>OGRN01003280.1_pt1 | contig 11631 bp, 8 predicted proteins | sample 1553401 | NCBI WGS metagenome assembly OGRN01 (sample SAMEA2580096, study PRJEB22360) | human gut metagenome | biome: human gut; feature: human-associated habitat; material: faeces | place: Denmark | collected 2008/2010 | reverse complement strand
AGAGGACCTACACCTTCGTGAACCTCGCCGACCCCGAGCTCGCCATCGAGTGGCCCATCCCGCTGGACCAGGCCACCGTCTCCGAGGCCGACCTCAACCACCCGATGCTCAAGGACGTCGTCCCCATGGCGCCCAAGAGGACGCTCGTCACCGGCTGCAACGGCCAGCTGGGCCATGCGGTGCGCGAGCTGGCCGAGGAGCGCGGCGTGGCCAAGGACTTCGACTTCTGCGACATCGACACCTTCGACATGTCAGACCCGGCGGCCTATTCGCAGTACGACTGGTCGCTCTACGGCACCGTGATCAACTGCGGCGCCTACACGGCCGTGGACAGGGCGGAGACCCCCGAGGGCCGCGCCACCGCCTGGAAGGCCAACGCGATCGGCCCCGCCCTTCTCGCCCGCACCTGCGCCGAGCACGGGATCACCCTCGTCCACGTGTCCTCCGACTACGTCTTCGACGGCACCGCCGAGGTCCATGACGAGGACGAGCCCCTCAGCCCGCTGTCCGTCTACGGCCAGACCAAGGCCGCCGGCGACATCGCCGTGGCAGGGTGCCCGCGCCACTACATCATGCGCAGCTCCTGGGTCATCGGCGAGGGGCACAACTTCGTCAAGACCATGAAGGGGCTGTCCGACCGCGTAGCCGACCCGGAGGACGGGCTCACGCAGGTCACGGTCGTGGACGACCAGCTGGGCCGCCTGACCTTCACGCGCGACATGGCCGAGGCCATCTTCCACGTGCTGGGGACGCACGCCCCCTACGGCACCTACGACTGCACGGGCTCCGGCGCCGTCAAGTCCTGGGCCGACATCGCCCGCGCCGTCTTCGAGGCGGCCAACGGCAACGGCGACAGGGTCGTGCCGGTGTCGACCGCCGACTACTACGCAAACGCCGCCGGCCCCGTCGCCCCGCGCCCGGTCCACTCCGCGCTCGACCTGTCCGGGCTCGAGTCGGTCGGGTTCCACATGCCCGACTGGGAGGAAGAGCTCGGGGAGTACCTGGAAGGGTTGATTGTCCAGTGATTTTGCATAAGCAAGACGTGCCCATCATTATCGTCAGCGATTTTGGTTACGTCGAAGGTGGTGCTAGTGCAGTTGCCGTAAAGACTGCGTTGGTTCTTGCCTCCGCAGGGCGTAAGGTTGTCTTTTTTTGCGGCCAGGGCCCCGTTTGCACTGAGCTCGTTAACTCTAGCATTGAAGTTATCTGTCTCGGTATGCATTCAATTACTAGTAATCCCTCGAGGGTCGGTGCTATTTGCAATGGCTTTTGGAATGGTAATGCGTATAGGGTATTTCGTACTCTTCTTGGCCGCGGTGATTTAAAGGGCGCTATTGTTCATATTCATACGTGGACAAAAGTAATGAGCGCCTCTGTATTTGCTGCGGCGACTAAAAATGGCAACCCGTTGATGTTGACGGTTCATGATTATTTTTCCGCTTGTCCCAACGGCGGGTTTTACGATTACAGCGAGAAATGCATCTGCGATCGTGCTCCGCTGTCAGTTTCCTGTGTTTCTTGCAACTGTGACAAACGCTCCTATGCACAGAAGCTCTGGCGTGTCATGCGCCAATATATTCAGGACCGCTGGGTAAGGAATAACCGCCATATTCACTATGCTTTTGTTTCGGATTATTGTCGCGATATCCTAGCGCCCTATCTTCATAGTGCCTTTGCATATAGGGTTTTGCGAAATCCTGTCGACCATATTCGTCTTGATGAATCCGTTATTTCTTATGCCTGCGATTCTTTTCTATATATTGGGCGCTTAAGTCCCGAGAAGGGTGCCGATCTTTTCTGTAGTGCTGTGGAAACAATCGGCGCTCATGGCATTGTCATCGGCGACGGAGAAATGCTCCCAGAATTGAAAGAGAAATACTCTGGCATTATCGAGTTTACTGGATGGCTTGAGCCTGATGAAATGTGGTCACATGGGGTTGCCCGGGCAATTGCTGTGGTGCAGCCGTCGCGATGGCACGAAACTGCTCTTCTTACGCCTGTACAGTTGCTTGAACTCGGCATTCCTTGCATCGTACCCGATCGTTGCGCTGCACGCGATTATGTCAAGGAAGGTGTTAATGGTTTGCTTTTTAAGAGCGGTGACGTATCGGATTTGGAAAGAGCAATGCGAAAGATGTTGGAAAAACCAATCTGTCCAGAGCCTGTTGCTGTTCCGGATAGAAGATATCTAATGGATCTCTCTGCAATGTATGAAGAAATTGCTTGAAATCTCTGCAGAACAGTCATGTTGATGTGAGCCAGAAGGATTGAAATGAGCGTAACAATATCGTTCTTATGGACAACTTGCATTCTTGTGTGGGGATACGCAAACGAGAGGTCGTTAAAAGAGCTTTTCTGCTATCAGCTCGCCTTCTTGTTGGTGCTCGATATGAACCGAATTACCTCTACGGCTGCAATTGTGGGTGGACAGGAAATAAACTGCAGTGATTTAGTTTTAATTTCCCTTGCTTTTACGTCGTTTGTATTATTGATTAGACGCACGAGGATTGATAGACATCTAATTGCGCTTATCGCATGTCTTATTGCGGCAGTTGGTTTATGTCTTCTTTATAATGTCGTATTTCCATTTGAAGGATCGACGATTGGCGCCTCTGGCTCGTGGGATAGGTTCTATTACGGGTTTGAGTCGATGACGCGCGTCGGATTGGGTTTTCGATCCCTCTTGGTTATATTACGACTTGCTCTCTGGCTTCTCGTGATGTGCATCGCATCTGCCGTGCTCTTGCGGCACGATTATTATTTTCTCGCTCATGCCGTAGTCCGTTTCTGCAAGGTTCAGCTTCTGTGGGGCGCCGTCGAATTTATTACGAAGAATTTATTCAAGAGCACGATTTTGACAAAGGTGGCTCAGTTTTTCTTTCCGAGTAGCGGAAGCGTTTATCTTGATCTAAATATACGTGGTGGCTTTGCCTCAATTCAGGGTTTTACACGGGAACCTAGTCATTTTGCTATGGCGGTGTTCTTTTTTCTTCTTATTGAACTCTTGTTAAGCAGGTGCACCTCTGACCATAAAAATGAAGTTCCATGGACCGTGCTCGCAGTTGTTCTTCTATTGTTTTCAGGGGCGTTTACTGCGATTGTCGGTCTTGTTCTTCTTTTGTTCTTGGCCATCTATTTCTATTTTGAATCTCGCAGTGCTTTGATTGATAAAGATAACAACATTGATGTTCGAATTGTTTACCTGCTTTTACTGGTAGCTTTCTTAGCAGTGGCTCTGCTGCCTGTTGTACTTGATGCGTGCGGGAATTCTTTTTACGTAAGGAAGTTTGAAAACGTCTTAAATAATATGGGCGCATTGCTGTCAAGAAATTACAGCCGTCTAGGCGGAACAAGTGATGCCCTTCCTAGAATTATCAGTATTGTTGACTGCTTGTTTATCTTTTGTTCTCGACCATTATTTGGAATTGGTCCGGGTGTTGTCAATCCGTTCAGCGGCATAATCGCAGCTCTAGCTAACTTCGGAATTCTCTTTACCGCTCTATGGTATTTAGTAATCGGCGCTTATTCAAAAAAGCTGTCTGGAAAGACAGGTGCGCGTCTTTTTCTAGTACTTTTGGTTTTAATTGGTTTACTTTTGTTTGATGGCGACTATGTGTACAACTCATGCTGGATTTTGCTAGCAGCCCTATTTGGTATCGCAGAGTCCAACCATACCAATGTGCATACATTTGAGAGTAATAAAGAGTTTTAGATTGTTCGGTGACAGTATTAGACGAAGGGACTCAGTATGAATCTTAAACATAGTCATATATCTGTTGAGTCGAAAACCGCATCTAAAGAGGTTCGAGTCTCTCTTGTTTTGTCCGCTTACAATGGGCGTGAGTATATAACTGAACAGCTTGATTCACTTAGGCAACAGTCTAGAGCGTTTGATGAGGTCTTAATCGTTGACGACGCTTCGTCTGATGGGACTCCGGGCATTGTTGAAAGCTATATTGAGCATTATCAGTTGAATAACTGGAATTTAACTGTCAATGCGCAAAACAAGGGTTGGAAGACGAATTTTCACGATCTGCTATACCATGCTTCAGGCGATTATATATTTTTATGCGATCAGGATGACGTTTGGGAGCTTTGTAAGGTTTCCGACATGACCGCGCTTATGCAACTACATCATGAGATTGATTTGCTTGCATGCGATGTCGAGCCATTTTATCAAGAGGGTTCGAAACGAGTTCCAAATGTCGGTAATGGGGCAAATGATGGAAAAGTATGCATAAAATCGCTTGATGATAAAGCTGTCTACGTTTTGCGTCCAGGATGTGCATACTGTGTTCGCCGAAGTTTTCTGAATGAAATCGCGCCTTATTGGGATGAGTCATGGGCTCATGACGCTATGCTATGGGAGCTTGCCCTAGTAAAAGGTACTCTCGCTTTATATGATAGAAGGCTTGTAAAATTTAGGCGCCATGATGGAAATGCTTCCGCTAGAAAGAAAATGACCAAGGAACGCCGGATCGCAGATATAGAAGATTTGATAGATCGCGTAGCTTTGATGAAGCGTTTCGGTTCCGATTTAGGGACGATGTCCGTTAATGACAAATCATTGCTTGACGCTTTGGATTCTTGGCTCAATTTTAGACTGCAGTTTCTTTCTGAAAGGGATATCGGGAGTCTTGTTCGGGTTGTTGGTGAAAGATCATTCTATGCAACTTGGAAGGGCTTAATTGTTGACATTGCCCTTTCTGTTTTTACTAAGTTGAGCCTGTAGTCGTGTGGAAAGGAAATTCCTTTGAGTGAAAAACCCTTGGTTAGCGTTTGTGTCATAGCGTTTAATCATGCTTCTTATATCGAAAAGTGCTTGGATGGCATTCTTGCGCAGCAAACTACATTTGGTTTTGAAATTCTTGTGCATGATGATGCGTCTTCTGATGGAACTGTCGAGATACTTCGTAAATATGAAAGCCAGTATCCTGATGTTATTCGAGTTTTCTACGAGAAGGTGAATCAGTATCAGAAAGGCACGTATCAGGGAGGCTATACCCAAGGTCTTTTGGTTCCTGCGGCTAGGGGAGAGTATATTGCTGCCTGTGAGGGCGACGATTATTGGAATGATGCTAATAAGTTACAGGTTCAGACAGAATATCTCTGCTCCCATCCCGAATGCGTGATGGCTTGCCATGCGGCCACGGTGGTCGATGGCGTTACCGGGGATATACTGAGTCGCATGAGTATGGGGGATGTCGAGCACGATCTTTCGAGTGAGGAAATAATTTCTAACTGGAATGTTCCAACTGCAAGTTGGCTATATCGAAAAAATCTGTTTGCTACGAAACACATTGATTGGCCGGCATCATTTCCTGTTGGCGATTTTCCATCGGTTTTATATGCATCCATGGTAGGGCCCGTTCATTATTTTCCTGATGAAATGTCTGTATACAGGTATCAGGTTCCTGGTTCTTGGACATCGAGTTTGAACAGTGCTGAAAAACGTGTCAACAATGCTAAACGTTGGCTTGAGATGTATGAATCAATAGATGAATTTACTACTCAGCAATGGCATCAGGCCTTAATTTTGGCAAGCCACCCACTTTTGAGAACTTGTCTTGCTTTTGGCTCTGTTTCTAAATCGGGAAAATTTGTCAACGAAGCCGTTGACTCGCTTGGCTTTAAAGATTGGACAATTGTATTTATTAAACGTGTATTGCGGATTTGCGGCTTCACTATTGAACCGAAGGGCTTCGGTAAGGGGAGCGGTCGCAGAATCGTGAAGATTGGCTCTATTAGCTACTAGCAATATTTAATTCATAAGTCGTTGTGCTGTGTTTTTTTAAGGCACTCTACTGGCCTACCCATAGCAACACTTCGATATAGACATTTCTTAGGTGCGGCTCATTAAATTAATTAGTGTTTTAATGGAAGTATCATTACGCCGATTCTCATGTTTTCTAATTTCTAAGTAGTTTCAAGATGTCCCATCTGGCGAAATGCGTTTGCGTTTCGCCGCGGTTATTAAGGTTTTGTTGATGCCTCAAACGTCTTTAAAAAAGCAATCAATGAGTGCTTTTGTGTGGAAGTTGCTCGAACGTGCCGGCAATCAGCTCGTCCAGATTGTCGTGCAAATTGTTATGGCGCGTCTATTGGCCCCCGAGCAGTTTGGCGCTCTAGCGATTATCCTTGTGTTCGTTAATCTTGGTAATGTGTTTGTGCAGTCTGGACTTCCAACTGCAATCATCCAGACTCCGAGGCTCGAATCGAGCGATGCGTCTACGGCTTTTTGGCTCAGTCTTTCGATTTCGGTCGTCCTATATATTTTAATCTCCGCGTTTGCCCCTGTTGTCGCCGACGTATACAGAATGCCATATCTTGTTTGGCCGCTTAGGGCGCTTACGTTGATCTTGGTGATTAACGCACTCAACTCTGTTCAGGTGGCTTTGATCCAGAGGTCGATGGAGTTTCGAAAAATCTTTAACGCCACGATGTGGTCTGTTTTGGTATCTGCCGCGGTTGGCATTGGCTCCGCTTTTGCTGGTGCGGGTCTCTGGGCCCTAGTATTACAGCAGCTGTCTTTCCAGACTGTAAATTGCTTCGCACATTTTATTCAGTTAGATTGGCGTCCTCGTTTTGAGTTTAGCGTGAACCGCGCTAAGGTGTTATTTGGCTTTGGCTGGAAGCTTCTTGCCTCCGGTATTCTCGATCAAGGTTATCAGAGTCTTTCTGACTTGATTATTGGCGGTCAGTTTAACGCGTCAAAACTTGGCCTTGTATCGCAGGGTAAAAAGTACCCTGCTGCTGTTGGATCGCTCCTTGACGGCGCTATTCAACCCGTTATGCTGAGCGCGGTGTCTAAGACGCAGATGGATCTTGATAAAGTCAAATCTATAGTTCGTCGTGCACTAAAAATGTCCTGTTTTTGCATCGTGCCCTCCATGACGCTGTTTGCTATTGCGGCTCGCCCGCTTATTAGTCTTTTGCTGGGCGACAAATGGCTTTCGTGTGTTCCGTTTCTGCAGATGTATTGCGTTGTCTATATGCTTCTGCCGATTCACACCACTAACCTTCAGGCCTTGAATGGTCTCGGAAGAAGTGATCTCTTCCTTAGGCTTGAGTTGATAAAAAAAGCCATTGGGTTAATTAATCTCCTGGTTATGGCGTTCGTTTTTCACAATATCTATCTCATTGTATTTAGTTATATATTTACTGGCATTCTTAGTACATTTATTAACGCAGCTCCTAACAAGTGGGTAATAGGATACTCGTATGCTGAACAGCTGCGAGACATCGCTCCTGCGTTCTTCATCTCATTTGTTTCAGGGCTATGCGCCTATTCGGTTGTATTTTTAAATGCTTCTTCAATCCTTACCATTGTTCTTGAGATGCTCGTCATGGCTTTTGTTTATTTAGGTCTTTCTAAATTGTTACATTTTGAAGCATTTGACTATCTCGTAATCACGGTAAGGGATTATCTTGATGCTAAACGGAATTAATGGTGTTTGACTTACAATTTAGTTTCGCTGTTTTTTAATTGTGCTTATGAAGGGAAGGAAACGTATATGTCCGATCGCATTCTAGTTACAAAATCCTCAATGCCTCCGATGTCGGAGTATATCGAGGAGATCGCTCCTCTTTGGGAGAGCCATTGGCTTACCAATATGGGTGTTGAGCATAAGAAGCTTGAAGCCGGACTCAAACAGTACTTGGGTATCGATAATATTGCTCTCTTTACCAATGGCCACAATGCCCTCGAATGCATTCTTGAGGCTATGGGCCTTGAGGGCGAAGTCATCACCACTCCGTTTTCGTTTGCAAGCACTACGCACGCTATCGTTCGCAAGGGGCTTACGCCGGTTTTTGCTGACATTAGGAATGACGATTACACGATTGATCCTGAGTCTATTGAAAAGCTCATAACTCCGCGCACGTGTGCAATTGTTCCCGTTCATGTTTACGGTAATCTTTGCGATGTCGATGCCATTCAGGCTATTGCTGACAAGTATGGTCTTAAGGTCATTTATGATGCTGCACATGCGTTTGGCGTCAAGCGTGGTGATATTTCTGTTGCCACATTTGGAGATGCCTCTATGTTTAGTTTCCATGCCACGAAGGTGTTTAACACTATCGAGGGCGGCGCTGTTGCTTTTAAGGATTCTAATCTGTATCCGCTTCTCAATCAGTGGAAGAACTTTGGCATTATGGGCCCAGAGGATGTTGAGTACGTCGGCGGTAATGCCAAGATGAATGAGTTCTGTGCGGCTATGGGCGTGTGCAACTTGCGCCATCTGCCGCAGGAAATTGCCAAACGCAAAGCCGTCGCTGAGCGCTACTGGGAGCGCTTGGAGGGCGCGAAGGGCGTTCAGGTTTGTCGTCCCGGTGATGGTATCACTTCTAACTATGCATATCTGCCGGTTGTTTTCGAAGACGAATTTGGCGCAACGCGTGACGATGTATTTGCTGCGCTTGATGTTGCTGGCGTTGGTGCTCGCAAGTATTTCTATCCTCTTATTAGCGATTACGCATGCTATCGCAGCGTTTACGCAAGCGAGCGCACTCCCGTGGCTAAGTGGGTTTCCGATCGAGTACTTACGCTTCCTATGTTCGCCGATTTGGCTCTCGATGATGTCGACCGTATTTGTGATGTTGTTTTGGGATGTGCGCGATGAGCGAGACGAGTTCTTTGACTGGAAAGCGTCTGCTTGTTCTGGGCGGTACGCCGCAACAGCTTAAGCTTGTGGAGGCAGCTCACAATCTCGGAGTCTACGTTATTGTTGCCGATTGGCTTGAGACGAGCCCGACGAAGGCTTCTGCCGACAAGGCATACGTTCTCGATATTAAAGATGTCGATGGAATAGTTGCTATGGCAAAAAGCGAGCAAGTTGATGGGGTCGTTTGTGGTTGGATTGATCCTGCGCAACGTCCATATCAACAAGTTTGCTCAAAGCTCAATGTGCCTTGCTACGGATCTGCTGAGCAGTTCCGTTTGATGACGGATAAACGTGCTTTTAAGGCTATGTGTATCGAGAACGGGGTAGACATTATCCCGAGCTTTAGTGAGGCAGATGTTAAAAACCGAGTTGTCGATTTTCCGGTTTTTGTAAAGCCTAGCGACAGTCGCGGCTCTCGTGGACAGGCTGTTTGTGCTTCGTATGATGAGCTTGATTGCGCTATTGTTACCGCGAAAGATGAGTCTTCCGACGGCCATGTTGTAATTGAGCGTTACATGGGTGGCTGCCAGGAGTTTCAAGCTACGTATTTCTTCGTTGATGGAGAAGCGTATCTGGTTAGAACTGCCGACAGTTTTACTGGCAGTGAGGCAAATGGCTTGGAGAAGGTTGTTCATGGAGCTATTTCTCCTTCCCGCTTCACTGAGCTCTTTCTGTGTTCGGCACATTCCCGCGTAGTTAAGATGCTTAAGAACATGGGCTTCACGAATGGCCCTGCATTCATGCAGGGTTTTGTCGATGGGGACAAGTTCAGATTCTTTGACCCGGGTCTTAGGTTTCCTGGTGTCGACTATGAGCGGATTCTAAAAAAGGCAGCTGGGGTTGATCTGCCGGATGCGCTTGTTCGTTTTGCGCTTTCCGGGCAGATGCCTAAGGTGCCTCGAATCGAGAATGCTGCCCTTCTGGGTGGGCGTGCAGCCGCTGTTTTATTTCCGACGATTAAACCCGGAGTTGTAGGAGACCTATCTGCCGTTCGGTCGCTGAACAACATCAATGAAGTCGTTACCTGTATTCCTCGTGTTGTCGAGGGCGAGTGTATTGGCTTGAGTTGCGATGTTAATCAGAGACTTGCCGAGATTGACGTTTTGGCATCGAACTATAGCGAGCTCGCAGATGAAATTGAGCAGGTCAATAAGAAGCTGAAAGTTATGGATGAGAAGGGCGAGGATATGATTCTCGAGACTTTTGATCCTGCTGTTTTGAAAAAGGGCGGATACGCCATGCTTGACCAATCTCGCGAGTGCAATTTTTCTAATCGCGTGCAGTTGAGTTCTCTTTTGCTGAATCGTTCTGATTTGCTTAAGGCATGGGGCGGCGATGTTTTGGGACTTTTGGAGGCTGTTGAGTATGGCTTCCGTGAGTTCGCTGCCGATCGCGTGATTTTGCCCGAGAAGGCTTCGCAGGTTTTTGATGATGTAACTCAGTCGCGAATCAACTGCATGCCCTCTACTGTGCGAACTCTGGGAAAAGCCGGCGTAAAATGGGTCTCTGTATTTCCGGAGAATCCTAAAAAGCTCGGCATGCGTAACGTCGGTGGCGTCATGGTCCTCTCTAGCATGGAAAATGGATCTACTGTTTCTGTCATGGATGCTTCGATGCTTACTGCTTTGAGGACCGCAGCTGTGGATGCTCTCGCTGCTCGCTACCTCGCAAAGTCTAAGACAAGGTCTTTGGCGCTTGTGGGCACCGGTGAGCAGGCTGCTTTCCATGCAAGAATGATTGCTCCTAAGGGTTCCGGGGTTGTTGTGCGCGTGTCTGGTCGTACTCCTGATCACGCTGATACGCTTGCTAAGAAGTTATGCGATGAGGGCATTCAGGCCGAATCTATGGGTTCTGATATGGCAAAGGCTGTGTTCGGCGCCGATATTATTGTGACGGCAATTAGCGGACAGGCTCCTGTGCTAAAGGCTGATTGGATTGAAGGCGGTACTCTTTACTGCCATGTTGGCGGTTGGGAGGATGAATATGATGTCCCCCGAAAGGCCGATATGATCGTATGCGATGACTGGCATGCACTTAAGCATCGCGGTTCACCTACAATCGCTCGCATGTTTGAGAAAGGCCTGCTTACTGATAACGACGTGCACGCTAACCTTTATGAGATTATCACGGGGGAGAAGCAAGGCCGATTGCACGATAATCAGTTTATCTACTTCAACGCAATTGGTTTGTCGTACATTGACGTCTCGGTTGCGACTTGGCTTTATAATCGCGCTAAGGCTATGGGGCTCGGCCAGACCTTCGATTTTTCTAATGAAGGCTGCGAGTAGAGCTGCCTTAGTTGCGGTTTTTTAAGCTGCTTTGATAAGCTTGCGATGGCCAGTACTGTACTGGCCATCGTTTGTTTTTGTATGTTTTGTTCTGCATAGCTGGTGCTGGCTTTTGGGAAATTGAGTCCCCCAGTTTGTTAGATAATGCGCCGATTTAGGATTTGGTTGACAGCGTGGTGGCGGTTTGTATTGATGTTGCCGACGGCCTGAAGCAAACATTATTCGGCGCGCGCCAAAAAGGCCAAATGATGTCGATTGAGGATGCCTTTGAGTCAAGTTTTTAGGTGCGGGGACAAAAATTGAGGAATTATATGAGCCTTCGTGAGTTCGTGTGGGTAGTCCCTACGCCTCGCGCCCCGGCAGGGCCGGCTTCAGGTCCGAGCACCTGAGCATCACGAGGGCAATCAGGTTGTCGATGTTGCGGAAGCCGTAGCCCTGCCTGATGGCCACCTTGATCTTGTTGTTCACCGCCTCGACCCTCGCGTTGGAGACGCCGAGCTCTATCGACCTGAGTATGCCCCGGCGCTTCCTGCGGACCTTGCGGGACAGCTCCACGAAGCGGGGTATCCGGCTGCGGCATGCCCACGCGAGCCAGCCGTCCAGCTCGTCGGCGGCCTCGCCCGGCCCCGCCCGGAAGACCGCCCGCAGGCCCTCCTTGAGCAGGTAGGCCCGCCACAGCG
>OGRN01003279.1_pt1 | contig 11636 bp, 8 predicted proteins | sample 1553401 | NCBI WGS metagenome assembly OGRN01 (sample SAMEA2580096, study PRJEB22360) | human gut metagenome | biome: human gut; feature: human-associated habitat; material: faeces | place: Denmark | collected 2008/2010 | reverse complement strand
TGAGCTGTGCCGGATCACCGGCCCAATCTACTTCGATCTGCTCACCCGGTTTCCGGGGAATGTGCATGGTTGCCCTGCGTTTTTCTTCATCCTTCTGAATGTAGTAGCAGAACTGGGAATACATGAGAGGTTCTTCGCCATTCATACGGCATCCCTCACAGTATTCTACCCATAGGAGTTTCTTGTTGACTCCATTACGCAGGAGTTCCTTGCGGATGTAGTCATAATCAGGCATCCGTTTATTGGTTGCTGATTTTGTCTTAGGGAAAAGCATTTCCTCAAGTGTGCTGTCGGTCATGTCATGATCCAATGGCCAGGAAAGTTTTATTTCCGCAGCCTTTTTGACGACTTTAGCAACTGTGTTACGGGACACACCGCAACTATGCGCGATGTTCCGTTCACTGAATCCTAAGCTTTTCAGGCGAAGGATTTCTCGATACTTGGTCATAATGGTGACCTCCTTTAACTGTATTCACATCTGCTGATGTGTGCTTACAGTATAAAGGAAATCTATGTAATAGAGTCCGCAAAGTGGCTCTGAATTACCGGAATGCATGGCTCTCATTCTCAGGAATGGTGGCTCTCAAAATCCGGACAGGTGGCTCAAAGAACCCCGGAATAATCACCGTAGGTTCAGACAAATACACAACGATAACATTCTCCAGTTCTTTAATGCTATTTTCCTGCGGCCACGTCTGCATACTATCTGTTTCCTGCAACGCTTCCTGCATTTTTTCTGCATCTGCCGTTTCTACTGCATAACCTCTGGTTCTGATAAAATCTTCCATCCGAGTGTTATTCCCTTCATCCCATGCAAAAATAGAACTCCCCAATGCATCTATTTTCTGAATCGGCAGAGAATCTTCTTCTATCATTCCAATAAATGCGATTGGTTTTTCATGATAATCAATTCCCTCTTTTTCAATATCGTACATCAGCATCGCCGCCAGATCACAATCCTTTTCATAAACCAGATGACTGTAATAAAAAATCATGTTCATGTTTCTGGCATTAAAAAATAACAATAAGCCTGCTACCACAAATGATATGATTTGCAGTCTTCTTTTTGTAAGCGTCTCCAAAATCAGCACAATCTCTACCGCCCCAGCAAACGGCAAGGCAAGCAGCATTCGCCCGTGGGTCATACTGGTTGCCAATACAATATAAAGAGAAAACGGGGCGACACATAAAGCTACGCTGTAGAAAAAAACACTCAGCCTTTCCTTTGCACTTTTCGCTTTAAAAAATCTCCAGATGGAATATATAACAAACGCTGTCGTAACAAAACATATTACTCCTCCGCCGTAGATATAACGTTCTTTATATGGAATAGCAAAGGATATCCTTACCACATTTGCAACAGCTTTTACTACCTCCAGCAAAGGATTTTCACTGGTCCATCCGGAATAATTATCGGTCAGATATCCTGCCGTACCAACAAAACGGCCAATAAGTAAAAATATTCCATAATATACAATGGCCGACCCTGCACAAAAGATGCCGCCTGATAGAATATTCCGTCCCAGATTTTCCGTATTATGGTCCAGTACTCGCAGCAGACAGTAAGCAGCTACTGCTGTGACGTACACACAAATCATTGCCTGATATGTCCCAAAAGAATAGATCAAAAGCAAGAAAATCCATAGGGTAGCCCTTTTTTCTCCATTTTTCCAGTACCGCATCGTAAATACAAAGGCTGCTGCCACTGCCACCATGGCAAGTCCAATCTGAAGATTAAATAAAGAGAACGACAGAATTTCGCCTACAACATATGGCAGCGAACTATAATAAGCAAGAAAAATGAACATGTGAGACTGTTTCTCGTTTCTTCCTCTTAATAACGCATATGCAAAAATAATTCCAGATATACTCCATAATATAACAGCACAAAAATCCCACAAAAATGGAGCATAGTTCCCTCCCTGAGTGAACAACAAATTAAACAGCCATATTGAAATCCGCCCCTGTAGCAGCCATAAAATAGATTCTTCATTGCCAAGCAGCCAAGTTTCTTCATCTATCGTTACCGTAAAGTTAGTCAGCATAAACCCAAAACATATCAAGGTAAAGATAAATGAAAATATAATTGGCTTTTGATACCGTCTATAAAATTCTTTCATAACTCTTTCCCCAATCTTTCTCAAACTAATCCTATTTCCTCTTCAAACCAGCTCTTTATCTTTTTATAATATCTGATATTCTACGTAATGGTCTAGTTAATTTCCACGATGTAGAATTTAGCAATGTTTCATAGGCTTCTTTATATAATTCACATTCCCGTCCCTTTTTTTCATAATTATTAACACTATTTGCTAACTGTTGATTTAAATCAATGTTTTGTCTTGCCATTTCCTCACTCTTGGCCACATTACTATAAATATATGTCACCATTTTTTTAACAAGATTTTTCCTTTTCTCTCGGAGACATAATTATCTCTGCCATTTTATCAAAATGTCCGTCAATCTCTTTTATTTTCTTATTAATTAGCTTTTTGTCTGGCTCCAGCAGCTGATGAAATGTATCTATTATCTGATCTGGTGTATAAATCATGGATGATTGAATTTGTAGTAAATCACAAAAACCCTTAATTTTATTATGATTATTTATATTCATAATAAGATTTTTTACACCGTAAGCGTTAGTTGTTCTACATCCATGAAGACTGGTTCCCAAATTCCAATGCATCTGTAAAAAACAAATCTCCATAATTCTCAAAATCGAATGCTCCAACATGTGCTATCACATATCCCATCCTCTGTTCCCCCTCGTTTCTTCTTCATTTTTTCACTCGTGAAACGACATTTAAGCTAAAGTCACACTTATCCAGTGTCAGATTCGGATTATAATACGGGTCTCCTTCCTCCAGAACCTTCTCCCATCGCTTATGAAACCTTTGGATTTCTGACTGAAATCGCTCCACTTTCTCCGGAGTATCCTCATATCCTCTGGATTTCGATTCATAATGCATTAATTCCGCATATGGATTATATACGATCAAATACCCTGCTTCCCGTATTTTTAAGCATAAGTCAACATCATTAAATGCCACAGCATACTTCGTATCAAATCCGCCGACCTTTTCAAACACCGTCCGCTTGATCATCATACAGGCTGCAGTAACCGCGCTTAAATCCTGAGCCATTACAATACGATTTTGATACCCTGTATCTTCCGGAGACATATCTACAAATGCATGCGCGGCTACTCCTCCGAGTCCTATAATCACACCTGCATGCTGGATACTTCCATCTTCATAAAAAAGCCTCGCTCCCACTGCTCCTACATCATCTCTCATACAATATCCAAGCAGCTCTTCAATGCAGTCTTCATTTACTATTTCCGTATCATTATTCAGAAATAACAAATATTCACCCTGAGCATACTCCACACCATACATATTGATAGCAGGATAATTAAATCCTTTGCCTTCCCAAAATACTACTTTTGCTTTCGGGTTCTTTGTTTCCAGCTGTTTATAATACGCAAAGGTCTCTTCTTTCTGGCTGTTGTTTTCAACAATTATATATTCAATATTCGGATAAGAACTTTTAACCTCCAGAGACTTCAGACATTTATCAAGATCCTCTATATGATCTTTATTCGGAATAATCACAGACACCAACGGGAAGGATTCCAACCTATACTTACTGCGGTAGATACCTGGATATCTGGTCTCCATTACTTCTGCTGATATTTTCACCCGGTCATAATGTGCCCGGATTGCTCCCAGTTCCATTTTAGAAATACCTTTTTCATCATGAAGCATTTTTCTTTCAGAATATAGCACTTTAGGAATATGACGAATATTATCAGTATTCTCCACACACCGCAATATAAAATCATACTCTGGATCCACTTCTATATCTGGATTTCTGTTTTCTGCTTTCTGACAAAGTTCTCGCTTTACTACCAACAAATGTTTTATATAATTAGTACTCCGGAGCATATCTATATTATAATCTGGTTTAAAATTAGGATCTATGTGCTTCTTTCCCTTATCATCCAGCTTATCTTCATCCGTATAAATCAATTCCGTGGCTGGAAATGCATTCATCTCACTTACACATTCATGCAAAGCATTTAAAGACAGGACATCACCGGCATGAGCAAAAGCAATCCACTCACCTTTCGCCTCCCGCATTGCTTTCCTCATACTCTCTGCATTATTTCCTTTACAAAAACGCATCTCCCATTTTTGATACGACTGTTTATGAATTGAGTCTTTTGTTTCCTGCAGATAATTTGGTGACTCCTCTGTGCCAGACACAATAATCGAAACCAGGGGTGCATATGCAAACCTCATATTTCTCTGGGATTTAAGATTTCCTGCTGACGGGCGGTTCCTTTTGAACCATTCCTCGTAGGATATTTCTGTCCTTGAGGTCACTTTATCAAAAACTCGTTTCCACGTAGCCTGGATCCCGTTTTTTTGGTAGTACAACTTTGCCTTCTGAGTAAGATACACTGCTTTAGAAACTGTCTTTTCCAGTGCGGACGGCTTAAGTGCAACCGAAAGCTTTGCTGAATTGTTCTTTGACTCCAGTAATACGACTGCTTTTGCAGGAATGTCGCCTCTAAATACTGCTGTAAAACCTTTGATTTCTTCCACCATACACTCAGGATATACTTTTTGTATATCTGGTCTGTTTTCTCTTTCTAATTCGGCCGAAAGCGCCTTACCCTTTTGATCCAAAAAAGACAACTTCATATCTTTTTCAGAAATATACCATCCACGTAACCAAAAACAGCCCTGCTCTATCTTTACTTTATCGATATGGCAAGGCAATTCTTTCTTTAACTTTTCTATTTTTTTTACGGAAATATGATATACTTTTTTCTTTCCATTCTCATTAAACTGAATGACTTCTATCTTTTGATGTTCCCGCCAGCTGTCTGGCAAAGTTATCCACAGAAAATACTGTTTTGTAATCGGCATTCCTTCATTATTGCGCATAGCCCCAGACAGCAGCTCCAATTCTTCTGCCTCACAGGGAATCTTTCTTCCGTCTAAAAACACTTCCAGCCACTGGCCGTCATTTTTATTATTTCGAAAATATCCTATCATCACTAACTGATGACTGTCATGAGTATGAAATCTGCATGACGTTACAAAAAAAGTATTTCTCATTTTCCAATTCCTCTATCCTTACTACGCACGATTTCCCTGCCTAAACAGTTTTGAAAGCCATTTCATAAATAATACGATATACAAGATAAAACATACTGTAATAACAAATGTCTCCACATCAAATCCTTGGTGGATCGTTCGCATGACTAATATTTCTCCTGCCCGATAAACAGCCATACTGGTTTGCTCATCACATTTCTGTACCTCAATCTCAAAGAGATATTCTTTACCCTTGCATACTGTCACCTGGTCAAAATTCATATCAAAGTATTTTCCGGACTGTGCTCCAGCCAAAGATGTTTCTCCCGCTGCCACAACTTTCCCTGACTCCTCATCCGTTAATTTATAATTTAAAACCAGATTATCTATATTTCCGGATGCATCAAGCTTCACTGAAATCCCGTCCAGGGACTCTTCAGGAGACGTAAACCTCTGCTCTGTTTTTCCACCTTCCGCCAATCCTATACTAACATAGTCGCTGCTGTCAATCTGGCTGTCGTATATATCTGTTGTCCGGTCAATAAATGAATAAAGTCCCGCGGCGGCTATAAGTATAACTGCTGCCACAATGGTTGTAATCTTTTTCTTCATATTTCGTTCTACTCCCAATGATTATGATGCACTATAAATTCTTGCAATTTCTTCGGCATCTCCAAACATCTTAACATGCCCCTTTTCCAGCCACACGATCTTATTACACAAACTTTTTACCTGTTCAATGCTATGTGACACAAAAAGCAGGGTCGTTCCTGCATCCAGCATCTGCTGAATCCTGGCCTGACATTTCTCCTGAAAATGAAAGTCCCCTACTGACAGTACTTCATCAACGATCAATATGTCTGGAGTCCCTATCGTTGCAATAGCAAAAGCAAGTCTGGACACCATCCCGGAAGAGAAATTTTTTACTGGCACATTCATAAAATTATGCAGTTCTGAAAAATCTACTACTTCTTGATAATGCTCTTCCATTTCCTCATGGGATCTTCCCAGAAGCGCACCATTTAAAAAAATATTTTCCGACGCCGTCAGATCCATATCAAACCCTGCGCCCAGTTCGATCAATGGCGCCACATTTCCTCGTACCTCTACACTGCCTTTGGTCGGTTTTAAGACTCCTGCTATCACCTTTAACATGGTACTCTTCCCACTGCCATTCAGGCCAATCAAGCCAAGCGCGTCGCCTTTTTGAATTGTAAAAGACACATCAGAGAGCGCCCAAAATTCATCATATGATAATTGCCCTTTTAATGTCTTGATAAAGTATTCTTTAAAACTATCCACCTTCTCCGAGGCAAGGCTAAACCGCATTGACACATGATCCACTCGGATAATATCCTGATTTCCCATTTTTCCGTCTCCTATATATTAAGGATAAAATCATCCTGATTTTTGTAAAACACATACACACCCAGAATCAACACAACGATTACTTCTGCGATGCCCAGAATTAGTGACAAAACAGTCGGTACTGTTCCATATATCATCAGATTTCGGAACATCATCAAAATATTTGTAATCGGATTGAGCAGCACAATTTTCTCCAGCCATTCCGGCAGAATGGACATCGGATATATTACCGGAGTCAGATACATAAGTGCAGTCGTGAAAACCGAATACAAATGCATAATATCCCGGAACTTCACTGTGATAGCTGCAAGTATCAACCCTACGCCTAATGAGAAAAATACAATCAGCCCCAGCGGAATCCAGGACAGAAGCACAGTATAGTGCAGACGTACTCTCATAACTAGCATAACACAGATTAATGCAGTGAAAGAGGCAAGCAAATTAATTGTACTTGAAAAAATCCGTGACAACACAAACATATACTTAGGCACATATATCTTTTTAATCAACGGTCCATTTGCTATGATCGCTGACATAGCATTTGTTGTAGATTCAGAAAAAAAGTTAAAAATCAACTGACCACTCAATAAATATACCGGAAAGTATTCGATATCAAACCGGAACAGATTTGAAAACACAACAGAAAGTACTACCATCATTAACAACGGGTTCAATATTGTCCATAGAACCCCCAGCAGCGAACGTCTGTATTTTGTTTTTATATCTCTTGCGATCAGCTCATTCAGCAAAGGCTGATACTTTTTAAAATTCTGTATATATGTTGACACACCCTATCCTCCACATTTTTTCATTTCTTAATTATGGGCGCAGGCCAAAATTCGTTTCCGTTAATGTTAAATTCGGATTATAGTATGGGTCGCCTTTCAGCAGAACATCATACCACTTTTCATGGAAAGTTTCAATCTCTCCCTGGAAACGCCTGATTTTTTCTTCTGTATCTTCCAGGCCTCTGGATTTCGACTCGTAATGATACAGCTGCGCATATGGATTATAAACAATCAAATAACCTGCTTTTCGTATTTTCAGACAGAAATCAATGTCATTAAAAGCTACCGCCAGTTTCGGATCAAAACCATCCACCTCTTCAAACACTTTACGCTTTACCATTACACACGCTGCAGTTACCGCACTGCAGTCATGTGCAATAATTGCCCGTCCAAAATATCCTGGCGATTCATGCGGCTCACCATTGCAGGGATGCCCAGCCACTCCCTGCATTCCAATGATCACGCCTGCATGTTGAATCGTTCCATCCTCATAAAAAAGTCTGGCACCTACAGCTCCAACATCCGGGCGCAGACAATACCCCAGAAGTTCTTCGATACAATCTTCATTAATAATTTCTGTATCGTTATTCAGGAAAAGATAAAAATCCCCTTTGGCATAAGAAACCCCGAAATTATTAATTGCAGAATAATTAAAGGGCCCATCCCAGGTAATAACCTGTACCTTCGGATTCTTTTGTTTTAAAGCCTCATAGTATTCGAATGTTTCTTCTTTCTCACTGTTATTTTCCACAATAATATATTCCAGATTTTTGTATGTGGCCTTTTCCTCTAATGCAGAAATACACTTGTCCAGATCTTCTATATGATCCTTGTTTGGAATAATAATTGACACTAACGGCCGCTCATCAAAATAATATTTACTTCTGTAAATTCCAAGATATTTCGTCGACTCTACTTTTGCATGGATACCCACACGATCATAATGTGCCTGTACAGCTCTCTTCCCGGCCTCAAAAGCATACAGCTTGCTTTCCGGATTCTCTGCTGTAGAATCTTTATGCGCCCGCCAGTGATACAAAACTCTAGGAATATGTTTCACCTTTCGGGCATGCTCTACGCAGCGCAGAACAAAATCATAATCCTGAGCCCCATCATACTCTCCTCGCAGATTTCCTGCCTTCTGATACAATTCCTTTTTTACCACTGTCAAATGGCAGAAATAATTGGTCCCCCTCAACATATCAATATTAAAATCGGATTTAAAATGTGGCTGGAAAAATTCTTTCCCATCCATAGAAATCTTATCCTCATCCGAATAAATCATATCAATTTCCAGATCTTCATTCATGGCTTTTACACATTCATATAATGCGTCATGTGTCAAAGTATCATCGTGATCCATGAAAGCAATCCAATCACCAGTCACTATACCCAATGCCTGATTCGTATTGTCTGAAATCTGGAGAGGCATCTCATTCCTTACTACGCGAATCCTTGAATCCTTCTTTTCATACTCATTCAATATTTTTGTCAACGGAGAATCCGCGCCACTGCCGTCCGAAAGACAAAGTTCCCAGTTACTGTATGTCTGCTGCTCCACTGACGCAATCATTTTTTTCAGATATTCTTCTGGCGTTTTATACAAAGGCACCACAATAGAAATTTTAGGCTGAACGGGAAACACGGTACTTTTTTGTTCCTTCAACTGTTTTTTGGTTGTTCCATACTGCTTTCTCCAGTAATTGTAAAAATCCATATCTTTTCGCTGAAGTTTGATCAATGCCCTTTTTGCCGTATGAGACACTCCAAACTGCTTTGTATAACGATAAGTTTTTTGGCCATATTCTTTTACTTTCTGAACCCCCTTCTTCACTGTAGATGGTTTTAACGTCACACTATACTGTGCTTTTCGCTCTCCATCATCCAGATATACAGTTACTCTCTTCGGCACCTCACCCTTATATCTTAATTCAAAGCAAAAAATCTCAGACTCTGTGCACTCCGGAAACTGAAAAAGAGTATCTGCCCTTCTCCTCTTTTTTATCTCTACGGGAACAATCTGCCCTTTTTCATCCTGAACCTGGATCTTCACCTCATGTAACTGAATGCACCAGCCCTTGATTCGAAATCCATTCTCCGTAACCCGGCCACCTTCAATAAATTTATCAAGCCGCATCTGTTTTCTCTTCAGCTTGGCGCCGGAAACCTGATAAACGACTTTTCTGTCTCCATCATAGCAATCAATCACCTTCAGCGCCTTTGCATCGCCGAAATCTTCTGGCATACTGACCCAGAAAGAATAAATATAAATAGGTGCTTTCCCTTTTTCCTGGGCGGTTAATGCAATTCCCGTATTGACATTTTTTTCGATTGAATAATCTAACTCATTATTATCCAAAAAGATTTCAATCTGATGATCCTTTATGGCAGTTTCATCTTCAAACCAGCCTTTAATTAAAAGCTTATTTCTTTCTTTTGCATGGAATCTATAGCCATCTACAATAAACTGTTTATCCATTTGTATTCTCCTATTTTCTTTTTATATTGCTCCCGGCAGCAAAAACTTCTGTATCAATTGCCAAATGAACAGTCCGCTTGCAATCAACATCACTGTCATCTGATAATTTTCTACTTTAAATTCGCTCTTAATTTTCTTTGGTTTGAAGAGCACATAAAACAAAAAGATAAATGGCAGATAATACCGTGCTTGCACTCCTGCGATTGTAGTTTTTCCGACCTCCGTAAACGAGAGATACAATGCTGTCCAGATAAGTGCAACCGTAAATGCAATCGCAAAAAATGCCACTATTTTTTCTTTGATATCTAATGCTATTCTTTTCCCCTCTTCTGCATAAGAGTCCGTCATAAGTGTTCCGGCAAGTAAAATACTAAACAGAACCGGCTGTGAAGCTGCTCCCCAATATGCGAAGTCACTCATAAGCGTTCCAAATGTATAATTTACAGCGGTATCAAAAATATTTTTCAAGAGAACAACTGCATATGCAAAAGGCTGTCCCAGCACATAAGACATCTGTGTCACAACGCTGGTGTCTCCTCCTCTGCTGTCTCCGCCGGATGACGGACTGGAGACTGTAGGCATAACAAAGGTAGACATCAGCATTAAAAATACCAAAACTACCAAGCCCTTCGAAATATAAGCATCTTTTTTAGATTTAAATTTACTGGAAGGAAGCAGCAATGCACATAATATCAAAGGAGCATAGACAGCCTTCGGCATACAACCAATTACAAGACATACAACAAACGCAATCCTCCATTTATACTCAAAGACCTGATTCTTATTGATAAGTTCTCTGAGCCAGATGCAAATAGCCAAAATAATAAATACATTAACCGTTACATCATACGTATAGATTGTACTTAAAAAAAACATAATAGGAAAGTGCGAAACAACCATCAACAATCTTTTTCCAAATGGCACAATGGCAACTGCAATTCCCATACCAATTGCATATAATGCCAAATTAGCGAACTTACCCATTAACCATATTATATAAAACGGTAAGCCCAAAAATTTGCCAACCGTCATTGCTCCCGCCTGGAAAATGTATCCAACTGTACTCATGCCTTCACATCGTACATCTACAGGTGCTCCATAAGCTTCCCCCAGACCATTCATTGTTTTTATCAAATCGACACGCTCTTCCATAGTTATATCAGGGTGTTCATTGAGCCAGGGAGCATAGGTAATTAAATAAGAAAAGATATTCGGTGTGCCCTGCTGATCTCCCGTAACCGCCAAATCATAACTTCTGGTAACATGAATCTGCTCATCCCATCCTGAGCAATACGGCGGCTGAAGCACCAATAAACACATTCCCAGCACAAGTAAGGATATACCCGTTGCCACTCCTGGGTGTTTCGCATTTTCCTTTCGAAATACAATTAAAAACAAAATAACGAACGCAGTTCCACACACAGTCGCTGCTATCCATGGATTCCAGCTAAATTCATTGTCTATGACAAAATTATAAAGAACCAATTCCGAATTCTCTGATGGAACTTCAATTTCAATTTTACTTACTGTACTCTTTATATTGACTACAGATCTAGAACCATATAAAAAATAATTATCTGTCAGGACTTGTTTCGTCTCATCTCCATAAATATTTTTTTTGTATATAATAACTTTAGAATCATTTTCTAATGATTCTCTTACAGCATACTGATACTGTAATTTATTAATATATATGTCTTCCGAAAAATCTATGGAAATCGTTGCTCCGCTCTTGGAAATATGATATTCCTCTCCTTTTTGTTCTACATTTCCCTCTGTTTCGATTTGTGAAACATCAATTAAAATATTCCCCTTGTCATCGCCTGTTCTTAAATAATCAAAAACTGCAACTGCTGAAGAGAACACACATCCGATAACAGCTGAACAAATTAA
>OGRN01003270.1_pt1 | contig 11649 bp, 9 predicted proteins | sample 1553401 | NCBI WGS metagenome assembly OGRN01 (sample SAMEA2580096, study PRJEB22360) | human gut metagenome | biome: human gut; feature: human-associated habitat; material: faeces | place: Denmark | collected 2008/2010 | reverse complement strand
CAGTTTCGCTGCGTCAGCTTCCGCCTGGAAAATAAGCCCGCCGACGACGAGCACCCGTTCGGTCACGGCAGAATAGAATATGTCTGCGCGCTGATAGTCTCGTTTATTATCCTGCTCATGGGTGGCGAGCTGATCCGCTCGTCGGTAGACAAAATTCTTCACCCGGAGCCGCTCCAGTTCAGCATGACTGCACTCATAGTGCTCATCACCTCGATCGGGGTCAAAATATGGATGGCGGTCTTCAACAGAAATATCGGCAAAAGGATAAACTCGACCGCCGTCGGAGCGGTCGTTATGGACAGCGTCAGCGACACCGCGGCGACGACTGTATCTATGATAGCCCTTATTCTCTCGAAATTTACCTCTGTGCCGCTCGACGGGTACATGGGAATAGTAGTAGCCCTGTTCATCATCGCGACCGGAATAGGCATATTTAAGGACACGATGAACGAACTGCTCGGCGCGCCCGCTTCGCCGGAGACGGTGCAGGAAATCGAGAGCGACATTCTCTCATACGAGGGCGTTATCGGCGTCCACGACCTCATGGTTCATGACTACGGACCGGGCAGAATGTTCGCCTCCGCCCATGTCGAAGTGCCATCCGACTGCGATATAATGGCATGCCACGACACCATCGACCGCATCGAGCGCGACATAAAGAAGAAGTTCGCCATCAACATTGTCCTGCATATGGATCCGATAGTCGTTGATGATGAGCATATAAACGCCCTGCGCGAAAAGGTCGGCGAGCTGATAAAGGAAGTTGACCCGAGATTCACGATGCACGACTTCAGAATGGTGGAAGGTCCTACGCACACCAACCTCATTTTCGACCTCGTCGTACCGCACAAATATCCGTTCACGAAAGGGCAGATAAAAGAGCTGATAAGCGACAAAATATCGACCGAGATCGGTGAGAACTACTACGCCGTTATGACCATAGAAAGCAGCTTCGTCGAAGACGAGAGAAAGTGAGGGCAACACAATGGGAACCACCGAAAAGACTGAGCTTACCGTGATGTGCATGATCTGCGACGGCACGAAGATACTCGTGCAGGACAGAGTGAACAAGGACTGGCCGGGCGTAACCTTCCCCGGCGGCCATGTTGAGCCGGGTGAGGCGTTCACCGACGCCGTGCGCCGCGAGGTTAAAGAGGAGACGGGACTTGATATCTTCCGCCCGACGGTATGCGGAATCAAAGATTTTATCCGCGACGACGGCACGCGCTACATAGTGCTGTTTTTCCGCGCCGACCGCTTCAGCGGCGAGCTCAAAGACTCCGACGAAGGCAGAGTATTCTGGATCGAGCGCGACGAGCTGACGCAGTATAAACTCGCGCAGGATTTCATCGACATGGTTCATGTTATGGAAAACCCGTCGCTGACCGAATTTTTCTATGAACGCGACGGCGAAAACTGGAAGAAGAGAATAATATAAACCCGTATTCAAAGCAAAAAGATCCTGTCTGCGATTTTTCCGTAGGCGGGATTTTGATTTTGTAAAAAAACAATCTTTCCGTTGTTTGCAGATATGTAGACTTTAAAATCAGGCGGTATATAAAATAAACTTGGCGGAAATTCTGTGCCGCTATCGCGGCATCGGCGCGTCGAGTCGCCGCACCCTACAAGTTTCACATCAATAAAATTGTGCGAACTTTGCGGGCGGATAACATCAGCTTCAGCAAGGTTGTGATGATTTCCAATATTACGGCGGTTGACCGTTGCCGATACTTATATCCGCAAATCCCTATCCGCCTAATACTCACAGCCCATCAGCAGCCTTTCACCTCCTCCGAGCATTTACATTTTGGAAAAAATATGCTATAATGCGGGCACAAAACTCTGGGGAGAGATAATAAGATGATAAGATTGGCATCAGTCGGCGATGCGGGAGAGCTTGAGCGCCTCAATGCAGAGTTCAACGGCAAGGGCAAGACTACGGAAGAAAGCATTCGCGCCTCGCTTCTTACAAACAGGCGCGAGATTGTCATCGTTGCGGACGGCAACGGCGGACGGCTCGCCGGCTTCGTCTGCGTTCAGCTGAAAAAATCGTTCTGCTACGACGAATATATGCCCGAGATAACGGAGGTCTATGTCCGTCCCGAGTATCGCAGGCGGGGAGTCGCGCGGGAAATGTTGACCTTCGCGCAGGAATACTGCAAAAAAATATACCCGCTCCACAGTTTCGAGCTGCTGACGGGCAGTGATAACACTGCCGCGCAAAAGCTCTACTCCGCCATCGGCTTCGAGTGCGACGGCGAAATGCATATGTCAAAGCAGGTAAAATAATTTGAGAGAATCGCAGGAACAGAGCTATGAGAATAATAAATACTTTTGATAAAATACCTGGCTGCTTTAAGAACAGCGCCTTTGATTTGGATGCATGGAGAGTATACGCCCGCGCGATTTCGCCGGAGCTTGGCGAAAAATGCGAACGGGATTCGAGGGAATATGATTTCAATAACGACGTGCTGCCCGTAGTCAATAACGTGCTACTCAATAAGGCTGCCGAGCTTTCGGAAATGCTCGCTGCGCGGGCTGAACAATCCGAGAAATATCATAACGGCGACATTAACCGTGACGAATATGACAAGTGGCGCTACAATTATCCGAAGTATGATGAAACTTCCGGTTTTGTAAAAGTGCCGTCACAGAATTTTAGCGACACAATGGCAGAAGCTTTCAAAGATAGGTTGAAGAACGACTAAACGGGGGAGTTTATGACAAACTGGAAAAAAATCTTTTTTGGAATCTTCTGTATTGGGACAATCAACAAACAAGTGCTGCCCATCGGAAGTGATAATAAAGTGCATTGAATTGGCATACTCAGATATGATGACGGCAGGTCGTTATTACAGCGCTTCTTTTCTGAATGACAAAAAGGAAATTTGCTCTGCTACAAACAGCGCCATTGCTGAATCAAATTTTGTGTTTTCAAGAAAAATTATTAAAGATATTTCGTTGTTGTTTTGTGATAATACTATAGGCAATGACAATCATTATGTAACTGGGTTTGGACTCGCTCAAAAACTCATAAATATGACATTCAAATATCTATATGTTTTTAGTGATTTGATATTTGTAGACAAAGCTATTCCTGATTTTTCATCGTGTGATTGCCCTCTTGACAGTATTATTATTAAAAAAGCGCATATTAATGATTGCGTTTGGAGCAAGCTTACTGAGCAACAATACCTGGAATGTCAAGCTAAAATAACAGAACTACTAAATGCAAATTCTTTAGATTTAGAGTTATCAAAGCTTGGCAATCTAGCTTATGACTTTATTAATTGGTAATCGGCAATAATACACGATAAAACAAAAAGAGCTATCAGACTTTCAAAAAATCTGATAGCTCTTTCCTTTTACAATAATTCAAATAATGTTGCCATTTTGTTGCCACATAGGGCATTCAAAAGGCGAAAACCCTTTGTTTATGGGCTTTTTCACGAGTGTGAAATTATTTCCACTCCTAAGTGCAAAACAAACTTTAACTGTTTTTGTTTAGGAGTTTTGACTTGATTTGCTTTAATTTGGTACAGATTATCTCAGTTCTATGAGGTATTTCTGCTTTTGCTATCAAATAGCTATCACTTGGATGCTATCAGTTTAGAACAGTATCTTTCTGCTAAACACTTACGCCATTATTCTTTAAGTATTCAATTAGTTCATCTTTACTTTGAAGTAGGTAATCGGTTGTTTCTTTTCTTTCAAAACATTTTCTGTGCTCAATATCTATATCTGCGCCTTTAGATACAATAAAGGTAACAATTTCTTTGAACACTTTTTCGCATTTAGAATCATCATTCAATATGTCTAATAAATTTTTACAATATGTTTCCATTTTCTTTTGGTTGAATTTAGGCAAATCTTCTTTAGACATAACAATTCTAAAGAGCATCATAGCATGATATCGACTTCTTCGATATTTTTTATCAATCTTATTTGTTTTAAATAAATTCTCTATTTTGTACAATGCTAAAGCACTCAGATAGTACATAATCAACTTATCCGAAGTTTTGAAAATTTTGTTACCTACTCTTTTTGCCACTGTTCCATATTGACCTGATACGGCACTTGGTTCGTTTAAAAACATTGCCGAAATAGTTTTGATTTGCGTAGGAATAGTAACAATTCGATTCTTTGGAATATCACTGTCTCTGTATTGCCCAGTACGTCTTTCATAAACCAATGAATCGGGTCCGGTATAGGTCTTATAATATTCTTCGAGGTTTTTTTGGAATGTCGATAATGCTTCCAATTGTTCTTTTTTTATTGCAGTTTGACTATTAGTCGCTTTTGTAATTTCGTTCTTTAAATTTTCATTTTTTGTAGCAATTATTCTTATTGGAATAATTAAGTCGTCAATATTATCTGACAATTCCATATTATCTATAAGTATGTTGCTCGTCTGACATCCATTAACAATTTGATAGTCTTCTATTGTTGCTATATCTCCCGGCATAGAAATACTTGAAGCAACAATAGTAATGCCATTATTAAGCATACTAAAAGCATTTACATTGCCTGACATGATTGTCTCACATATACTCTTATTTACATCAGGATTTGGTCCAAGATAGTCTCTAATATTATCTTCAAAAACAGGTTTTATTGTTCCATTATCTTCGATTATAAGTTTTTTAAATTCTTTAAACGGCAAAACACCACTATATCCAACTTCATCATCGCTTATTGAGTACATTGTAATTCTTTTTTCAAACTTAAAAGTAGCTGACAATTTTGCTTTTGTTTTTCTATATAAAGCTTGGACTTCACCAGAACCGCAAGGAATAAAATCTATATTAGAAAATAAGTTTGTTGTTCTTAAAGCCTCTTTACCAACCGAAACCGTCGCTTCAAGATTCGCGTCCTTGGTCCAAGTACCCAATGTAACAAAATATAATAATAACTCAGGATTTTTCTTTAACTTACTGCCTTTACTAAAAACATAATTCTTCAATTCTATAAATTTTTGCATCTCTGGTGTATGAAAAATAGAATCATCATCACCGAAAAACAGTTTGGAATAAGTCAATAAATTAGATATTTCCGTATTGTCAAATGATGTAGATGTTTTAGTTTGTATTAATACAAATTTAACAGAAATTGTTTGATTATACGAAATCAATAAATCAATATCGTCAGTTGAATTAACGAGTTTTTGATTGACAATTATTGCCATCCCATCAATACCTTGCGTGTCCTTTCCCGTTGTAATTTCTTCAACATCAAAATCGTTTATCCCATAAACATTATTGACAACACAATAATTAGAAAAATATTCAAATAACAAAGAAATATCATCTATATTGACACTCAAATCTTCTTTGAATGCTTCCATCATACTTTGTGTAATTCTATCCACACGGATGCCCCCAATATAATATATATTTTCATTATACACTATTTTTTTACTTTTTCCAACAAAATTCATTAAATCATCTCCTATGATAATATTATTTCCAAGTATTATCATATATTATGATTTAAAAATGCATATGCATTGCAGAAACAGTAAGTACCATCTTTGAGATACTTATTGTATGTAGACTTTTAGTATTCATTTTTATTAAAGCCGAAATGACGGAGAAATCAAAGACAATATTTTACAAGAGGATAAACTTTTTTCAAGTTCTCCATCCGCGGCCGCATTTGCGACTGGATACAGCATCAGCGGTCCTCAACAATGGAAAACAATTGACGGAACAACGCTGAAATCTTACGAAACAAATAAATAAGCATAGAAAAAAGGCATTACCGACTGCAAAAGTCAGTAATGCCTTTTATAGTATTAAGATAATTGTACCTGCAAACTGATAGAACATTTAGAATAAAGTCGTTTTACGGTTTGCTATCATTTTGCTATCAAATCGGGAATTTGAGAGCCGAAAACCCTGTGTTTATGCGGGTTTACGCAACTCTTGATATTATTCCCATTCCACCGTTGCCGGGGGCTTTGTAGTGACATCGTAGACTACGCGGTTGACTCCCTTGACCTCGTTGGTGATGCGGTTCGAGACCTTTGCGAGCACATCAAACGGGATGCGCGCCCAGTCTGCGGTCATGAAGTCGTCTGTGGTCACCGCGCGCAGCGCGATAAGGCTGTCGTAGGTTCTCGCGTCGCCCATAACGCCGACGCTGTGGACGTTGGTGAGCACCGCGAAATACTGGTTGATGTCGCGGTCGATGCCGGCGATTTTGACTTCCTCGCGGAAGATAGCGTCCGCATCCTTGAGAATATTGAGCTTCTCCTCGGTGATGTCGCCGAGGATACGCACGGCAAGTCCGGGACCCGGGAACGGCTGACGCCAGACAAGATCCTCGGGGATGCCGAGCTCGAGTCCGACCTTGCGGACCTCGTCTTTAAACAGGTCGCGCAGAGGCTCGATGAGCTCATCGAAATCGATGTGGTCGGGCAGTCCGCCGACATTGTGGTGACTCTTGATGACCGCCGCGTCGCCCACGCCGCTCTCGATAACATCGGGATATATTGTGCCCTGAACGAAGAAATTCATCCTGCCGAGCCTCTTGCTCTCGTCTTCAAAGACGCGGATAAACTCCTCGCCGATAATTTTTCTCTTCTTCTCCGGCTCGGTCACGCCTGCGAGCTTGGTGAGGAAACGCTCCTGGGCGTTGACTCTGACGAGCTTCATGTCAAAGCGCTCGCGGAAGATGTGCTCGACCTCGTCGCCCTCGTTCTTTCTGAGCAGGCCGTGGTCAACGAAAACGCAGGTCAGCTGCTTGCCGACCGCTCTGTGCAGGAGCACGGCTGCAACGGAGCTGTCGACTCCGCCGGACATGGCGCAAAGCACGGTCTTGTCGCCTATCTTCTCGCGCAGGTGCTTTACCTGCTCTTCGACGAAGCTTGACATGACCCAGTCGCCCTTACATCCACAGATATCAAAGAGGAATGTTTTGAATATCTCCTCGCCGTACTGCGTATGCATGACCTCGGGATGGAACTGAACGGCGTAGATTTTCTTCTCGTCGTTCTCCATCGCCGCGCAGGGGCAGTCGCGCGTGACGGCAGTCACTTTGTAGCCCTTGGGCGGGTTGCTGATATAGTCCGTGTGGCTCATCCAGCAGACACTCGTATCCTCGGGGATATTTCTGAGCAGTCGGCTGTCCTTGCTGCGGGTCATATCTATCTTGCCGTATTCGCTCTTCGAGCCGCTCGTTTTGACAACGCCGCCCGCCATATATGCGATAAGCTGAGCGCCGTAGCAGATGCCGAGCACGGGGATACCCGCATCGAGTATCTCAGACGAATAGTGGGGCGAGCTCTCGTCATAGACGCTGTTGGGGCCGCCCGTGAATATTATTCCGACATAGCCCGCCGCCTTTATCTCGTCGACGGTTATGCGGCTGTACGGTTTTATCTCGGCGTAGACATTGTGCTCTCTGACGCGGCGCGCGATGAGCTGATTGTACTGGCCGCCGAAGTCCAGCACGAGAACCTTCTCATGATTGTCCTGCATGATATCCACCCTTTTTTATCTGACTATAATCTCTTCTCTTCTCGGTCCGTTGGAAACGAGCTTTATCGGCACGCCGATCTCCTTCTCGATGAAGAGGACATAGTCCTGAGCCTCCTTGGGAAGCTTGTCAAACTCTCTTATGCCGCGGATGTCGCACTTGAAGCCGGGCATGGTGACATAGACGGGCTTTGCCTTTTTCAGGCGCGAGGTGACAGGGAAATCCTTTGTGACTTCGCCGTCTATCTCATAGCCGACGCAGAGCTTTATCTCGTCGAGATACGACAGGCAGTCGAGCGCGGTGAGCGCGACCTGAGTTGCGCCCTGAGCCTCGCAGCCGTAGCGGGTCGCGACGCAGTCAAACCAGCCCATGCGGCGCGGTCTGCCGGTCGTTGCGCCGTATTCGCCGGCGTCGCCGCCGTGGTTTCTCATCTTGTCCGCCTCTTCGCCGAATATCTCGCTGACGAATTCGCCCGCTCCGACGGCGCTCGAATAAGCCTTGGTGACGGTGACTATCTCCTTTATCTCATAGGGCGCGATGCCTGCGCCGACGGCGCCGAAGCCCGCGAGGGTCGACGACGATGTGACCATGGGATAGATACCGAAATCGGGATCCTTGAGCGAGCCGAGCTGCCCCTCAAGAAGAATGTTCTTGCCGTCCTTGACAGCCTGGCGGATGATCTTGCCGGTGTCCGCGACATAGGGTCTGACCATCTCGCGAAGCTTCATCATGTGGTCGAACAGCTCGTCCACATCGAGAGTCGGCTTGTGATAGACATGCTCGAGCAGCAGATTCTTCACTTCGCAGACTCTTTCGAGCTTTTCTCTGAGATATTCCTCATCGAACAGCTCGCAGACCTGGAAGCCGATCTTCGCATACTTGTCCGAATAGAACGGAGCGATACCGCTCTTTGTCGAGCCGAATTTTTTATCCTTGAGGCGCTCCTCCTCATAGGTGTCGAGCATAACATGATAAGGCATCATGATCTGCGCGCGCTCGGAAACGAGGATATTGGGCTGCGGCACGCCTGCCGAAGTGACATGCTCGATCTCCTTGACGAGCTTCTCGATATCGAGAGCCACGCCGTTGCCGATGATGTTGACCGTGCCGGGCTGGCACACGCCTGACGGCAGAAGATGGAGCGCGAACTTGCCGTAGTCGTTGATTATCGTATGTCCTGCATTGGCGCCGCCCTGAAAACGAATGACCATGTCCGCCTGGGAGGCAAACATATCGGTAATCTTACCTTTGCCCTCATCGCCCCAGTTGGCACCCACAATTGCTCTGACCATACTTAAACGCACCTCCGAAAAATCAAATACACTTAATTATATATTATCGCCCGCGCGGTGTCAATGAGCCGAAGGGCTCAAAGAGTCGAATTTTGCGGCTTCTCAATTGATTTTATTGGTTATTGTGGTATAATATAAAATGGTATAATTCAAAATCAAAATGTTTTCGCACCCGATATTAAAATCGCCTTTTTCGGCACACAATAATCACGAATATCTGTGAAAGGACTGTGTTAAATGAAGAGACGAAGATTTTTAAGCCTCGCACTCGCGCTGATGCTCATTATTTCGCTGTGCGCGTGCAAAACAAAAGTCGTTGACGACAGCACGGACGCCACCCACGGCAACGCGCCGGTGACGGGTCAGAAGCGCGACGAGACAACGACTGCGCCGCAGACCACAAAAGCGACGGAGAGCACAACTTTGGCTCAGCGCAAAACGGAGAAAGGCAAGCTCAACCCGAACACCGGAACGTACACCGGGCTCTCCCCGCTGCCGAAGATAAAGCTGACCGCAACCGACCCGCAGAACACGCGCGGACTTTCAACAGCGACGGTCGGATACAGCTACGGCGTATCCAAAAACGGCGTTCCGCATCAGAACTCGACAAACGCGCAGAAATATTTCGACGAGAAGGGCTTCAACGCCGTCTCGATAGACATGAAGACGAAAGAAAAAGTCCTCTATCTCACCTTTGACTGCGGCTGGGAGAACGGATACACAACGACCGTGCTCGACATTCTCAAGCAGAAAAATGTGCCCGCCGCATTTTTCTGCACGCTCTCGAATATTAAGGCAGAACCCGGACTTATCGCAAGAATGATAAACGAGGGGCACATCGTCGGCAATCATTCGACAACCCACCCCGATTTCTCGAAGATAAGCCGCGAGAAGATGGCGACAGAAATTGAAACCTGCGACAACTACCTGCGCGAAAAATTCGGATATTCCTCGCCGTATTTCCGCTTCCCGATGGGGTCATATTCCGCCTCGGCGCTCGACCTCGTTTCCTCGCTCGGATATAAATCCGTGTTCTGGTCAGTAGCCTACGCCGACTGGGATGTCAACGACACAAAAGGCAAACAGTATGCATTCGACACCGTAACTTCGCGCCTGCATCCGGGCGCAGTTATACTGCTCCACTCCGTCTCGCCCGACAATGCCGCCGCCCTCGGCGATATCATCGACTGGGCGCGCAAACAGGGCTACGAGTTTCGCTCGCTCGAACAGCTGCCGAATTGAATATTTACAAAGCACAGCCCCGCCTCGGGATATCCCGGAGGCGGGGTTTTCGTTTTATTTAAAGCAATAGGAGCAGCCGAGCTTATCCAAAATCACAGCTGTATTTTCTTCGCCATCATCGCGCCGGCAAACACGGCGACAACAAGCTCTGTCACGGGCATCGCCCACCAGATCATATCCGCGCCGAGGGTGACGGGGATAATGAGTATCAGCGCGCCGCTGATAAATATTCCGCGCGCAACGGACACGAACATCGAGGTTTTCGCGCGCATCGTCGCCTGGAAATAATAGGTCGAGTAGACATTGAACGGCAGGAGCAGGAACGACGAGCCGTATATGCGGATTATCGCCGGGGCTATTGCGAGCACCGAGGCGGTCGGGGTCATAAACAGGCGGATAAGCCCGTTGGGTACCGCGAATGTTATCGCCGCCCACACCGCGCCGAATATCGCGGCGGTTATTATATTATATCTCAGCATCTTCTTTATCCTGCCGACATTGCCCGCGCCGTAGTTCTGCGAGATTATCGGCTGAGACGCCTGACCTATGCCGTAGGAGCAGCACTGGACGAGCGTGCTGACGGAGACTATGACTCCGTAGACCGCGAGCGCGTCCGTGCCGAGATATTTCATTATCTGGCGGTTGAAGAGCATCGTGAGCACTCCCATCGCCACATCTATAATAAACGACGAGAAGCCGTTGACGGTTATCCTGCCGAAGAGGCGGAATATTTCTTTTGAAAATTGCAGGCGCAGAGTGTTGCTCTTCTTGAAAAAGTGGGTGAGCATGACGAGCGTCGATATGCCCGCGCCCATCGCTGTGGCTATTCCCGCGCCGCGTATACCCATATCGAGCGTGAACACGCAGAAATAATCTCCGAATATATTGAACACGCCGCCCGCTATGACCGACTTTGTCGCAAGCCCCGGGTCGGAGTCGTTGCGCAAAAACGACGAGAACAGGTTTATGCAGACATATATCGGCACGGTGAATTTCGGGGCTATCATATACTCCTTGCAGAGCGGCATAAGCTTTTCATTCGCGCCGAAGAGCAGGAGCAGTTTATCCTCGAACACGAGAATAATTACCCAGAGCACTGCGGATATTATCGCGCTGAACACGACCGCCGAAGTGAAATACAGATTCGCTTTTTTGCTGCCCTTGCCTTTTGAAACTCCGTAGAGCACCGAGCCGCCGATACCGGTCAGCAGACCGAAGCTGTAAATTATATTCCACACCGGCGCAATGACCGACATTGCCGCTGCGCCGTCCGGGCCGTGATACTGCCCGACGACTATCATATCGACGAGGCCGTAGATGCTCGCTATGAGCGCACTGCCGAACGAGGCGACGAGAAATTTTCTGTAAAGTTTTCCGAGATCGTCTTTTAAAAGATCCATGACTTCCTCCTGAATAACTGTGGTGGATAAAATCAAATCGCTTGTAATAAGCGACAAGCCTTAGCTGTAAAAGATAAAGCACCGCACATCGGCTCTATAGATAATCGGGCTCTAAATAGCCGCGCCGTAGTATTTGATAAGCCAACTGAGAGGAGCGGGCAACATCACCGAAGCGCCGCCGGTGGCGGATGAAGCGAGGCGATGTTGGCGAAAAACAAGGAGCATAGCGCCCGCTC
>OGRN01003261.1_pt1 | contig 11687 bp, 10 predicted proteins | sample 1553401 | NCBI WGS metagenome assembly OGRN01 (sample SAMEA2580096, study PRJEB22360) | human gut metagenome | biome: human gut; feature: human-associated habitat; material: faeces | place: Denmark | collected 2008/2010 | reverse complement strand
AGGTGGCGCGCTACCAACTGCGCTAAGCCCGCGTGCGCAAGGAGTAATATACGGAAACTTGGCCGCCCGCGCAAGCAAAAATTTGGACTTCTTTGCAAAAAAGTTCGTTTGCGCAGGTAGATGCCATAGAAATAATCAACGGGCAGCAACGCTGTTAGAGAAGAGCTTGACCAGGTGCGTAACCGAGCCCTCGCCCGTGCTCTTGGGAGAGATGCTCACCGAGTCCGCGAGCATGCGCATGAGCTTGATGCCGCGCCCGCGCTCGGCGTCGGCGGCCGCCTCCGGCAGCTCCTCGTCCGGACCAAGCGAGAAGCCCTGGCCGCAGTCGGCCACGTCGACGACGACGCGGTCCGCATAGGCGGCGACCGTCACCAGCACCCCACGCTCGCCGGCGTGGTCCACGGCGTTTCCCAGGGCCTCCCCCACCGCGAGCGTGAGGTCAAAGACCTCGTCAGCCGTAAGCGACAGTCCCTCGCAGAGGCACTCGACCCGACCGCGGACCTGGGCCATCTGACCTGCCGCCACGCGGAAGGTGCGCCTCCACTCCGGAAGCACCGAGGGGTCGAGCTCGCACACGCTGCGGCGCATGCCCGCGCGAGAGACGGGCATGAAGTCCATCACGCGCATGAGCGCGAGGGCGCGGTACACGCGCGGCGCCACGTTGACCAGCGAGATGAGCCCGCCCTCCTGGCGCATGTGCTTGAGCTCGCAGATGATGGTGCCCATACCCGCAGAGTCCACGTAGCCGGCATTGGCCATGTTGACCACCACACGGCGACAGCCCCCGTCGATGAGCCCCTCCAGGGAGCGCTTGAGGGCGGGCGCCGCCAGGACGTCGAGGTCTCCCGGGACGGAAATGGTCGCTATGTTGGCTTCTGTTTTCATAGGGGGTTTATTCCCCTGCACGCGCCGTCCTATGCCCTCGTCGGCGTCACTTGTAGCTTATCTTTGGCGGGAAGCCCCCAGCTCGTCAAAGCGAACGGCGACCATGGCCACGTCGTCGTCCAGGCGCTGGCCCGTGAAGGCGTCCAGGGTGGCCAGCAGGCGGTCAAGAAAACCCTCGAAGGGCTTGTCGGGCGCAGACTCGCGCGTGAGCATGTCTCGCAGGCCCTGCTCGCCGAAGAAGGCCCCGCCGGGGTCTCTTGCCTCGGTGGTGCCGTCGGTGTAGAGCATGAGGACGTCGCCCTCCCCCACGCTCACCACGCCATCCTGGTACGAGATGTCCGCGAAGGCCCCCACCACGCCGGACTGAACATCCAGCATGGAAATCTCCTGCGCGCCGGCACGCACCAGCAGCGCGGGCGGGTGACCCGCCGAGCAGTACGTAATGGTGGCCGCCCCCAGGTCGATGATGCCCACAAAGAGCGTGGCAAAGGTCTCCAGCCGAGAAAAGCCCAGAAGGAAGTCGTTGAGCGAGCGCACCATGCGCGCGGGGGTCAGCCCCTCCCAGGCGTAGGCGCCCAGGGCGGTCTTGACGGCGGCGGAGACCGAGGCGGCCTCAACGCCCTTGCCCGAGACGTCTCCCATGATCACGCAGGCGCGCCGGTCCGGCAGGCGGATGAGGTCGTAGAAGTCTCCGCCCACGAAGGCCGCCGCGGTGGCGGACGAGTAGAGCCCCTGGGCCGTGAGTCCTTCCACCTTCTGGAGCTCGTTTCTCATGCCGCGCTGCAATGCCTGGGATATGCGCTTGTCCTGGGCGCGCTCGGCCTCGCCGCGGTAGATGTCGCAGACGTCCTGGGCAAGGCGGAGAAGAAACCCGTGTTCGACCTCGTCCAGGGGCTCCTCGCCGTCGGGCCGCAGCACCAGGAAGGCACGCCTCTCCCCGGCCAGGTAGCCCATGTCCACGAGGGCGCCCACGCAGGGCTCCCCCAGGTCGCGCAGGGTCTGGGCGAGCGGGCTCTCCGGGCCGACGTCGGTCACGCGGGCGCCCTCCTCGTGGGCGGTCACGTCCTCGCCGAGGGTCTCGGCCACCGGGATGGCGCGGTGACCGCACAGCGGCAGGTCGGCCACGACGACGCTCTGGTGCTCGTTGACGCCCAGCGGCACGAGGGCCGCCTCGAGGGCGGCGGCGGCATCCGCCAGGACGTCACGCACTCGCTGCTCGACGTCCTTCTCGCCCGAGGCTCCCATGAGCTCCTCGCGCAGGTCCGTTCCCAGTGCGTCAAAGCTCTGCGCCCGCTCTGCTCGCATGGCCGAGAGGGCGCCCACGAGCTGCACCGAGAGGTAGTGGGCCACGGCGTCCAGAAGCTTGGCGTCGTCCTCGCGCAGGGGGTGCATGCGCTCCCAGCCGACCTCGATCATGGCGATGGCGCGACCGTCAAACCAGACGGGCACCACGATGAAGCTGGTGAAGGGCGGCAGGCGCCGGGCGGAGATCTTGAGGACCTCGTGGGTCTCCTCGTTGACCACCTCGCGGTTGGAGAGGCGCCCCTGGCGCAAGGCCTCGCCCGCGGGCGGCAGGACGCGGATGCGCTGGGCCATTCCCGAGCGCGCGGCAAGGGTCTCCAGGCCGCGGCCGTACTCCATGAAGCGCGGGGCGCGGGAGGCGTCCACGCCCTCGGTGGCGCCGCGGAGGTGGAACCCGCCCACGTCGGCGATGTAGGCCAGGACGCCGTCAGCCTCCATGGTCTCGCAGATCTCCTCCAGCGCACGGCCAAAGAGGCTGCCCACGTCCTCGTAGTCCAGCGTGTCCAGCACGATGTTCATGGCGCCCGCCAGGCGCTTGTTGGCGCGCCGGAGCTCCGCCACGGTCCGCTCGGTCTCATGCTCGGCCGCCTCGGCGTCACCGGCAAGCCTCGCCACCAGAAGGTAGGTCTCGCCCGGGGCATGGACGGCGTCGCAGCGGACGCGCACGGCCGAGAGGTGCCCCCCGGCGGTGCGGCAGAGCACCAGGGCCCCGGAGCCGTCCACGGGAAACGGCAGGTCCTGGGCGCAGAACGGCACGTCGGCAACGTCTGCCTCAAGCTGGAAGAGCCCGCGGACGTCAGAGCCCACAAGGCCCTCCGGAGCTGAGAAGAACAGGGACGCCGCCTCGTCGTTTGCCAAAAGCACCCTGCCAGCGCCGTCGAACGCCACGACGGCGTCGCCGGTGAGCTGCAGCAGGCGCGCGAGGGTGCCCGAGAGGCTCCCCTCGCCGATGCCCTCCACGTGACGCTTTCCCAGAGCCTTAGGCACGTGCCACCTCGTCGGGGTCGTAGAGGTCGGCGGCGGAAAGCAGCGCCAGGCCGCTCTCGCGCAGCTTGATCTCAAGGGGCTCGCCGGTGACCTTGATGATGTCCACCGTGCGGGAGTCCACGCAGCAGGTGTAGGCGTACTCCACGTTGAGGTCGCAGGAGGAGAGGCGGTCAAGTAGGGTACCCAGGGCGCCGGGGACGTTTTGCACCTCGACTGCCACCACGCGCGTGCACATGGCGTTGTAGCCGGCATTGCAGAGAAGCTCTGCCGTGTGGCGGGGCCTGTCGCAGATGACGCGGATGATGCCAAAGTCGACGGTCTCGGCAACCATGAGGGCGTGGATCTGAACGCCGTTCTGGCCCAGAAGGCCGCACATGGCAGCAAGCTTGCCGGGGCCATCGGGAAGGCAGACGGTGAGCTGCTCGATCATGGGACGCTCCCCTCTCTTGGGAAACCTGCTCCTGAGCGAATCTTACGGCCGGACGCGCCGCGCGGCCCCTTCCGTAACAATGATGACGCCACGGGACCGCATTGTTAACGAAAAAGCGGGCCACCCGAAGGTGACCCGCTTGATTTCGTGGTGTCGGAGGCGGGACTTGAACCCGCACGACCTTTTAGTCAGTCACTAGCACCTCAAGCTAGCGCGTCTGCCAATTCCGCCACTCCGACTTGCTTGCTCGGTTGCTGCGTTGCCGCTGCTCCCTTGCGCGAGGAGTAATATAGCACGCTCCTTTTGAAGGCCGCAACCCCCAATTTCAAAAAAGTTTGGATTTCCGGGAAGTGCCTGGTCAGAGCCCCACCAGAACAAAAAGCGGGCCGAGAAGAACAGATCTTCTCGGCCCGTGGCGCTAGAGCTCGATGGAGCTCTCCTTGATGGGGTTGGGCGCCGCAAAGTGACAGGCGCAGAAGTGGCCAGGCTCCACCTCGCGGAACTCCGGGCGCTCCCGAGAGCACTTCTCGCACGCCATGGGGCAGCGCGTGTGGAAGCAGCAGCCGGAGGGCGCGTCGATAGGCGACGGCGGGTCTCCCGCAAGGACGATGCGCTTGCGCGTAGCCTGGATGTCGGGGTCGGGCACCGGCACGGCTGACAGCAGGGACTGCGTGTAGGGGTGGTACGGACGGTCGTAGAGGGCCTTCCAGTCCGCGTACTCCATCATGTTGCCCAGGTACATGACGCCGATGTTGTCGGAGATGTGCTGGACCACAGAAAGGTCGTGCGCAATGAACAGATAGGCCGTGCCGTACTCCTTCTGCAGGTCGTTCAGGAGGTTGAGCACCTGGGCCTGGATGGAGACGTCAAGGGCGGAGACGGGCTCGTCGCAGATGATGAGCTTGGGCTTGAGCGCAAAGGCACGGGCGATGCCCACGCGCTGGCGCTGACCGCCGGAGAACTCGTGCGGATAGCGGTTGATGTGCTCCGGGTTGAGTCCCACCACGTCAAGAAGCTCGCGGACGTACTTCTCGCGCTCCTTGGCGTCGGGCATGACGTTGTGGATGATGAGCGGCTCGGAGACGATCTCGCCAATGGTCATGCGCGGGTTCAGGGACGCATAGGGGTCCTGGAAGATGAACTGCATATTGCGGCGCATCTCCTTGAGCTCCTTCTTGCTCATCTTGGAGACGTCCTTACCCTCGAAGAGCACCGTGCCGCTGGTGGGACGGGTGAGGTGCATGATGCAGCGGCCCGTCGTGGACTTGCCGCAGCCGGACTCTCCCACCAGGCCGAAGGTCTCGCCCTCGTAGATGTCAAACGAGACGTCGTTGACGGCGTGGACGGACTTCTTGGAGAAGCGCTTGCCAAAGACACCGGACTCGACGGGGAACTCCTTGCAGAGATGCTGCACGGAGAGAAGCGGGGTCCTCTCGTCTGCCATTAGGCCTCCCCTCCCTTCTTGGTGCGCGAGCTCTCGGGCGCGTTGGTGGCGACAAACGCCTCGTCGGCCGCGTAGTGGCAGCGGGCGAAGTGACCTGGGGCCACCTCGACGCGCTCGGGCTTGGTGGAGCGGCACTTGTCGGTAGCGTACGGGCACCTGGGGGCAAAAGAGCAGCCGCTAGGCAGGTTGACCAGCGAGGGCGGGTTGCCCTCGATGGGCGTGAGCGGGTGCTTCTCGTCTCCCTCGGGCTTGGGGATGGAGCGCATGAGGCCCCAGGTGTAGGGGTGGTGCGGCTGGTAGAAGATCTCGTCGGCGGTGCCCATCTCCACGGGGGAGCCGGCGTACATGACCATGATCTTGTCGGCGACGTCTGCCACCACGCCCAGGTCGTGGGTGATCATGATGATGGCGTTGCCGTTCTTCTGCTGCATCTCCTTCATAAGCTCGACAATCTGCGCCTGGATGGTGACGTCCAGGGCGGTGGTGGGCTCGTCGGCGATGAGGATGTCGGGGTCGCAGGCCAGGGCCATGGCGATCATGACGCGCTGGCGCATGCCGCCGGAGAACTGGTGCGGGTAGTCCTTGACGCGCTGCTCCGGGTTGGGGATGCCCACCAGGTCAAGCAGCTCGATGGCGCGGGCCGTGGCCTGCTCCTTGGTGTAGCCGCGGTGAAGGCGCAGGCCCTCGCCCAGCTGGCGACCGATGGTGTAGACCGGGTTCAGCGAGGTCATGGGGTCCTGGAAGATCATGGCGATGTCGTTGCCGCGGATCTGCTGCATCTGGGCTTCGGACATCTTGAGGAGCGACTGGCCGCGGTAGCGGACGTCGCCGCCCTCGATGCGTCCCGGGGGCATGTCGATGAGACCCATGATGGTGAGCGAGGTCACGGACTTGCCGCTTCCGGACTCGCCGACCACGCCGAGGGTCTCTCCACGGTCGAGGGTGTAGCTCACGCCGTCGACGGCCTTTACCACGCCGTCCTGCGTGTGGAAGTACATCTTGAGGTCGTCGACCTCGAGCAGGTGAGAACCCTCGGGAACCGGCTGGTTCTTGAGGTCCTGGCTCGGATCGACCTTGGTCTTCTTCTTTCCAAACATGGCTATGCGTCCTTCATCTTGACGTCGAGGGCATCACGCAGGCCGTCGCCCAGCAGGGTGAAGGCAAGGACCGTGGTGAGGATGGCCAGACCCGGCATGATCATGAGCCAGGGCTGGGTGGCCAGGTAGGTCTGACCGTCGGAGATGAGGTTGCCCCACGAGGGGTCGGGAGGAACGACGCCCATGCCCAGGTAGGAAAGGGCGCTCTCGGTCAGGATGGCGCCACCGATGTTCATCGTGGCGTAGACCACGATGGAGGCCACGGAGTTGGGGAAGATGTGACGAGCAACGATGCGAAGGTCAGAGGCACCCATGGCGCGGGCCGCGTCCACGTAGTCGTTCTCCTTGACCGTGAGGATGGCGCTCCTGAAGACGCGGGCGATGGAGGGCCAGCCCAGGATGCCGATGGCAATGAAGACATTCTGGATGCCGTTGCCCATGACCGCGATCATCGCGATGACGAAGAGCGTGTACGGGAAGGCCATGAAGATGTCGGCCAGGCGCATGATGATGGTGTCCCAGATGCCGCCGTAGTAGGCCGCAAGGGCGCCCATGACAAGGCCGATGGCCGTGGAGATGGCTGTTGCCAGAACACCGACGGCAAGCGAGACGCGGGCGCCGTAGACCACGCGGCACAAGACGTCGCGGCCGAGGGTGTCGGTGCCAAAGGGGTGCTCGAGAGACGGGGCCAGACGGGAGTTGGCCGTCATTGTCGCGGAGTCTGCAGCCGTCGGATCGCCCAAGACGGACGGAGCCCACAGCGGCGCGGACACAGCCACAATGACCATGAAGATGATCCAGATGGCTCCCAGCATGGCAAGTTTGTTGCGCTTGAGGCGCTTCCATGCGTCGCTCCAAAGGGTGCGGGACGGGGCAGCTGCCTCCTCGGCGGCGTCCTTCTGGACGTCGGCGGCGTTGTTCTCAGACATCAGGCACCTCCCTACTGCTCGCTCTTCGGGGCGCCAAAGCGAATCCTGGGGTCCAGGAACGCATAGGAGACGTCCACGATGAGGTTGATGATCATGACAAGCACGACGATGACCGTGACGGAACCCAAGACGATGGGCCAGTCTCGCTGGGAGATGGCGCGGTACGTCTCGTAGCCAACGCCCGGCCAGTTGAAGACGGTCTCGGTCAGGATGGCGCCGGCCATCATGGCGCCGAAGTCGTTGCCGATGTAGGTGACGACGGGGATGAGGGCGTTCTTGAGAGCGTGGTGCCAAATGACGTCGCGGCGGGAGAGGCCCTTTGCGCGCGCGGTGCGGATGTAGTCCTGGTTCATGACCTCAAGCAGCTGGGAGCGCATGATACGGGCGGAGTATGCCGTGGAGACGGCAGCCAGCGTGATGGCCGGCAGGATGTAGTACACCCAGCTCTGGAACTCAGAGTACGGCGAGAAGTCCGCGGAGATCGGCAGGTAGAAGGCACCGCCACTCAGGTCCTTCAGAACGACGCCAAAGAAGAGCTGCAAGAGCATGCCCAGCCAGAACGCGGGCATTGCCACCAGGACGGAGGTGACCAGGGTCACCAGGACGTCCCAGAACGAGTAGCGCTTGATGGCAGACACCATTCCGGCACCAATACCCACCACGGTCTCGAGGATGATGGCCACGATGGCCAGCTTGATGGTGTAGGGGTACTTGGCGGCCAGGATGTCGGTCACCGCCTGGCCCTTGCGCTGGTAGGACGTGCCAAGGTCGCCGTGGAGAAGTCCGTTGACGTACAGGACGTAGCGCTTCCACAGCGGCGTCTCGATGGTATTGCCGCCCTCGTCGTACAGGACGTTGCCCTCGTCGTCAGTCTCGATGAGGTGATAGGTGGCACGCAGGTTGATCTCGGTGACCGGATCAAGCTTCTTCTCTCCTGCCATGAGCCTGATAGGGTCTCCCGGGACGATGTTCTCCATCGCAAAGAGAATGAGCGTCACACCGAGAAACACCGGTATGAACTGGAGAACACGTTTGAGGATGTACTTTCCCATGTTTTCCCCTCTAGTGTCTGATAGATGCTTGTGCCTTCTGCGCCATCATCCCCTCTTCGAGAGGGTCTGGGGTCCGTCCGCCGAAGCGGAGAGGATGACGCAGCGGGTCTGGGCCTAACCGCAGATGCGGGGCATCGGCACTCAGGCACGATGCCCCGCATGATATGCGGCTTTAGGCCAGCCTGCTCAAGAGCTTAGCCCCTGAGGGAGGCGTGACCAAGGTCAGCGATGCCCTGGGCGTTGTAGTAGAGCTCGTTGACGCGGTCGGACGCGACGTGCTGGTGAGCGTAGAACATGATCGGGATGATCGGCATGTCGTCGGCGACCATCTGGTTGATCTTGCGGTAGGCGTCCTTACGCTCGTCCTCGTCGGCGATGGCGCGGGCGGCATCGATGGCGGCGTCGACCTCCGGGTTGTTGTAACGGGAGAAGTTGTTGTCAGCCGTGGAGTAGAAGTTGGGGTAGATGAAGTTGTCGAGCGTCGGGTAGTCGGCGATCCAGCCCATGCGGCCGAGCTGGAAGCTGCCGTCGGTGAGGCCCTGGAGGTAGGCAGCCCACTCCTTGGTGTCCTGCTCGACGGTGAGGCCCACGGTCTGAAGGTCGGCCTGGATGCAGGACATGATGTCCTCGTGGCCGCCGCCGGAGTTGTAGCTCAGCTTGACGGTGGTGCCGGCAAGGCCCTTCTCATCAATGATCTGCTTGGCCTTCTCGGGGTCGTACTCGGCGAACTCCCAGCTGCCGCCCTTCTTGTCAATGATCGGCGGGAAGACGTTGTCAGCAGGCTCACGGCCGCTCTCGAAGAGGGTGTCGACGATGTTCTGGCGGTTGATGGCCAGGGACATGGCGTGACGCAGGTCCTTGTTGGCCATGGTCTCGTCCTCGAGGTTGACAGCGAGGAAATAGACAGAGGCCTCGGCGCCGAGAAGGGCCTGGCGGCTCGGGGAGATGGTGTAGCCGTCAACGGACTTGCCGAACTTCTCGCTCAGCTCCTGGATACGGCCGGTCGGGATCTGGCAGAAGTCCATGTTGCCGGCCTCAAGCTCGCTGTAGGCGGTCTTGGGGTCCTTCTGGATGGAGAAGTTGATGGCGTCGAGGGCGGGCTTGTCGCCATAGTAGTCCTCGAAGCGCTTGACGTTGATGTACTGGCCGGACTCCCACTTGCCGTCCATCATGAAGGGGCCGTTGCCGATGGGGGCCAGCAGGAAGCTGTCGGGGTCGTCGATGGCGGCCTGCGGCACGGGGGCAAGGCCCGGGTGGCAGCAGACGGCCAGGAAGTCGGCCATGGGGGCGGACAGGGTCACGACGAAGGTCTTGTCGTCCGGGCAGGTGAGGCCGGAGATCTCCTTGGCGCTACCCTGGGCCATCTCGTCATAGCCCACGACGGGAGACAGGTGGTAGCCGATCTCGCTCGGGGTGGCCATGGAGGGGTCGACCAGACGCTGCCAGCCGCGCTTGAAGGACTCGGCGGTCACGGGGTCGCCGTTGTGGAACTTGGCGTCCTTGAGGTGGAAGGTGAAGACGGTGTTGTCGTCGTTGATCTCCCAGGACTCGGCAGCCTTGGCCTTGACGTCGGACTTGTCCCAGTCCCACTCCACCAGGGAGTCAAACAGGACGTGGCCGACCTGGGTGCCCTCGGACTCCTGAAGGTTGTAGGGGTCGATGGCCACAGGGTCGGAGATGTAGTACTTGAAGGTGCCGCCGTCAGAAGCCTTGACGGCGGACTCGCCCTGGCCGGACGCGGCGTTGCCGTTCTTGCCGCAGGCCGCGAGGGCGGCGAGGGCGCTGGCAGCCAGACCGCCCTTGACGAAGGTGCGGCGAGTGACGCCGCCACCGTTCCTGTCGAGAGACATAGAAGTTCCTCCTCCTGCTGTCTTCGGGGTGGACAACCTGTTTGTCCCATCCCCCGATCTTGTCTAGCCAGAGGACAGACCCCTGGCTAATACAAGTTTTACACTTTAATCAAAATAGCGCCGTGTCATGCGTTACGACACCATTACGTAACGTTATCTATTCATTTTCACAACACGGGTTGTGGATTTACAGACGTATGGGCGGTGAAGGAGCCAAGCCCGACGAAAAAAGGGGCGCCCGAAATCGGGCGCCCCACCAGGTTCAGTGCTGCCAAGCCTAGCCGATGGCTCCCAGCGGGAAGGTGAGGGCCATGACGATGACGCAGACGATGAAGACAGTGGCGGTGATGACCGTCAGTCGGTCCAGGTTCTTCTCGAGGATGCCAGAGCCGGTGCCGGCGTTGTAGAGGGAGGAAGCAATCATGTCGGAGACGCCCGTGCCCTTACCGGAGTGCATGAGGACGAGGATGACGGTGAGGACACCGGAGAGGAACAACAGGATGGTGAGGATGATGTTCAGAGGATTCACGTAGAGCTCCTTATAGGGGTTTCACAGTCAGTAGTTCAGAATATCACAACCCACAGTGGCTGTCCCCTACCCCATAAAAAGAAGACGCCGGGCCACCAGGACCCGGCGTCCGTCTGCCATTATCTGGCGAGAAGCGCGTGCTTCTTGAAGCTACATGGCAGCCTTCACCATAGCGGAGAAGGAGTCGGCCTTGAGGGAGGCGCCGCCGACGAGGGCACCGTCGACGTCCTCCTTCTCCAGGAAGCCGGCGACGTTCTCGGGCTTGGCGGAGCCGCCGTAGAGGACGCGGATGCCGTCGGCGGTCTCCTGGCCAAAGACCTCGGCCAGGGTCTTGCGGATGGCGCCGCAGACCTCCTGGGCGTCATCGGCCGTGGCGGTCTTGCCGGTGCCGATGGCCCAGATGGGCTCGTAGGCGACGACGTACTTGGAGGGGTCGGAGATCTCGAGACCCTCGGTGTCGGCCTTGATCTGGTTCACGACAAACTCCACGTGCGTGCCGGCCTCGCGGACCTCGAGGGGCTCGCCGCAGCAGGAGATGGGGACGATGCCGTGGGCCATAAGGACCTTGGCCTTCTTGTTGATGTCCTCGTCGGTCTCGCCGAAGTAGCCGCGACGCTCGGAGTGGCCGATGATGCAGTAGGTGGCACCCACGGCCTCGAGCATGTTGGGAGCGGTCTCTCCGGTGAAGGCGCCGGACTCCTCGAAGTAGACATTCTGGGCACCGAGGGCAAAGGGGGCCTCGGACTGCTCGATGACCTCGGAGACGCCCTTGAGGTCAACGGTGGGCGGGCAGACAACGACGTCGACGTCGCCGGTGCCGTCGGCAAGCTGGTCGGCCAGGCCCTGCGCGAGCTCGACGCCCTCGACGTAGGTCTTGTTCATCTTCCAGTTGCCAGCAATCATACGGTTACGCATCGAGAAGCGCCTCCACTCCGGGAAGGGCCTTGCCCTCGACGAGCTCCATGGAAGCGCCACCGCCGGTGGAAATCCAGCTCATCTTGTCGGCCAGGCCGAACTTGTTGACAGCGGCGACGGAGTCTCCACCACCGATGATGGACGTGCAGTCAGAGTCGGCCACGGCGCGGCAGACGGCCTCGGTGCCGTGGGCGAAGTTGTCGAACTCGAAGACGCCCATGGGGCCGTTCCAGAAGACGGTCTTGGCGCCCTTGATGGCCTCGGCGT
>OGRN01003258.1_pt1 | contig 11691 bp, 14 predicted proteins | sample 1553401 | NCBI WGS metagenome assembly OGRN01 (sample SAMEA2580096, study PRJEB22360) | human gut metagenome | biome: human gut; feature: human-associated habitat; material: faeces | place: Denmark | collected 2008/2010 | reverse complement strand
CTGTACTTGTGTCAGCACGGCATCCAACTGCTGTCCCTGAACTTTGATCTTTTCCTGTACATTGCTGGGCAGTTCGGAAATCAGTCCACCGTTGATGCGGATGTCCAGAAGCTGAAGTGTTTCTTTCAGCTCCTGCAAACTGGTTTGCAGCTTTTTCAGATCGGCACCCAACTGGTTCAGGTGACTCTGCATATCACCGCTGCCGGAGCGGATGTTTTTGATGTCCCGCTGCAGATCCTTCAGGCAGTCATCCACATCGTCCAGGTTTTCCCGGAGGCTGACGGCGGTGTCCGTGACCTCGGACAGGGAGTCCGTGACCTCGGTGATGGAGTCATCGGCATCGTCCAGATGGCCTGGAATGGTATTCAGAGAGTTATTAAGTGATTCCAGATCATTCAGAACCTTATCTCCGTCGGCGTAAATCTGGTCTTTGCCGTTGGAAATGGTGTCCCGGGCATGATTCAGCTGATCCAGGCCGTCGGCGGTGTCCCGGTCCAGCCCCTCCGCCAGGTGCCAGACCTCCCGGATCTGGTACCAGAGTCCGGCGGGCAGGATGGCCTTCACCGCCTCAAACAGCGTGCAGAAGTACCGCTGCCGCAGCCACAATGCCAGGGCGATGCCATCGCCGTCCAGTACCGGCCCTCGGTCCAGGACCGACAGCAGGGGCTTGAGCCCCTGCATCTTTTCACCTGGCGTCCGGGCCAGAATAATGCCCTCACTGGTGCGGTTGCCCCGGCCGAAGGGCACGGTGACCCGGACGCCGGGTACCGCCGTTTCCAGCAGCTCCGGGGGAACCAGGTAGTCATACGGCTTGTCAATGGAATAGGGCGCGGCGCTCACCGCGATTTTCACGATCTCAGCGGTTTCCATGCCTCGCCCCTCCTGTTGTTGTCACTGTGCCTGTTCGTCTTCCTCCGGCAGCACGTCCTCCGGCTCCTCGATGGTCAGGTCCATGTTTCTGGCGTCCAGCTTGCCGTCCGCCACCTCCTGGATGGCCAGGGTGACGGGCTTCTCCGTCAGGTGCTCACCGGTCTCCTCCGCCTCGTCGGCGATCTGCCGGGCCCGGCGGGCCACCACGTCCACCAGCATATAGCGGTTGGGAATGTAGCTGGTCAGCTTGTTCATTGCGGGATACAGCATCATAGTAAATCGACTTCCTATCTGCCTTTCGGCTGAAAATTTATTTCATGCGAAGGGGGACGGCGCTCTCAGCGTCCGCTGATGATCTCCATCCGCTCCTGGGGCTTGCAGTGCTCCGCCGTGATGATGGCGTTCAGCTCCCCCACCGCGTTCTCCACGGTGTCGTTGATGACAAAGTAATCGTACGTGTGAGCCGTCTGGAATTCCACCTTGGCCCGCAGCAGCCGCTTCTGGATCTTCTCCGGGCTGTCGGTGCCCCCGTCCCGCAGGCGGCGCTCCAGCTCCTCCCAGCTGGGGGGGGCGATGAAGATGCGCACCGTGTCCGGCCGCTTGCTGCACACCTGGATGGCGCCCTGGATCTCAATATCCAGGATCACGTCCTTCCCGGCCTCCATGGCGTCGTCCACGAACTTCTTGGGGGTCCCGTAGAAGTTCCCCACGTACTCCGCGTACTCCAGGAACTGGTCCATGGCGATCCACTTCCGGAAGGACTCCACGTCCATGAAGTGGTAGTGGATGCCGTCCAGCTCTCCGGGACGCGGGTCCCGCGTGGTGGCCGACACAGAAAAATACAGATTCTTCCGGGACTCCAGCAGGGCCTTGAGCACCGTGCTCTTCCCCACGCCGGAGGGGCCGGAGACCACAAAGGTCCTCCCCTTTCTCATATACACACGCTCCTATTCTTCGTTCTCTCTCTCTTCCTTCGGTGCGAACCGCTCCGGCGGCAGGGCCGACAGCACCACGTGGTCGCTGTCCATGATGAAGATGGACGCGGTCTTGCGGCCGTAAGTGGCGTCGATCAGCATCCCCCGCTCCCGGGACTCCTGCACCATGCGCTTGATGGGGGCCGAGTCCGGCCCCACCACAGCCACCAGCCGGTCGGCGGAGACCAGATTGCCGAATCCGATGTTGATGAGCTTCATCTTCCATCACTCCACATTCTGGACCTGCTCCCGCATCTTCTCCACTTCCGCCTTCAGCCCCACTACCACATTGGCAATGGCCACATCGTTGCACTTGGAGCCGATGGTGTTGGACTCCCGGTTGACCTCCTGGATCAGGAAGTCCATCTTCCGGCCCATGGGCTCGTCGCTTGCCAGCATGGTACGCAGCTGGGCCACGTGGCTCCGCAGGCGGACGGTCTCCTCGTCCACAGCCACCTTGTCGGCATAGACGGCGGCCTCGGTGAGGATGCGGCTCTCATCAAGCTGGGTGTTCTGAAGCACCTCCGCCATTTTGGCGCTCAGGCGGGCCCGGTAGTCGGCCACAATACCGGGGGCGCGCTCCTCCACCCTGGTAGTGAGGGCCTCGATGGTACGTGCCCGGCCGGTCACATCCTGGAAGAGCTTTTCGCCCTCCCGCGCCCGCATGGCGTCAAAGTCCTGAAGGGCCAGCTCCAGCACGGAGCAGATGTCCGCGCTCACGGCCTCCAGATCCTCCTGGATCTTCTCCACCAGGAAGACATCCTGGAACCGGGAGAGCAGGGAAACCGAAATGTCGTCCTTTAAGCCGTAGCTGTCCCGCAACGCGCACAGCGCGGCATAGTAGCCATCCGCAACAGGCTTGTTGACCGAGATGGATACATCCCCGTTCTCCGACGGGCCGATGGTGACGAACACATCCACCTTGCCCCGGGAGATATGGGCCTGTACCTTGGATTTGATGGCGTCCTCCGCAAACACATAGATGCGGGGCAGCTTGATGGTGCAGTCCAGATAGCGGTTATTGACGGAGCGCAGCTCCACAGTGATGGAGCGGCCATGGACCACGGCCTCTCCCCTGCCGTAGCCCGTCATACTTTTCACCAACGCGGGTTCCCCCTGTTCCATTCGTCTTTTGTTCTGAGGCTATTCAAAAATTATACCAGACTAGGAAGTCTTTCGCAATACCCTGTCCACCCGGGCCACATAAAAGGAGATGAGCTTGGAGAAGCCCACGTCGTAAATCACAAAGGCTGCGTTCCCCGCCGCATAGACCATCCAAGGCGCTTGCAGCGTCTCCGGCAGGAAGGGCAGAAACAGGCTGTGCAGACCGAACCAGAACAGGGTCAGAACGGCGTTGAATACCGCCAGCTTGCACAGCCACTCCAGCCCCAGGTACAGGATGCCGCCGACCGCGCCCATCAAGTTGATGATGGCGTTTGCGCGGCTGCGCAGCGGCTTGGGGGTGACGTCGGGCATCAGGGCCACAGCGGGGGAGCGGTAGGTGCCCATGGCCACCAGCAGCAGGCCCAGCAGGCCTGCTGCGCCGTAGCAGAAGAACCCCGCCTTCAGCCCGGCCGACACCACCGCCCCCGCAGGAAAGAGGCCGGCAATGGCTACAATACCCATCCGCGCCGTGGGCGAGACGGCGGAGAGATAGAGGGCGATCAGCGACAGCGCGGCCAGCACGCCCACCAAGGCCACCCGGCCTGCGCCCGTTTCAGTATGGTTTCGCATGGCTCAGTTCCCACAGCACATGTTCATGCACAGGCAGGCCGTACAGCAGTCGCAGGCGTCGATCCCACCGCCGTAGCCGTAGGGGCGGTAGGCCTGTCCACCCTGGCGCATCATCATCAGCGCCTGCCGGTACTCCCCGTTGGCCGGGTCCATGTTGCAGGCCATCTGGAAATGCTGGGTGGCCTCGTCCAGCCAGCCCTTGCGGTAGGCGATGGACCCGGTTAGGAAGTGCCACTCGGCATCCTGGCTGGCAGCGCCGCGGAGGAGCTGCTCGGCCCGGCCGATGTCGCCCATGTTGATGGCCTGCCGTACCTGGTTGTAGAGGCTCCCTGAGGAGGCGCTGGAGTACTGCTGCTGATAGCCGCCCTGGTAGGAGCCGCGGTAGGCCCCCTGGCTCTGGTAGCCGCCGGAGGCCCCTCCCCCGCTGCGCATCTTGGTAATGGTATCGTAGGCCTCGTTGATCTCCTTCATCTTCTCCTCGGCCAGATCGGCCAGGGGGTTGTTTTGATAGTTGTCCGGGTGGTATTTCCGGGCCAGCTCCCGGTAGGCGCGTTTGATCTCCTCGTCGCTGGCGTCGGGCTTGACCCCCAGCACAATGTACGGATCTGTCATGAAATCCTTCTCCTGTTTTGATGATTGACGGCCTTCCAACGGCCGGTAAAGACCAGCTCCTCCACCATAGGCAGCCCCAGATAGAGGATATTCTCCACGGCGCCCTGCCAGTGGCCCAGCTCCAGGAGCGCACAGGCGGAGCGGGCCAGGTTCAGAGAGTGGAGAAGGGTGGTGCGCAGATAATCCCGGTTGGCCTCCACCTGCTCCGGAAAACGGGCGGCAATGGGGTTGTAGGACCCGGTGCGTCCGTCCTCCTCCAGATCGTCCCAGGCGTCCACCAGGTAAATCCACCGCCCCACATGGTAGAGGAGCTGCTCCAGGGCGCGGGTCCGGGCGGAGGACTCCGCCGGAAGGGCGGCCGCCGCCAGGATGCGGGCAAAGGTGTCCGCCGTCCGGTCCAGTGAGGGAGAGCCCTCCTGCTCCAGGGCCTGGAGCTCCTCCAGACAACTGCGCACCGCCCGGTCAAACTCCGGCCGGGCCTGGGCCGCCCGGCGGTAGCCGGGTCGGAGCAGAAAGGACAGAACCCGGGCGGCAGTTCCCTTCCAGAAGGGACCGTCCGCCACCGTGTCCCGCAGCTTCCAATAGCTGAGGATGGTTCCGGCGTCCGCCGCCGCATCCACGCTTCCGGCGCAGATGCAGCCCTTTTTCCGACACCAGAGGCGGGCCGGACAGTGCTTCCGCTCCGCCGTAGGCTTCGAGCCGTCCAAGAGCATGGCGAGAAAGGTAAAGTCGTAGTTCAGAAAGAACCGGGCGAAAAAGCCGTGCCGCCTTCCCAATGCGTGGCAGAGTCCACAGTAGAGGGCCTCGTAGTCCCGCAGCTCCCGCACTTTCAACTCGTCCCGGTTGGGGCGCACATAGCCGAACATCAGGCCTCCGGCGCAATGGCGGTAATGCAGAAGGAAATGGCCTGCTGCCTGCGCACCCGGCGGTCCCACAGAACGGCCAGCAGGAGTCCTAGTGCGAACCCGGCCACCCCGACGGCCGCACTGACTCCCGAAGAGAGCCGGAAAGCCGCACAGAGGAAATAGCCGGCGAAAAAGAGCAGGAAGGGCACCAGATAGACGATCACAGCCGCGCCCAGTACCCGGCTGGTGGAGGACTCCACCGTCACCATGTCGCCGGGCATGGCCCGGACCGGATTGGCGGGGTTTACCCCTACCGGCGGGGCTGTCCGCCGGGTGCTGGAGCGGACCACCAGTGCGCTGCAGCCTCCGCCGCATTTGGAGCAGTCGTGGCCGCAGGCAGACTGACGCTTGACGGCCACCTCCGCCCTGCCGTCAGCCAGGACGCGGGTTACCTTTGCTGTTTGAACCATACTTTCACCTGATTTCTACGATCTTGAGACCGAAATGGAAATGTTGTACTCACCGACCACGCCCACCTCGCTGCTGCCATCCAGATAGACCTTGACCGGCACTGTCCGGCTTCCGGTGGACAGATCCAGGTTGGACAGATCGGCCACAATCCGGACTTGGGAAGCCGTGACCGCATCTACGGCTTCCTGGGTGCCGCGGATCAAAACTGTGCAGGACTGGGTGTTGCGTGTGATCTCATAGCCGCCCGGCTTATTGACAATCTCAATATTTCCAGCCTCCAGTGTCTTAGTGACCAAGCCCTCCACGGTGACGGTTACCTTGGCCTCTGTAATGCCGCTGACATTGGTCAGGGATGGGTCCAAATTGATCGTCATAGACTGTGTCAGGGTGCCAAATACCTTGGACAGGTCAATCTCACCCAGGCTGATGCGGTCCAGCTGATCCAGGATCTCTGCGCTGCCCGCTACCATCAAGGTTCTGGGCTCAATGTCTACGGTTACATTATCTGCGGTGGCACCGCCGCCGGGAATGAGATCCACGGTCAGCTCCACCTCCTTCATCTTCTCCACCGGGAGGGTGACCAGCACGGTCTCCGGTTCCGTCTCCACCAGGCCGGCGGCGATGGGCTGGCCGTTGGTGCCGATGAGGGTATAGCTACAGTCGGCGCTGTAGGTGGAATTCATGTCCTCCTGAGAGATGGTGATTTGGGCGTGATCCACCTGACTGACCAGCTCCTCCTGGCCGCTGACGGTAATGGTATCCGGCGCGAAGGAGAAGTCACGGCGTTGGAAGCCTTCGGCCACGCTGCCGTTAAAGGTGCCTTGAACCGGGATCTCCTTGCTGCTCCAGCGGGAAACGGTGAAGTCGATGGTACTTGGGCTGGTGTAGCGTACATCAATGGAGTCGATTATGGTGATGGAGCGGGGAAAATTGATGTTGCGTGAGGTAATAGCCACACTCTGCTCCCCTGGCTCGGTAATACCGGAGACATCCACCACCACAGTGGTATCTCCCTGGTTCAGGCGGCTCCACACCTCGCCGCGGGCAGACAGCTGCAAATTGACCGTCTGCTCTGCTCCCTCAGAGATCATCAGTCCCCGCTCTTCAAGCTTTTCCAATCCACTGAATACCACCCGGACATTCCGCAGGGTTCCGGTGTCCACCGAGTTGGGGTCGTTGCCGACGTAGACCCAGAGGAGAAACGCCAGCAGGATGGAGAGCACCACATAGAACCACCGGCTGTTAAGAATTTTCGTTCCCATCCTGCTTTTTCCCCTTTCCAAAGCGGAGCAGATTGCCCAGCTTGAATTTGGACGCGGCCTCGTCATTCTCCCGTTCCGGAAGCAGCTCATTGCGGAGCAGGCGCTCCAGAGTCTCCGGCGCCAGGTGGCGCTTGAGCATGCCGCCCACCGCCACGGAGATGGAGCCGGTCTCCTCCGAGACAATAGCCACCACGGCGTCCGTGTGCTCACTTGCTCCGATGCCTGCCCGGTGGCGCATGCCCAGCTCCCGCGACAGATTTACATTGCCCGACATGGGAAGCATACAGCCCGCGCCCACAATCCGTCCAGCGCGGACAATCACCGCGCCGTCGTGGAGCGGGGCCTTGTTCCAGAAGATATTTTTCAGCAGTTCGGCATTCACCGTACAGTCCAGCGCGGTTCCGGTCTTAATGGCGTCATCTAGCATGTTTTTCCGCTCAAACACCATCAGCGCGCCGGTCTTGCTCTTGGAAAGGGACATATAGGCATCCACCGTCTGAGTGATGGCACTATCCAGCTCGTTGCGTGCCTCCTCCGGTGTAAACACCTTCCCGAGGCTGGTGCGGCCCATCTGCTCCAGAAAGCGGCGGATTTCAGGCTGGAAAATGACCACCAGGGCTACCACACCCCACACCATGAGCTGCTGAAGCAGATAGCTGACCGTGTTGAGGTGGAAAAAGGTGGAGACACCCAGGGCAAACAGCAGCAGCAGTACGCCCTTGGCCACCGCGCCGGAGTTGGTGCGGCGCATCAGCATAATCACCTTATAGATAAGAAAGGCCATGATCGCGATATCAACCACATCAGAGATACCAAACAGGACGACCTTTCCCTTGAATTCCTGGAGCAAATACAAAATGCCTTCCATTTCCTCGTCTCCCGCTTCCGGCCGCGCCGGCATCCTTGCTTCCCGCAGAGTACATGTATATCCTTTAACTGATTTATTATACTGTATTCACAGGCGGTTGACAAGTAGAAGGGAAATCAATTTTCTGTGAACAGGCCCTGTGTGCAGACACAAAAAATAGCCGCAGACGCGGCTATTTTTGCCCGGCGGTCAGCCGCGCAACCTCCTGTGTGAAGCGCTCGACTTCCTGGGGTGTATTGAAGGCGGAGACGCTGGCGCGGACTGTCCCAGCCTCCAGCGTCCCGGCCGACTGATGGGCCAGCGGCGCGCAGTGCAGGCCGGCACGGACGGCAATCCCTCTGGCGCCCAGGGCCTCGCCTACCGCTTCACAGTCCATTCCGTCTATCTGGAAGGAGAGCACGCCGGCCTGGACGGCTCCCCCATCCCCGTAGACAGTCACGCGGGGAATGCGGGACAGTCCGCCAGCCGCTTGGCGGATCAGGCGGCGCTCATGGGTCAAAATACGCTCCGTCCCCTGTGTCTGAACATAACGAAGTCCCTCCAGCAGGCCGGCAATGCCGGGCATGTTGTGGGTGCCTGCCTCCAGGCGGTCGGGCAGGAAATCGGGCATGGCCTGGAGCGCCGAGGCGCTTCCGGTGCCGCCCATGAGTAGTGGGTGGGTCTCCGCCCCGCAGAGCAGCAGGCCGGTGCCCTGGGGACCGTAAAGTCCCTTGTGTCCCGGCATGGCGACAAAGGCTGCGCCCAGCTCCCCCATGTGGACGGGCAGACACCCGGCCGACTGGGAGGCGTCCAGCACAAAGGGAATTCCACGTTCCCGGCACAGGGCCGCGATGCCCTCCACCGGCAGGATGAAGCCGAACACGTTGGACACATGGTTGCAAATGACGGCTCTCACCGTCTCGTCCAGCTGGCGCTCAAATGCGCGGACTTGAGCCTCCGGATCAAAGAGCGGACCTGCAGCTACCCGGACATTGACACCAAGGGCGTGGAGTGGTCGGGTGACGGCGTTGTGCTCGTAGCCGGAGATCACCACGGCGTCCCCGGGCTTCAACAGGGAATGAATGGCGAGATTCAGCCCATGGGTGGCGTTGGAGGTGAACACCACCTGTTCTGGGCTCTCCACCTGAAAGAGCTCCGCCGCTGCCTGACGGCAGAGAAAGGCGGTTTCTGCCGCCCGCATGGCGGGAACATGCCCGCCGCGGCCAGGGGTTGCCAGGCGCCCCACTGCGGACGAAACCGCCCGCGCCACGGCGGGCGGTTTTTGTAAGGTTGTGGCCGCGCTGTCAAGATAGATCATAGCAGAACCTCTTTATAGCTGCCGTCGCTGGACATGATATAGATGCGCTTGGGCGTCAGCCCGACGCGGCCCAAAATCAGCAGCGCCGGGGCCAGATTGCGTTCCGAAACCTTGACGGAGTGGCTACACCCCTCCCCGGAAATCATCTTTGGCGAGCGGAGGATGTGGGCCGTAATGCCCGCCCGCTCCAGAGCGGAGGCCGTCCGCTGGGCGTAGGTCAGGGAACGGCAGACAATGAGATAGTAAACCATATAGAAACGCTCCTCTCAGTGCAGTGTATGCACCGGAGGAGCGTCTGGTTCGCCGGTTACAGAAGGTTCTCCACCAGGCAGACGGCATGGGCGGCAATGCCGTCTCCCGTGCCGGTAAAGCCAAGGCCCTCCTCTGTGGTGGCCTTGACGCTGACAGCGTCCACCGGCACCTGGAGCCGCCAGGCCAGATTCCGGCGCATTTGCTCCAGATAGGGGGCCAGTTTTGGGGCCTGGGCCAGCACGGTGGCATCCACATTGCCTACCCGGTATCCCCTCTGACGGAGGCGGGAAACCACCTCGTCCAGCAGCCGCAGGCTGTCCGCCCCCGCGTAGGCCGGGTCGCTGTCCGGGAACAGGTGCCCGATATCTCCAAGGGCGCAGGCGCCCAGCAGGGCGTCCATCACCGCGTGGGTGAGCACATCCGCGTCGGAGTGACCCAGCAGGCCCTTGTCAAAGGGCACCTCCACACCGCCCAGAATCAGCCGCCGGCCCTCCACCAGGCGGTGTACGTCATATCCATGTCCAATTCTCACTGCTGCTCCCTCCAAGCGAAAAGCGCCTCCGCCACCGCCAGATCCTCCGGGGTGGTGATTTTCAAATTGCAGTAGTCCCCCTGCGTCAGGGATACGCCGATGCCCAGCCGCTCCACCGCTCCGCAGTCGTCAGTCAGGGCGGCCCCGTCCTCCAGGGCCTTGACCAGGGCGGCCTTGATCAGATCCACCTGAAACACCTGGGGTGTCTGCACGGCAAAGAGCTCCGAACGCTCCAGCGTAGCCTCCACCAGACTGTCCCGCGCTCGCTTTATGGTGTCCTTCACCGGCACCGCCGGGGCGGCTGCGCCGCACTCTGCGGCGCGGAAAATCACCGTCTCCAGCACCTCCTGGCTGACCAGGGGGCGGGCCCCGTCGTGGATGGCCACCAACTCCGCGCCGGAGGGGAGCTCCCCAAGCCCGGCCAGAACCGAGTGGGTGCGGGTAGCCCCACCCACTATCACCTTGCGGACCTTGGACAAGCCGGCATCCCGGCAGAGCTGGCCAATGGGGACGATCAGATCCTCCCGGGTGACCACGATAATCTCGGCGAGATAGGGGCACAGCTCCAGCGCCCGCAGGGTATGTAGCAAAACGGGCTGCTCCTCCAGGGGAAGGAGCAGCTTGTCCTGGCCCTCCATCCGGGTGGAGCTCCCGGCCGCGGGGACCACGGCGGAACAGCGGAGCTCCGGTGTCCGCTGCCGCCGGAACAGCCGCCCAAGCAGTCCGGCCATGTCCATTCCTCCTCCACAAAAAAAGAGCCGTTTCGGCTCCTCCCCCGTTTCCCTCCAGGGGTCCGGTGGGCGGTCACAGCGGACCGCCCCTACAGACTGTATTAGGCCAAGGCGGTATTTATGCGCGCCTCAACATCTTCATAACTGGCATCCTGCGAGAGCACAATCTCTGAGATCAAAATCTGCTTGGCCGAGTGGAGCATCTTCCGCTCCCCGGTGGACAGGCCGCGCTCCTCCTCGCGGAGCATCAGGCCCTTGACTACACGGGCCACCTCCAGCAGATTCCCGCTCTTGAGGCGAAGCATATTCTCCCGGTAGCGCCGGTTCCAGTTTGGGGTCATGTCCACCTCGATGTCCGGGATGGCCGCGATCACCCGGTCCGCCTCGTCGCCCTTCACCACCGGGCGAACACCGATCTCCTCACTGTTTGCCGTGGGGATCATGACCAGCATGCCGCCCACCGGCAGCTTGAGAATGTAGTAATCCCTTACCACGCCGTTGACTTTTTTCTGCACGATGCTGTCAATGATACCGGCACCGTGCATTGGATGCACAATCTTGTCTCCAACCTGAAACACGCTCCCACCTCCCAGCAGAACATTCCGATGCGTATAACTTCATTTTTACCCTACATATCGTATTATAGACGCATTCCTCACCCTTTGCAAGTCATTTTGTGTGTCTTATTTGTAAAAATGAAAAAAACCGTGCGGTTTCCAAGCGGAAACAGCACGGTTTCATTGTAGGAATGTGATTACTCCTCGTTGACATCCTCGGACTCAGCGGGCTCGTCGCCGCCCTCCAGCAGGGCGCGGATGGACAGGGAGACCTTCTTATTGTCGTAGTCGATGTCGATGATCTTCACATCCACCATTTGGCCCTCGCTCAGCACGTCACCGGGCTTGTCGATGCGGTGGTCGGCGATCTGGGAGATGTGGATCAGGCCGTCCACACCGGGCACAACCTCGGCAAAGGCGCCGAAGGTCATCAGCTTGACTACGCGGACATTGGCCACGTCGCCGGGCTGATACTTGCCGGTGAACACCTCCCAGGGGTTCTGGGAGCGGTCCTTCATCCCCAGGGAGATCTTCTTCTTCTCCTTGTCGAAGGAGATGACATAGACCTCCACGGTGTCACCCACGGAGACGACCTCGGAGGGATGCTTGATGCGGGACCAGGACAGCTCAGAGATGTGAACCATACCGTCCACGCCGCCGATGTCCACAAAAGCGCCGTAAGAGGT
>OGRN01003256.1_pt1 | contig 11692 bp, 11 predicted proteins | sample 1553401 | NCBI WGS metagenome assembly OGRN01 (sample SAMEA2580096, study PRJEB22360) | human gut metagenome | biome: human gut; feature: human-associated habitat; material: faeces | place: Denmark | collected 2008/2010 | reverse complement strand
CAGCTGCCGCACCTCGCTCGCCGTATCGGCACTTAGAATTATGCGGTATTGCCTTGACATTTGCACGAAATCAAAGTAAAATTATATACAGGAAATAAAGAGCCAAACGGCAGGCGCGGCCTGTGCGTGGCTCCTTAAAGGGTGTCGCCCACCGGGAACGCCGCTTTTTTACGATATTTAACGTCCTGATGACGGTTTGTGTATATTCTGCGCGCAGGGGCATCGTGTGTCTTTTTGGCTGACCTGCCGCGTTTCTTCATGCAACAATATCATAGTGAAAAGCGTCCCGCTGCGCGCATCCTCCTATTTTGATAAGGAGTGAAACCGACTATGTCACCAATTTTGACCGTGGTGCTGGTCCTTGTTGCTGCCGCTGTTGCCGGGGCGCTTGGTTTTTACCTCGGCGGTGAAAACCGCAAGCGCACCGCCGAGGCGAAGATCGGCAGCGCTGAGGAGGAAGCCAAGCGCATCGTGAATGATGCCATCAAGGCTGCCGAGCAGAAGCGCAAGGAAACCATCATCGAAGCGAAGGACGAAGCCTTCAAGCTCAAGAGCGACGCGGACAAGGAAATCAAGGACCGCCGCGCCGAGATCACCCGCCAGGAGCGCCGCATCGACCAGAAGGAGGAGGCCCTCGACAAGCGCACTGCCCAGATGGAGCGCAAGGAGGAGGACCTCAAGCGCCGCAGTGAGACCGTGGAGGCCCGCCTGGACGAGCTGGAGGCCGATCTCGCCAACTTTGCGTGGAAGGGCCGCGTGCTTGAGGCGGGCCTCTCCGCGTCCGACTTCAAGACCCACTTTGACCAGGAGCTCGCGCAGGTGGACGAGGCCCTTTTTGGCCTTGACCTCTCTGACCAGGACGCGGTCTTCCGGGCCCGCCGGGACGCCAAGGAGGTTCATTTTGTCTCCGAGCGTCTGGCCGAGGTGCTTGGCAAGGAGCGCGCCCAGGCAAGTGAATACATGGACAGCATCCAGGCCGAGCTGGGAGCCCTCTCCGACGCCCGCGTGAACGAGCGCCTTGCCAAGGACCTCTCCAAGAGCCCGCGCTTCCGCGGCGTCCGCGCCGACCTGGGCGTCGTTGCCCGCGACCAGTCCGAAGTGGTCTCCGCCATCCTCTCGGGCCTGCAGAGGCTCGAGCAGGGCGGCCGCGCGTCCGAGTAGGAGAGAACATGGCTCAGAACACCATAACGACCGAGGTTCCCGCCGGCTGGCGCGTGGAGCGCGACTCCATGGGAGAGATGCTCGTGCCGCAAGACGCCCTCTGGGGCGCTCAGACCGAGCGCAGCCACGAGAACTTCCCCATTGGCACCGAGCGCATGCCCGATGAGATTGTGCGTGCGTTTGCGCAGCTCAAGGCTGCCGCGGCACGGGCAAACTGCCGCCTGGGGCGCATGAGCCGCACGGATGCGGACCTCATTGGCGCCGTGGCGGACGAGATTCTTGCCGGCAAGCTGGACGGCAACTTCCCGCTGGTGGTGTGGCAGACGGGCTCCGGCACGCAGTCCAACATGAACGTCAACGAGGTCATCGCCAACCGGGGCAACCAGATTGCCGGTGAGCGCCGCCTTCATCCCAACGACTCCGTCAACATGAGCCAGTCCTCAAACGACACCTTCCCCACGGCCATGCACATTGCGGCCGTGACGGCGGTGCGCGAGCGCCTGCTCCCGGCGGTGGCGCAGCTTACGGCCACCTTCCGCCGCCTGGAGGAGGAGAACGCTGACGTGGTCAAGAGCGGTCGCACTCACCTGCAGGACGCGGTGCCCATCTCCTTTGCTCAGGAGATCTCTGGCTGGCGCGGCCTTCTGGAGGGGTCTGCCGAGGAGCTCGAGGCCTCGCTTGCGGGGCTGTACCGCCTGGCGCTGGGAGGCACGGCCGTGGGCACCGGTCTCAACGCGCCGGAGGGCTTTGACGTTGCCGTGGCGGAGGAGCTTGCCGCGGCCACGGGCATGCCGTTTGTGACTGACCCCAACAAGTTCCGCGCGCTCACGGGCAAGGACGCCATCGTCTTTGCGCACGGCGCGGTCAAGGGCCTTGCGGCCAACATGATGAAGATTGCCAACGACGTGCGCTGGCTTGCCTCCGGCCCCCGCCTGGGCCTGGGAGAGATCGCGATTCCGGCCAACGAGCCGGGCAGCTCCATCATGCCGGGCAAGGTCAACCCCACGCAGTGCGAGGCCGTCACCATGGTGGCCGCCCAGGTCATGGGCAATGACGCCACCATCGGCTTTGCCGCATCCCAGGGTAACTTCGAGCTCAACGTCTTCATGCCCGTCATCGCATACAACTTCCTGCAGTCCGTGAGGCTGCTCGCGGACGCCATTCTCTCCTTTGACCAGAGGTGCGCGTCGGGCATCAGGGCCAACCGCGAGCGCATGGATCACAACCTGCGCCACTCCCTCATGCTGGTGACCTGTCTCAACCCCTACATTGGCTACGACAACGCGGCCAAGGTGGCAAAGAAGGCCTTCGCCGAGGGCACGAGCCTGCGCGACGCCTGCCTTGAGCTGGGGCTTCTTTCTGCGGAGAAGTTCGACGAGGTGTTCCGCCCGGAGGAGATGGTGTAGGCGCGCAGGCAGCCGAAGACAATCGGAGCGAAAAAAAGAAGCCGCAAGCCAATGGCCTGCGGCTTCTTTTTCGTATGCAATCTGCTCGGATGGCCCTACTCGGCGACCTCGAGGAGCTCGATGTTGAAGTTGAGGTCCTTGCCGGCCATCTCGTGGTTCATGTCAAAGGTGATGTTGCCGTCCTCGATCTTGGCCACGAGCGCGGGGATGGGGTAGCCAGCGGGGCTGCCCAGGGTGACCTTCTGGCCCGCGACCAGGTTCTCCGCGCCGGGGAGCTGGGCGATGGGCAGGGTCTGGATGAGGTCCTCGCGCCTCTCGCCGTAGGCCTCGGCCGCGGGGATGTGCACGTCGATGACCTGGCCGACCTCCATGTCCTTGACGGCGGCGTCAAAGCCCTTGATCATCTGACCTGCCATGCAGGTGAACTCCAGCGGCTCGTTGCGGTCGCGGGAGGAGTCGAACTTGGTGCCGTCGTCCAGGGTGCCCACGTAGTGGACCTTGACCTTCTTGCCCTCATTGCTCATGCGTCTCTCCAGACTGTTGGGTCCATCGGGTAAGATGGACAAGTTAACCCACGTTGTCGTTTAGGCGAGAAGAGCTTCTCGCCGCATGCAGAATCGGAGTATACCCAACATGATGGACAAACGGCTTCTGGCGCTGGTGCCCGAGGCCCTGCGGCACGTGCTGGCCACGGTGGCCTGGCAGTGGGCGGGCCTGGTGGGCAACGTGGCGCTGGTCTGGGTCATTGCGCGGGTGGCGTCCTCGTTGGTTACGGGCGTGGCGGTGCCGCAGGTGGCGTGGCCCCTGCTGGCCGCGGGTGTCGTTCTGCGCGTGGTGGCCGCGTGCCTTGCCGCCCGCGAGAGCTTTGCCGCCTCCCAGGACGTCAAGCGCGTGCTGCGCCGCCGCATCTACGAGAAGCTCCTGGCCATGGGTCCCGGCTACACGGACCAGGTGCCCACGGCCGAGGTGGTGCAGCTCTCCGTGGAGGGCTGCGAGCAGCTTGAGACCTACTTTGGCCAGTACCTCCCGCAGCTCTTCTATGCCGTGCTGGCGCCGGTGACGCTGTTTGCGGTGGTGGCGCCCGTGAGCCTGCCCGCGGCGGTCGTGCTGCTGCTCTGCGTGCCGCTCATCCCCGTGACCATCGTGGCGGTGCAGAGGGTGGCAAAGCGCATCCTGGGCAAGTACTGGGACCGGTACGCCGAGCTGGGCGACAGCTTCCTCGAGAACCTCCAGGGCCTCACCACCCTCAAGATCTACCGGGCGGACGCCGCGCGCCACGAGGCCATGAACCAGGAGGCGGAGCGCTTCCGCACCATCACCATGAAGGTGCTCTCCATGCAGCTCAACTCCATCATCGTGATGGACATCGTGGCCTTGGGAGGCGCCGTGGCGGGCATCGCGGTGGCGCTCTTTGCCACAGCTGCGGGCGCCATCGACCTCTTTGGGTGTCTCTTCGTTGTCCTCATCTCCGCGGACTTCTTCCTGCCCATGCGCCAGCTGGGCTCCTACTTCCACGTGGCCATGAACGGCATGGCCGCAAGCGAGAAGATCTTCCGCCTGCTCGAGCTGCCGGAGCCGCCGGCCCGCACCCTCGCGCCGAAGGCGGGCGACGCGTTCTGCCTGCGCGACGTGACGTTTGGCTATGTGCCCGAACGCGAGGTCCTGCATGGCGTGAGCCTGGAGGTGCCGGCCTGCGGCATGACCGCCATCGTGGGCGAGTCCGGCAGCGGCAAGTCCACCATCGCCGCGCTGCTGTGCGGGCGCCTGCCCAGCTATGACGGCGAGGCCCTGCTGGGCGAGGCACAGGTGCGCGACCTTGACCCCGCGGCGTGACCTACGTGGGTCTGGGCGCCCGGCTCTTTGCGGGCACGGTGCGCGACAACCTCCTCATGGCCGCGCCGGGCGCCTCCGAGGAGGAGCTCTGGACGGCGCTCAAGACGGCTAACCTGGCCGACTTCCTGCGGGGCCAGGATGGGCTGGACACGCGCCTTACCGAGGGCGCGGCCAACCTCTCCGGCGGTCAGCGCCAGCGCCTTGCGCTTGCCCGCGCCGTCCTGCATAAGACCCCGGTCTATGTCTTTGACGAGGCCACGAGCAACGTGGATGTGGAGAGCGAGGAGGCCATCATGGCCGCCGTGCGCAACCTTGCGGCCACGCACGCGGTGGTGCTCATCAGCCACCGCCTGGCAAACGTGACGGACGCTCAGCGCATCTACGTGATGGAGCGCGGCCGCGTGGCGGGGGAGGGCACCCACGAGGAGCTCCTTAGCAGCTGCCCCGAGTACGCCTCCCTCTGGCGCACCCAGTCCGAGCTCGAGAACGTGACAAAGGGACAGTCCCTTTGTCAACCCCAGGAGGTGACGGCCGATGCCGGCCAGGAGTAACGCGCGCGTCATGTGGCGCATGCTGGGGCTGGCAAGGCCCCTTGCCGGATGGATGGTCCTGGCCGTGGCCTGCGGCGTTGCCGGCTTCTGCTGCGCGACGGGCGTGCCCGTGCTGGCGGCCGAGGCGGCCCTTGCCGCGGTGGGCGTGGGCTCCCTGCCGTGGGCGCTCGGCGTCACGGTGGCGGTGCTGGCCATCATGGCCGTGGCCCGCGGCGTGCTGCATTACGTGGAGCAGCGCTGCAACCACTACATTGCCTTTAAGCTGCTGGCCCACGTGCGCGACCTGGTGTTTGGGGCGCTGCGCCGCCTGACCCCGGCCAAGCTGGCCGGCTCCGACAGCGGCGCCCTCATCTCAACGGTCACGGCCGACGTGGAGCTGCTGGAGGTCTTCTACGCCCACACCATAAGCCCCATCTGCATAGCCGCGCTGATGGCGGTGGTCATGGGCGCCTTCCTGGGCGGCATCCACCCTGTGCTGGCCGCGGTGGCCCTGGCCTCGTACGCGCTGGTGGGCATTGCCGTGCCGGTTGCGGTCTCCCGCGCCTCGGGCGGGGAAGGGCGGCGCAGCCGAGACCTCGCCGCCGGGCTTTCTGGTTTCGTTCTTGATGGCTTGCGCGGCCTGGGCGAGGTGCTGCAGTACGGCGCGGGCGCTTCTCGCCTGGAGGAGCTCGATGGCAGGAGCGAGGAGCTGGTGGCGTCCCAGCGCAAGCTGCGCGCCCGTGGAGCCGCAGGCCAGGCGGCCACCACGGGAGCCATCATGGTGCTCTCTTGCGCGCAGATGCTGATGGCCGCAAGCCTTGCCGGCGCGGGCCTTGTGACGGCGGAGGGCGCCGTGCTTGCCACGGTGGCCACGTTCAGCTCCTTCGGGCCCTTCGTGGCGCTGGCCAACCTGGGCTCCACGCTGCAGGGTACGCTTGCCGCCGGCAACCGCGTGCTGGACATCCTGGACGAGGAGCCACTGGTTGCCGAGGTTTCCGACTCCGAGGGTGCGCGCCCCGGCTTTGACGGCATTGCCGCCGAGGACGTGAGCTTCTCGTATGCTGGCGGCTCATCGGCGGATGGCGCCCCTGCGTCTGGCGAGAAGATCTTGGACCACGTGAGCGTCAGCGTGGGGCCTGGGCAGATCGTGGGCATCCAGGGCAAGAGCGGCTCCGGCAAGTCCACGCTCTGCCGCTTGCTCATGCGCTTCTGGGACGTTGACAAGGGGCGCGTTGCCCTCTCGGGCACTGACGTGCGCGAGGTTGCCACGAGCGCCCTGCGCGACGCCGAGGCCTTTGTGGAGCAGGACACCCACCTCTTCCACGACAGCATTCGCGACAACCTGCTCATAGCGCGTCCGGAAGCCACGGACGCCGAGCTTGAGGCCGCGTGCCGCGCCGCCAGCGTCCACGACTTCATCTGCAGCCTGCCCAACGGCTACGACACCATGGTCGGCGAGCTGGGCGACACCCTCTCCGGCGGCGAGCGCCAGCGCCTGGGCCTGGCGAGGGCCTTCCTGCACGACGCGCCGCTGCTCCTGCTGGACGAGCCCACGAGCAACCTGGACTCCCTCAACGAGGCCCAGATCCTGAAGTCCCTCTCCGACCAGCGCGGGCACCGGGCCGTGGTCCTCATCAGCCACCGCCCCTCCACCATGGCAATAGCCGACAAGACCTACTCCATGGACCAAGGCCGCGTGAGCTAGACCACGCCCCCGACGAGAAGCCCTTCTCGCCGGGGGCTTTTGGCGGTGACCTTAAACGTCTTCGTTATCGGGAAGTCCATAACGCTTTTTGATGGCACTGAGTGCTTCAAAGGCATTAAAGGAGTTGTTGCTGCGGCGTTCTTCTTCGGCTAGCGCGATCCTTGCCATTAGCTGTGCCTTTGCGTCCCCAGCTTTGTGTGCAATGCAGTCGTTGGGTGTTGCGGGAGACTCGGGTGACATGCGGGTTTGCATGGTTCAGTCCTTTACGACGCTTATTGCCATGAGCGTGATTGTGCCAATTCGAAATGCACTTCGACGATAACTAACGTCATCGATGATGGGCGCCAACCTAAGAAAGTCTGCATTTTGCAGAAATCAGCCATTTTAAAGTCTGCATTTTGCAATAATTAGGCTCTAAAAAGTCTGCATTTTGCAGAATTACCAGTTTAGAAGCCTTGTTGTATTGGATGGTGCAGTGATGCTGGAACGGAAGATCTCCAAGCGTCTTCTTGAGTGGAAGAGCACGAAGTACAACCAAGGTCTTCTTGTGACAGGTGCCAGACAGGTTGGCAAGACGTTTGCAATCGAGCGCTTTGCGCGGGAGCAATATGCGTCGAGCATAAAGATTGACTTCGTCGAGCAGCCTGATGCCGTGGGCATAATCGCGGGTGCTCGCAACTTGGACGATCTGGTGATGAGGATAACGGCGCTGGCTTCCGAGCCTCTTCAAGAGGGTAAGACCCTCTTGTTCTTTGATGAGGTCCAGCGTTGTGGCGACTCCATTACCTGGATGCGCTATCTGGCTGCCGACCCACGTTTTGACGTTATCTACTCGGGCTCCATGCTTGGCGTCGAGGCATACGACTTCCGCTCTCTGCCGGTGGGCACCATCGACATCGTTGAGATGTTCCCCATGGACTTCGAGGAGTTCTCCTGGGCATGCGGCGTCTTGCCGACGTTGTGGGACGTGGTGAGGCAATGCTATGCCGAGGAGAGGGAAGTCCCGGATTTCATTCATGAGCGTCTGATTGACTGCTTCTATCGCTACGTGCTTGTCGGAGGTATGCCCGAGGCTGTTAAGACGTATGTCACTACAAAAGACACGCAGGCAATGCGTGCTCGGCAAAAATCAATTCTTGATGCGTACAGGGCGGACATAACTCGCTATGTGCGCGACCCCGAGCATTCACAGCGCATCAAGACCATATTCAATGCGGTCCCGGCTCAGCTTAACAAGGAGAACAGGAGGTTTGCCGTGTCTGGCATAGACAAGACTCGGCGCTTCCTCCAGCTCCAGCCGGACTTTGACTGGCTTGAGAACGCCGGCGTTGTGATTCCGGTGCGCCGCGTGGGCGATGCCGCTTTCCCGCTGGGCCTCCAATGCGAGAATGGCCAATTCAAGCTCTACATGAGCGACTGCGGCCTGTTGTTCTCTACCTTTGGGTCGCAAGATGTCGAGGACATCCTTCTGAGGGCAGAGACGCTCAATCTGGGGCTGGTATTCGAGAATGCCGTTGCCCAGGAGCTGCGCGCCGCGGGGAGGGACTCTCTGCACTACTACAGCACCCGCGGCCGTGGTGAGGTCGACTTCCTCATCGAGAAGCGCAACCTGCCCGAGGTCGTTCCCGTTGAGGTGAAGTCCGGCAAGGGCTTCCGCAGGCACGCGTCGCTGGACAACCTCATGCGGGTGGAAAACTATCACCTCAAGGAGGCAAGGGTGCTCTATCCCGGCAACGTGATGCGCGAGGGCTCGGTGCTTTACCTGCCGCTTTACATGACAGGACTGCTGTAGGCGGCGCATGAAGCGACCCCAGCGATGAATGAAGCCGCTGGGGTCGCTGATGACTTGAGAGCTGGACTATCTCACGTAGCCGCAGTTAGGGCGGTAGTACTCTTTCTTGACGCTGCGATGTAGATATGAGGGTCGAAATGGCTGCCGGGGCACCCACTAAGTTAGACTAGACTGACTTGTCACTTCACCCTACCTGATTGGTTCTTTGATGTCCAAGCCCCTTACCCCCGAGGCCGTCGAGGCAAAGCGCGAGCGAGAGCGCCTGGTGGTCACGCAGATGATCGGCGTCTACTGCCGCGGAAACCACAAGATCCCTCGCGGCCAGCTCTGCCCGGAGTGCGCCGCGCTGACGGAGTACGCCTCCGCGCGCATCGGCCGCTGCCCGTTCATGGCGACGAAGACCTTCTGCTCTCAGTGCCGCGTGCACTGCTACGCGCCCGCCCAGCGGCAGGCCATCAAGGACGTCATGCGCTATGCTGGTCCCAGGATGCTGCTTAGCCACCCGGTCATGACCGTCCGTCACGGCATAGACACGCTGCGCGCCAGGCAGTCACATCAATGACGCAATGAGAAATGGGGACTGTCCCTTTTTCTCATTTTTGGGAGATGAGCGAGCGTGAGTGGGTTTGTCGGCGTGTTTGACTCGGGGGTCGGCGGCATCAGCGTGCTGCGGTCCCTGGTTGCGGAGCTCCCGCACGAGGACTTCCACTACTTTGGAGACTCCGCCAACGCCCCGTACGGCGAGAAGACCGAGGCACGCGTACTCGAGCTCTCCCAGGACATCGTGGAGCGGTTTGTGGCGGACGGCGCCAAGGCCATTGTCATAGCGTGCAACACGGCCACCTCGGCTGCCGCTCCCACGCTGCGCCGCATATACCCTGACCTGCCCATTATTGGCATCGAACCGGCGCTCAAGCCCGCGACGGAGGCTCCCGGCCACGGCCGCATCCTCGTCATGGCGACAGACATCACCCTGCGCCTGGACAAGTACCAGGAGCTTGCCGCCACCTACGGGCGCGACTGCGAGATCATCTCGGTCCCGTGCCCAGGCCTTGCCGGACGCATCGAGCGGGGCGACCTTGCCGCGGCGGACCTGCGCGAGATGATCCGCGGCTACGTGGGCTCCTTCGCGGGCACCGTCGGCTCCGTGGTCCTTGGCTGCACGCACTACCCCTTCGTGCGCACGCAGATTGCCGAGGTCCTGGGTGGTGGCGTGCACTTCTATGACGGCGGTGCCGGAACGGCCCGCCAGCTGCGCCATCGCCTGGGGGAGTGCGGCCTTCTGGCCGACGAGGCCCACGCGGGCTCCGTGAGCTTTGCCTCCAGCGAGGACACCCCCGACGAGCTGGCCCTCTATCGCGAGTTCTTTGAGATGGAACTGTAGGAGAAACAACAGAAGGCCCGGACGTCGTCGTCCGGGCCTCTATTCTTGTCATTTGCGTGCGCAGCCCTGTCTACTCCCTGGGCTTGCCCCAGAAGAAGAGGGCAACGGTGCCCGGGCCGGTGTGGCAGCCGATGGTGGCGCCAATGGGATAGATACGTACGGGGCCATCGATGTGGGGGAACGTGGTCTCAACGCGGTGGGCCAGCTCCTCGGCGTCAACCAGACACTCGGACTGGCTGATGAATACCTTGCCCGTGTAGTTGCGCCCGCCCTGGGCCAGCTCCTCCATCTTCTGCAGGTCGCGCGCGATGGCTCGGCCCTTGCTGCGGATCTTCTCCTTCACGGCCAAGCTGCCGTCGGGCTCCACGTCCATGACGGGGCAGATCTTGAGCAGGCCGCCCACCAGGCCCGCGGCCTTGGAGATGCGCCCGCCGCGGATGAAGAACGTGAGGTCGCTGGAGAAGAACCAGTGCTGCACCTCGAGGCGGTGCTCCTCGGCCCAGGCGGCAAGCTCGTCGATGCCCATGCCGGTGTCGCGCAGGTCCGCAAGCCTGTCCATGAGCAGGCCGTAGCCGGCGCTTGCGCACAGGGAGTCAACGATTACGACCTTGCGGTCCGGGTACTTCTCGGCAAGCTGGTCGCGTGCGGCGCAGGCGGAGCCGTAGGTTCCGGAGATGCCGGACGAGAGGGTCACGTGGAGGACGTCCTTGCCCTGCGTGAGGAACTTCTCGAAGTGGGTGACGTACTCGCAGACGTTAACCTGGGAGGTCTTGGCGTCCGCGCCGGCAAGCATCTTTGAGTAGAGCTGGGCGGGGGAGTTGGTCTGGCCAAAGTCGTCCTTGAGCATCTGGCCGTCCAGCTGGTACTTGAAGTAGGCGTAGGCAATGCCGCGCTTCTCCAGGAGCTCGCGCGTGACGTCTGCCGTGGAGCAGCAGCTAAGGACGTAGTCGGACATGGGGTCTCCTCTCGTTCTCCTGTGTCTAAAGAATACCGCGCGCGGGCGGCCGCGTGCCTTGGGGGCGCGGCGAGTGAGGCTCGCAACGACAGTTGTTGTGTTCTTCACGTGCCCATCACACGTCCGGAAGAAGGCACTCTCGGTCTTCGACCTCCTCCCATTTGCCGACGTTCCCGCACCAAGCCGCAAACAGGTTCCAAGCTTTATGAACACCCCGACGGGTGCCGCCGACCGGTAGAAAAACGTCGGCAAACGGTAGCAAATGAGCGGCGTATGGTTTCCCGTACAACCGTGACCGGAGCGGTTAAGACCGAAAGTGAGACGGAAGATGTTTGAGGCAGACCTGCCGTTTGATCACAAGACCATGCATCTCAAGCTGGAGGACAAGAACTTTGCCGGCCTGATGGAAGGCCACCAGAACGAGTTCAAGCCCGAGGCGAGCCAGGAGGAGCTCGTCGAGAAGTCCCTGGACAACCCCTATGGCTCTCCCAAGCTCGAGGAGCTCTGCCGCGGCAAGCGCGACATCGTCATCATCAGCTCCGACCACACGCGTCCCGTTCCCTCCCGCGTGACCATGCCCATCCTGCTCCGCCGCATCCACGCTGCCGCGCCCGAGGCTCGCGTGCGCATCCTCGTGGCAACCGGCATGCACCGTCCCTCCACCCACGAGGAGCTCGTCAACAAGTATGGCGAGAAGATCGTGGCCGAGGAGGAGATCGTCATGCACGTGGCCACCGACGACTCCATGATGGAGAAGGTCGGGACCCTGCCCTCCGGCGGCGAGTGCATCATCAACAAGGTGGCCGCCGATGCGGACTTGCTGCTTGCCGAGGGCTTCATCGAGCCGCACTTCTTTGCCGGCTTCTCTGGCAGCCGCAAGTCCGTGCTGCCGGGCATCGCCCGCTACAAGACCATCATGTACAACC
>OGRN01003249.1_pt1 | contig 11702 bp, 7 predicted proteins | sample 1553401 | NCBI WGS metagenome assembly OGRN01 (sample SAMEA2580096, study PRJEB22360) | human gut metagenome | biome: human gut; feature: human-associated habitat; material: faeces | place: Denmark | collected 2008/2010 | reverse complement strand
CCGCGCCCCGCCATGTTGGTGGCGATGGTGACGGCGCCGACACGGCCGGCCTGGGCGATGATATGGGCCTCGCGCTCATGGTTTTTCGCATTGAGCGTCTCATGCTTGATGCCGCGCTTGTCGAGCAGGCGCGAGAGCTTCTCGGAGCTTTCGATGGACACCGTGCCGATAAGGCAAGGCTGGCCGGCCTGATGGCGAACGGCCACGTCATCGGCCACAGCATGGAACTTCGCATCGACGGTGCGATAGATCAGATCGTCCTCGTCGATACGTTTTACCTGCTTGTTCGGCGGGATAGCCACGACCGGCAGCTTGTAGATCTGGCGGAACTCGGCGTCCTCGGTCATAGCCGTGCCCGTCATGCCCGAGAGCTTGTCATAGAGGCGGAAGTAGTTCTGCAGCGTAATGGTGGCAAGCGTCTGGTTCTCCTCGCGCACCTGAACGTGCTCTTTGGCCTCGAGCGCCTGATGCAGGCCCTCGGAGTAGCGGCGGCCCTCCATGATACGGCCCGTGAACTCGTCGACGATCTTCACCTCGCCGTTGACGACCACGTAATCGACGTCGCGATGGAACAGGAACTGCGCCTTGAGCGCCTGCTGCAGGTGATTGGGTAGCTGGCCGGACGGGTCGGCATAGATATCGTCGATGCCCAGCATGGTCTCGATCTTGGTGAGGCCCGACTCTGTGGCGTTGATGGTCTTTTTGGCCTCATCCATCTCGAAGTCCTCGTCGAGCTTCAAAGCGGGCATGACGCGGGCGAACTTATTGTACGTATCGGCGGCGCGCGTGCCAGCGCCGGAGATGATCAGCGGCGTGCGGGCCTCGTCGATGAGGATGGAGTCGGCCTCGTCCACGATGGCGTAGTGGTGGCCGCGCTGGACGCGCATGTCGGACCTGGTGACCATGTTGTCGCGCAGGTAGTCAAAGCCAAACTCGGAGTTGGTGCCGTAGGTGACGTCGGCCTCGTAGGCGGGCTTCTTCAGGCTGAGCTTCATGCCGTTCTGCAGCAGGCCCACCTTCATGCCCATGAAGCGGTAGATGCGGCCCATCCACTCGCTGTCTCGCTTGGCCAGATAGTCGTTGACGGTGACGATGTGGACGCCCTCGCCGGGGATGGCGTTAAGGTAGCCGGCCAGCGTGGAGACGAGCGTCTTGCCCTCGCCGGTCTTCATCTCCGCGATGGTGCCGCGGTGCAGGGCAATGGCGCCGATGATCTGCACGTCAAAGTGACGCATGCCAACGGTGCGCAGGGACGCCTCCCTCACGGCGGCAAAGGCCTCGGGGAGAAGGTCATCCAGGGTCTCGCCGTTCTGGTAGCGCTCGCGGAAGACGGCGGTCTGACCGGAGAGCTCCTCGTCGCTCATGGCGTGGAAGCGCGGCTCGAGTGCGTTTACCTCGTCGGTGATGCGCCTGTACTCCTTGAGCTCCTTGTCGGACCCGAAGGAGAGGATCTTGGAGAGAAAGTTCGCCATTTGATTCCCTCTGGAATTCGAGGCGGCCAGCCGGCCACCGGTTGCAATCAGCTCTTAACTTTACCCGCCCTTCAGTCACCTGTCTCTCGCCATGAAAGCTGTCACCAAAAGCGCACCCGCAACACGTGTCAGCCCTCCATGAGGAGGTGCCCTTCGTCCTCGGCATCCAGCGGCACCAGCGGCAGTACCTCGACCTCCCGGGCATCCTCCACGAGCAGCTTGCGGCGCTCGTAGCGCTCCTTAGCCGAGAAGCCCATGCTCCTGCTGGCGAGGTCTCGGAGCTCGCGCGACGGCGGCAGCTTGCGGACGCGGACTACGCGCCGCGCGTACTTCTCGTACTCGGCGCTTGCCTCGGCCCCGCGGCCGGACGCCTTCAGCGCCCTCATGTAGGCCATGAAGGCGTCCTCGCGCATGTCGTCCGCGCAGACCGCCTCGCGCCCAAAGGAGACCGCAAGCCCGTCTCGCCCCGTCTGCAGCGCGGCGTCGGCACCCGCGACCAGGGCGTCCACGTAGAGTGAGCGCAGCTCGACCCTCCTTGCGGAGATGAGGCCCGAGGCGTCCACGGTCGGGCGGCAGAGGTCTCCGCCGTAGAGCTCCTCGGCCCTTCTCGCCGCGCGAATGGTGGTTGCCGGGTCGCGGCGCTCAAGAGCCAGCTTGGCCTGGGCCTCGAACTCGTCGACGTCGCAGCTCACCAGCGACGGGTCAAGCGCCAGGGACTTCTGGGCCTTGCTGACCGAGAAGACGTCAAGCGTAGGGTCGATCTCCTTCACGGCTCCCCGTATGGCCGTTGTTGCCTGGTAGAGCCTGGACGCTCCCTTCTCCATGTTGTCCTCGGGCCAGACCTGGGCAATGACCTCGTAGCGCTGGGCGCTCATCTTGTCCTTGAGCAGGAGGAACTCAAGGACGGTACGGGCGTCCCTGCGGTCAAGGCGGCCGTCGGCCACGAGCCTACCTCCCACCCTCATTGAGAAGGTGCCCAGCAGGCACACCTCCACGCGGTGACGCCCAGGGTCGTCCACCAGCGAGAGCCTGGCCGAGACCCCGGGCACCGCCACGGGGGCAGAGCACGGAAGCTCGGCGGTCTCCCAGCGCTCCTCGAGCTCGGCGGCCCGGGCCCGCCACTCACTGGGCACCTGTTCCCTAAGCAGGGAGGACACGTCACCGAGGTCTCGCACCAGGGGCACGATGACCCACATCACGCTGGAAGGTGGAGAGGGAGAGACTATTGGGACGCCCTCCCCGGAGAGTGCCGCCGTCACCACCTCGGCCAGGACGGCCACGTCCTCGCAGGACCACGGGTCGGACCCAAAGTCAAAGCGGGACCCCGCCCTTGCCGCGGCCAGCGCGCAGACGACGCGCGAGAGGTCGCGGGCGTATCCCCGTCCTGCCTGCGAGGCGACCCTTGCCAGCAGGCGGCCGCGCAGAGAGGCCTGTGCGTCGTTTCCAACCTTGAGGTCCCGAAGGACCCCGACGCCAAGCGCTAGCATCCGGCCAAGCGCGTTCTCGCACTTCTCGCATGCCAGGGCCGCTGATGCGACCTCCTCTCCCCGCATCGAGGCGCCGGCGACTAGTCTCACGGCGCAGCGGAGGGCGCCCAGGGAGCTGGACATGCCTCTGCAGCCCAAAGAGGACGCCAGGGCCTCCGCGCCCTCCATGGCCGAGGCGGCAGACTCGACCTCGCCCAAGGCCAGAAGGCAGAAGGCGCGGTCCTGCGCAAGGAGCAGGGACGCCACACCGCCCACGTCCGCGTCGGGAGAGGAGCCCATGAGGGCGATTGCGTCCGAGAACCGGCCCTTGCCCACAAGCGAGAGGGCCCTGAGGTGCAGGACCAGGCCGCGTCCCACGGGACCGACGTCCCCCGCAGCCCCGTCGAAGTGCGCGATGCGGGTCTGGGCGCTCCTCGCCTCCAGGAAGAGGCACAAGGTGGCGTCGTCAAGGCGCTGGGCCTTGCCGGACGGCGGACCTGGGTGTTGGGAGGGACGAGACGAGGGCCTGGTGAGGGCCAGGAGCGCGTGCCTGACCAGCCGCACGTGGCCTGGGTCCAGGCCGGCCACCGCATCCACGTCTGCCAGGGCGTCTCTCACCAGCTGCCACTTGCCCGCGTTGAGAAACCCAGACGAGTACCTGAGCACGAGGTCGTGGACCACGGCGGGCTCGGCGGCCTCGGCAACCAGAGATGCCCTCAGGAAGTCCCCGCGCTGGGCGAGAAGACGCATGGCCTTTGAGGCCGCCACCTCTCCGGCACGGCCGACGTCGCGCACCGCGCCCAGACATGCGGAGAGGACCTGCGGGTCATCAGAGCCAAGGGCATCATAGGTTGAAAGGTCGGCCGAGACGCCAAGCAGCGGGACCAGGCGCATGAGGTCATATGCGTAGTCCTCGGCATAGAGGCCCAGAGCGGACGCGGCGCCCGCCAGGCTTCCCTTTCCCACCAAGACCATGAAGGCCCTGATCATTTGCTCGTCCGGGGAGAGCGTGTCCCTCAGCATCTTGCCCACCGCCACGCCGCAGCGCTTGTAGTAGGCGGGCGGAAGGGGGCCGAGCCCCTCCTTCCAGCCGCATGCGGCAAGGCACTCCACGAGGGGCTGGGCCCCGCGCGTCACATGCGCGAGGGTCCTTCCGCCAGGCCTGGCCTCCAGGGTTGTCCGCAGGTCCATGGCAAGGTCCGCCGTGGTGAGCGTGACAGCCTCCTCAAGCTCCTCAAGGAGCTGCTCGGCCTCGGGAAGGACGGCCACGACGACGGCTGCGCAGCCCTCCGCCACCTTTCTTATGGCGCGGACCTGCCGTTGGACGTGGGCTTCGTCGGAGGGAGGGAGACCCTCGAGAAAGACGACCGTCCTTGGCGCCGAGGCCTCGGCCGCGGTCCCGTTTGAGAAGCGCACGAGGGTGCGCGTCGCCCGCTCCGGCTCCTGTGCACCAAAGTTCCGGAACCTCACAGGGAGCTTCTCGCGCGCGAACCCGGCCTTGAGCTCCTCGATGAACTTTGAGCCGCCGATGCCAGGCTCGGCGCAAAGCCCGATTATCTGATGTCCGGGAGACGCGGCGGTGTTGGAGACAATGCGCCGCGCCAGGGTGAACTCAAAGCGCAATGCCCCCTCCGCGCCGCAGCCGCCCGTCTTCCCACTGGTCCTGTCAGCCATGATCGGCCCCTTCTCGACCCAGGCACGCGCCTGGCCCTTCGCGTGGAGAGAAAGCTAGCACGCATGCAAAACGCCCCGTGGGAGGGGGTCTGCCCGAGGCAACATAAGCGAGTACCTGCGCACGGTACGTATCCTGAAAGCTTACTGAATTAGGAAAAGAAACAATCGTTCAGAAGCGTTCAATAGTTCATATGCGTCCTTCAGGGCAGCTGTTTGCCTTTGTCTATGATTGTTTGAATGGTGCGATGTTTTAAGTGGTATCAAACCCGCAGGCGGTCAGGGGGCAGCCAACCAGAGAGGGGCGACATGGCGGTATTTGTCACCGGCGACCTCCACGGGGGTCTTGACATTCAGAAGCTGCGGGACATGCACGCGGACGAGAAGCACGTGGTTCTCTACGACAACATAGTCACCCTGGGCGCGGGCAGCGATTCCTGGTAGGGACAGTCCCTACCAGTACATCTCTTCCAGCCCCACGAGAGCGACATGCCCTGACGGCTGCGCGGCAAAGCCGGACCGGGAGAAGGACCCGTAGCGTCGGCAATCGAGGCCACATGCTTGGACCTGGGCGATTTCCTCATCAATCATCTTCTGGGTCAAGCAGCTGCCTCTGGGAGGAGTAGCGAAAGACGTATCGGTAGTAGAACAAGCTCAGGGAGTCCACGACGAAGTAGCCCGCCTTGCGCTTGTTCTGCGCGTCGCCGAACCAGGCCCATTTCAATCAGCTTTGAAAGCACGTCGGTCATTGCCGGGCCGCTTGAGACGTGCGACTGGTCAAGTATGTCACGCCAGCGAGAATAGCCCTGCGAAAGCGCTCCAAACACCTCGTTGGCGTTGACGATCTTTGAAATCTCGGTCCCGAGGTACATGGGAACCTCGTTCTCCAACCGAGCTCACGGGCGAGGTCCATGCGACCATAGAGCGGACTCGATGCCTCCAGCAGAGACCGCATAACCTCGACGCAGGAGCCGCAGAGAACAATCTTCATGCGAGAACTCTCGCGCCAGCGGTCAATGGAGGTCTGGACGATGCTGCCAAGGCCCTTCACCGCGTCGCGCAGATAGGGATACTCGTCAAGAACGAGGACGACGTCTTTGGACTGTACCTGCTCAAAGAGGACGTCCAGCAGGGCGGGCACGCCGCCGATGGCCAGAGGCGGAAAGCCCAGGGCCTCAGCTGCCAGGGCGGCAAGACTTGCCACGTTATCCCGCTCCGAGGTCTCCTGGCATTCAAAGTAAATCGTCGCTTCCGCGCCGCGCTGCTCCAACGCACGCTTGATCAGCGCACTCTTTCCAACACGACGACGCCCATAGACCAACACATTTTGCTGCACGTCCCGAGCCAGAACCCGACCAATGCGAGCGAGTTTGGGCTCCCTGCCTATGAATTCCATTAACTCGGTTCCTTCCGACTCGGTTTTGTCCGAGTTAACTAGAGACCGACGCCGCCAGCGAAGCTGCGAGAGCAAGCGGCCACTCTCGCAATACCGAGCTCCCTCGGCCTTCTCCTACACTTCTCAACTGCCGAAAAATCGGCGGGTAAACGCGAAGAAGACGTGAGCGTGCAACGGCGACCTGCGGCTTTGTTGACGATTGAGGTATTTACCTACCGTTTTTTCGGCAGGAAACGCAACAAATTAAGAACGCCCGAGAGAAATGAGCTCTCTCGGGCGCCCCTCTGGAAACCAGCTGGAACATTGACGTTTTCATCTTTGCTGCTGCAATTGGGCTTCGTCCGCATCATCCTCATCGTCAAGCGTTGTTTGGGCAGCCCCAACGGAATCTCCCCGGTTTTGGACGATGACCCGCTCCTTCAGCTCACGCACTTTTGCACGCACCCACGCAGCGGCCCTCGGCCCCTCTTTGATCACGAAAATGCCAGCACTAACAAGGGCGGAAACTGCAAGCCCCTGGACACGGCCGTCGTTTAGCCCGGCGACATACCCTTCCGCTTTTACAAGCTCCAGGTAGGCCTCTGGTCCTCCGTGGCCTGCGGCATCCTTCGAAAGCACTGCATACGACCAGTCAGATCGACCTCTCATGATTCCGTTCCTCCGTCTCCTGAGTTCGCTGTCTCCCATGTCTCGATACAGCTCATTCCGTACTCTTTCACCGCGTCAAAGCAGTTCAAGCCGCATCCGGCACCACCCTCCAAATCAATTAGAAGACGTATATCTTTTCGCTGGAGGAGGCGGCGCGCGGAATCCGCAATTAGGAAGCGCGCAACAATCTCCTCGTCGGGGTCTTGGTCCGATTCCAAGCCCTCCCCACCAACCCCTGCAATCATGCACTCGGCGTAAAAATCGAGAAGCGACCAGATAGCCCTCCTAACGGCTCTGCGATTAGACCAGTCAGTCCCCGAAAGGTCGACAATCCGATGCGAAACAGCCACCCGCAAGGCTTTGGGTAGACCCCTTCTGGCCTCGAACAATCCACCGCTGCACAACTGACTAAGGGCACGATCCAAATCGGCCACAAGATCCGACAGCTCCTCTTTGGCCATACCACCATCTCGGCAGGCCTCCGCCAAGGACTCCACGAGAGCCGACTTGCCCCCCTCTAGGAGCGGCACCGCGGAGGCCGCAAACACAAGCGCGTCCCAATCACGCCCCAAGGTCGACCCCTCAATGGCTTTTGCGAACGCCAAACGACGTTCAATGGCGTCCCTCTTCCTCTCGAGCTCAGACACGAGATCCGATACAAGAGCTTTGGTATCCGCCCCGTCTTCTCGGGCTTTGCGGACGCGTTCGGCTGCCTCCGGAAGGGTCATGCCAAGCCCCTTGTACTGGGAGACAACAAAGAGGACCTTAACGTCATCATCCGAAAAGTGACGACGCCCCTGAGTGCTATCTTCGGGGTCCAGCAGACCGAGACCACCGTTGTGCCCGTCTGAATAGCAGAGCCGCTGGATATCCCTGCGGCTTAGGTTCATGAGCTCAGTGAGTTCGGATATGGTCCACATGGCGACCCCCTCTGGCGTTGACGAGAAACTAAACTGTTCACGTCATGCACAGCAAGATGTGCCGTACCACCATAGAACGCACACGGTTAATACCCGTCAGCTAATCGTCGTCCGGGACCCTAATCGACTCGAGTTGATCGATGAACTTGAGCAGCAGCCTCGCCACCTCCTCATCATCGACGAACAGGGGAACGTCCTGGGTGAAGTTCCCCTTCTTGTCCTTGGGATACCTGAGATCGACCCCCGTCTCGTCAACCTTGGAGATGGAGTGGACGAACTCCCCCATGTTCTTGACCGCCCTGCGGTCCCCCGCACGATCGTGCTTGGGCAGACGAGAGAGCAGCGAGCTCCAAAGGGAGTCCAGCTTATGGGTCTGTCCGGCATTGCCGCCAAGGCGCCTTATCGTCCTTTTAATCTCGAGCTCCATGCAGTGCCTCGTCATGTACAGGACGGGAATCGGATAGGAGTGTCTGAGGAAGACGTAGCAGCCGGGACCATCGGTCTCCACCCGTCCGGCGCGAGCCAAAACAAGGGCGGCGTTGGCAAACGACCTCACAAACTCAAGCTCGAAGCGATCCTCCTTGCACTCCTCCTTCATCACGGGCGAGAAGGCAAGCGGGACGAAGTGCTTCAAATCAGGATCGTCAAAACCGTTCATCTGTCTTCGCAGGATGGCCCTCTCCGAGAACTTCGGAAACACATGATCCTCGAAGATGGCGCCATCCCGCCGCTCCTTCTCTCCGCCCACCCACGCCTCCCGCTCGCCAAGTCCGCTACTCTGTGCCCCGGATCACCGCGAGGAGGTCGTCGTAGCCGTGGACGACGTCGTAGCGCACGTCGCCCTCGGGCAGCCCGTCGAAGAGCTTCCGGGCGCAGGCTATCTTGCCCCTCTCGATGTCGCGCAGGGCCAGGCTGTCCATGCTGCCCTTTGTCTCGGCGACGAAGTACACATGTCGGACGCTCCCCTCCTCGAAGGCGATGGCCCAGTCGGGGGCGTAGTTGCCCACCGGGGTGGGTATCTGGAAGGTGCGCGGGAGCTTGGCGTAGACGGCCACCTTGCCCTCGGCGGCGTCCAAGTCTCGCGCGAAGTCGCGCTCGCCCTCCGAGTCCCAGAAGACGTAGTCCTGGACGCAGCGCGTCGCCCTGAGCGCCCGTGACATGCTCTCCGGCATCCTCTCGCAGAAGATGTCGGAGTCGTAGCGCTCCTCCAGCCTGTGGTACGTCACGTGGTCGACCACCATCGTCGCCTTCTCGGCCAGGATGCAGCGGGAGACCTTGGCGATGAACTCCTCGGGGTTGTCTCGGAACATGCGGAACTTGGCCGGCATGATCCCCTTGAGGATGGCGGCCGCGCTGCGGCGAGTTATGCGGGCCGCCGAGGCCACCTCGCCCAGGAGGTCGTACGTCACCCCCGACGCGTCCTCGCCCACCTCGTAGTCGCGCCTGGTCCGCGTGCCGAAGGACTCGCCGCGCTCCAGCCCCTCGCGCGTCTGCGTCGAGCGTTGGGCGGCCTGCGTCATGACGTATGTCGCCCTCGTCACGAAGAGCTCGCGGTCGATCCTCTCGATCGCCTTGCGACGGAGCTCCTCGTCGTCGAACTCCACCGTGTAGGAGTGCTTGGAGTTGATGCGCCTCCAGAGCGCCTGGAACTCCGCCCGGTTGAAGTTGTCGTTGAGCGGGTTTCGGGCCACCTTGGCCCGCATGCCGTCGGACGTCATGCCGTCGAGCGCGTGCGGGTCGTAGACGCTGCGCACGATCCGCTCTATGTCGGCGCGGTAGGCGTAGAGGTGCTCGGGCAGGTCGTCCTCGCCGACGGCCCCCATGCCATGCTCGCGGAAGGCGTCCGTGGGCATGCCCTTCCGGTCCACGAGCCCCTTGCTCGCCAGGGCGAAGTAGACGTCGTGGGCGTCCTCCGCCGTCAGCTTGTAGGGGGCCGGCTCGCCCGCCTGCACCGTGAGGCCGGCGAGGAACGCCTCCGTCACGGCCTTGGGGCGCTCGCGCAGAGCTGCCCGGATGTCGCTCTGCAGGGCGCGGGTGAAGTCGCCGTAGCTCTCGGATGCGATGACGGTGAGGGTGTTCACGCGCTGGACCTCGGACTCGCCCAGGGCCTCCAGGTCCTGGCGCTCGCCCTCGCTGTTGACGCACAGGCGCAGGCCGCGCCCCACCTCCTGGCGCTTGCCGGTCTCCGAGTCGGAGTGCTTGAGGGTGCAGATCTGGAACACGTTGGGGTTGTCCCAGCCCTCGCGCAGGGCGGAGTGCGAGAAGATGAACCGGGTCGGCTCGTCGAAGGAGAGCAGGCGCTCCTTGTCCCTCAGGATGAGGTCGTAGGCGCTCTCGTCGTCGGACTCGTCACTTCCGCGCTTGACCTTGGAGTCCGTCGCCCGGCCCTTCCTGTCGATGGAGAAGTAGCCCTTGTGGGTCGAGTGGGCGTCGATACCGCGCAGCCACTCCAGGTAGCGGCGCCGGCCCTCGCCGAGCCCCGCGTCGAGCGAGGCGTCGAGGCTCTGCTGGCCCCTGTCGTACTCCTCGACCGCCCGGGCGTACTCCTCCTCGAAGATGCGGCCGTACTCGCCGAGGGCCTCCTGCCCGTCCTCGTCGTAGGTGCGGTACTTGGCCACCTCGTCGATGAAGAAGAGCGACAGGCACTTGATGCCGCGCGAGAAGAGCGCCTCCTCCTTCTCGAGGTGGCTCCTTATGGTCTCGCGGATCTGGACGCGGCGCATGTCAGCCTCGGATGAGTCGCCGTAGACCTCGCCCCGGGAGAGCGTGAGGCCGTTGAGGAGCCGCACGTGACCGGCCCGCCCCTCGGCGTCAGGCACCACCTCGGCGACGGTGAAGCCGTTGCGGTACGCCTCGAGCTCCCCGGAGGCGAGGTAGACGTCGTCGTGCTCGGACAGGGTCGAGGTGCGCTTGGAGACCGTGCCGGACGCGCTGAGGCGCTTGTGCTCTACGACCGCCTGCGGCGCCCTGTCCCTGCTGACCCTGATGTCCTGCAGGTAGAGGTAGCCGTCCGTACCGCGCGCCCCCTTGAGCTCGAAGCCCTTGACCTCGATGCGCTTGACCAGTCGCTGGTTGAAGGCGTCCAGGGCGTCCAGGGCGTACACCTCGTTGTGGTGGTCCCTGTGCGTCGCCGAGTAGTTGAGGCACGCGATGGGGCGGAACCGCTTGATGCCGGCCTGGGTGGCCTTGCCGCCCATCTTCTGGGGCTCGTCCAGGATGACGACGGGGTTGTTGGCGGCGATGACGTCGATGGGCCTGCGGCTTCCGAACTCGTCGCGCTCGGAGTACATGACGCGGGCCTCCTTGGAGCGCCCGCCCTCCTTCATGGACGCGTTGAACGCCTGCATGTTGATGATCATGACGTTGACGTCAGAGCTCGCCGAGAAGCGGTCTATCTCCCCCAGGCGGGAGCTGTCGTAGACGAAGTAGCGGATGGCCTTGCCGTACTGCTCGAAGAAGTGCTGCTCGGTGTTCTTGAGCGACTTGTAGACGCCCTCGCGGATGGCGATGGAGGGCACCACGACGATGAACTTGGTCCAGCCGTAGAGGCGGTTGAGCTCCAGCGCGGTCTTGGTGTAGACGTAGGTCTTGCCCGTGCCCGTCTCCATCTCGACGTCGAGGTTCACAGGCGCCGGGCCGGTGGCGAGGGAAGCGGACTCCCCGATGCCGTTGGCGCGCTGCACTCTGCGGACGTTGTCCAGCAGCGTGGCGGTCCCCAGGGCCAGAGGCGCGTTGGCGTAGCCCTCGCTCGCCTCGAGCTGCGCCTCGAAGCCCGCGATGGCCTCCATGCCGTTCTTGGTGGCGGCGCGGCCCAGGTCCCTCAGGTACACCGAGGCGCCCGAGTTGGGCTGGCCGGCGAAGACGTCCGTCACCGCGCGGGCGGCGTCGGTCTGGTAGGGCTGTATCTTGAACTTGAAGTGCATGGGTCCCTCTCGCCTCGCGTCTCTTCCTGCCCTAGCGGCCCTCGCCCGCGGGGAGGGCGCGGTCGGGGTCCCAGTAGGTGTTCCTGCCCGGTCCCTTGTCCCCGCATGTGCAGCCGAACTCCACGTCCCCCGGGCGCTCCGCGGTCTGTCGCCCGCAGGCGCGGCAGCGCACGACCATCACGCCGCCCCCCCCCCCCCTCGCGTAC
>OGRN01003239.1_pt1 | contig 11727 bp, 8 predicted proteins | sample 1553401 | NCBI WGS metagenome assembly OGRN01 (sample SAMEA2580096, study PRJEB22360) | human gut metagenome | biome: human gut; feature: human-associated habitat; material: faeces | place: Denmark | collected 2008/2010 | reverse complement strand
TTATTCTCTGCAAAAAAGTGCTGCCGCACTAATTATTTAGTGCGACAGCCCCTTTTAGTATCACCTGCACTTTTAATTATTCTTGCGGTGGTATTTATTCTGCGCTGTTCATAACAGAGATACTTCCACGATTTATTTTCAGAACCACGTCGGCTTCTTTTGCCAAGTGTTTACTGTGAGTAACGACAATCACACACTTTCCAAGTTCATGAGCGGTCTTTTTTAAAAGGGCTATGATTTCATCTGCGGTGGTTTCATCAAGATTTCCTGTCGGTTCATCAGCCAGTAGTATATTTGCGTCACTTGCTAACGCCCTGGCAATCGCAACCCTTTGTTGCTGTCCGCCAGATAATTGAAGAACATTTCTTTTCCAATCCTCTTGCTCAATCCCTACTTCTTTCAGAAGCGTTTCTGGATTTTTCTTCCCGCCTAATTTCACATTTTCCACGGCAGTAAGATAATCAATTAAATTGTAATTCTGAAAGACAAGCGAGATATTGTGTTTTCTATGGTAATTCAGACCTTTTTTCTGAATATCCTCCCCATCACAGAGAACCACCCCTTTTACAGGAGTATCTAATCCTGCCAGCAAAGATAACAGCGTCGTTTTTCCTGCCCCGCTTGAACCGATAATAGAGTAGAAAACACCGTCTTTGAAAGTAGCAGAAATATCATTTAAAATTATTTTATTTTTTTTAGATTTATAAGCGTAATATATGTTTTTCATTTCAAGCATTATCATATCCTCCTGCATTAACTCATTTCAGATAAAATATCTTTTGGATTTCTTTTCAATATCGCAATTCCAGATACCATGACAGAAGCAGTAATCAAAAATAGTACACCTGTCCCGTCAAGCAGATAAAGAGCAGGGGTCATACTTACCTTTACATTCTGCACATTTTGTTCTGGTGCGACATAATCGGCAGCCACCAGTCCACTTTCATTTTTCTCATTTTCCTCTGCCTGTTGTACCTGCCTTTCGACTAAGTATTCTGTTGTCATTTGTGATACGGCAGGAGCAACCGCAAAGGATAATCCGATAGATAAAATCGCTATTATCACAGCTTCGCTCCAAATCTGACCTAAAATTGAAAACTTAGGTATTCCTAATGAAAGGAACACACCGATTTCATGTACCCGGTTTTTCAGCCAGAACAGGAAGATAAGTACCAGTATAAAGAGACTGGCGATAGAAATCACAAAAATCATTATATTACTGATTTTTCCTAAGTCATTAAAATTTGAGGACATGGTTTCCGAATTCCCGTTGTTATCAATCAAATCGTATTGTTCCCACTGTATATCTACATTCTTTATTTCTTCTTTTACCTTATCGTAATCATTTACATCTCCGACCTTGAAGTAAGCACGCTGAAACAATGGGCTGGATTCGCCCTCCGCTTTTTGCGGAAAATATAAATCCGTGAAAATCACGTTTTCTGAACGATAAGTGTCGCCTTGCATATATGGAGACATTTTTTGCCCTACTTGATAGATACCGATAATTTTTGCTTTTACAACGGTTGAATTTTCTTTATCGTGATAATCATTAAAAGAAAGGGTGTCTCCAACGGATAAATGGTTTTCTTGCGCCAGTTCTTCAGAAATCACGCATACATCTGTGTCGCCCGGCTGTACCATTCGTCCCTCTTCTATTGTGAGATTACCAGATAAGACATTGGTATCCATTTGCATATCTCGATTTCCGATCAAGCTCACACCGCCTACATCTGAACTCTGGTCGCTATCTTTATCCTCAATCCTGCTAAAACCAACAGGATTTACGGCAGTAACAGCCGTTGTGATATTATAATCACTTATTCCTCTTGTTTTAGAAATTTTTTCAATATCTTTTAGATTTAATGTTTCAAAAATATTTGTCGTCCCTGTATTCCAGTTCACACTGCCATTGACAACGATTTTTTTCTGATAGTACCCGTCCAGCTCACCATCCTTATCACCAATCTCTCTTGATAATTCCTCGATACGTTTTGCCCGGTATTCGTCATTCTTTTCCAGCAGAAACCCAGCTCCTATTGCCTGTCTGGTCTTATCCTGTACTTCAATACTTGCGTTTCTGCTGGACATACCCGCTAAAAGCAAAGTGCTGATAACAAATACTACAATCAAAAGCAAGATACTTTTTACGGGCTTTCTTAGTACAGAGCGTCCTGCCAATCCTAAAAAATTCATCTGATTATCCCTCCATTTTTGCCAAAATATCTTTTGGATTTGCCTTTAAGGTCGGGAAAATGGAAACGCATAAAGCAATCGAAACTAGTATGCTTCCCAAACCAACCAAAGCACCTACATCTTTTATTCCAAGCAGTACTGTCAAATCGGTAGTTGATATGCCGGAACTGAAAATCCTGTCCTGTAAGACGGTACGAATACTGCCGCCAATCAAAGTGGAAACAAGTACCGACAGGAAGAAAACAATCCCCGACTCACATAGAACCTGTAACACAAGTTCACCTTTTGTTTTTCCTAAGCTCATAAAGATTGCCATTTCCTTTTGTCTTGTTCTCGCCCACATACAGAGAAGCAATGATACTACGATTGTTCCTGCCAGTAAGGTGAAAACCAGCATAAGCGCAGCTGCTCGACTGATCTGCTCTAACGGAGCAGACATTTGCTCATAAAGGGTATCTGATGTACTCACTTCCGCATGATTTCCTAATACATTCTGAATATCAGAGGATAAAGCATGCATATTTTCTGGATTATCGGTATAGACAACAAGTTTATAAAATCCTGTATCCTTGAACAAAGCAGAACAAGTCTCGTTATCAATAAAAATCTGATTTTCCATGCGATTGACAGCCGTTGTTTCCGTAGGCTGTTTATCTTCCATATTTCCAGATGATTTGAATAATCCTATAATGGGTACGGACACTGTATGACCGCTTCCCGTGTCAAGCTCCAGGGTATCTCCGATTTTTAATCCGTTTTGATTAGCCAGACTGGTATGAATAACCGCGCCTTTTTTATCCTGCTTGATATAGTCTCCCACGGTCAATTTATACTGTAAATCAGCGAAAGGACTGTCTTTTTCTAAATCATCATAGGATAAAAGCACAACTTTGGAATTATCTTCCCCAGACGAAGTATTTCCCGTAATCGGCATGAAATTTGACGGGAATATATTATACTGTCCAACACGATTGACAGCAGTTATATTTTTCATATTTTCTATCTGTCGAACTTTTGCGTCTGTAATCATGTTTTCTGTGTCTGTTATCTCAGCAACCACTTTTGAATTTGTTTTTGCCTGCATGGAGTCCATAGACTCATTGGTAGCTCTCAGTATCATGATGGTGCTCAAAATCATGGTATTTACCAGAACTAATACCAAAAACAGAAGTATTGTTTTTGCTTTTTTTCTTGATATATATTTAAAAGCAAGCTGATAAAATTTCATAGCCGCCACCTCTATTCATAGCGGGCGATAATGACTTTATCCGCATTTAATGTATAGGTGTCCGCATAATCGCCGTACACAAAAATCTGGGACTGTTTCTTTACATCAGAAGCAGAACCGTCGGTTGTTTTTGTAATCGAATTTGTTTCGCCATTTAGTGTAGCAATAACGAATGTACAATCAGAGTTATAATTTACGGTAACAGCGTTATCTTCGCTTTCATACCCGTCAGCAGAGCTTTTCATACTCGCTCCATTATCAATCAGTTCTGCGGGACTGACAGAACAACTATTGTTCGTGAAATCAAGCACGCTTCCGCTTAAAGTTGCTGAGTCAAGTATTTCATCGGTATTGCCTGCTGTGCCAGAACTGCTATTTTCATTTGTTGTTTGTGTTGGTGTCTGCGGGACATCAGTTGCCTGCTTTCCACACCCCGCCAATGCAAAAACACATAATCCCACTAACATAAATTTGCTGATTGTTTTTCGTTTCATTTCTGTGTTCCACCTTTCGTTTTGTTATGCGCTCATTCTAGGGCAGAACCCCTCTAAAAATCCTGTAAATCCTAAGAATTTTTCAAGGATTTTTTAGAGGATTTTTACAGACTTTTTCTGATATAATAGGTAACAAATTTGAAATAAGGGATTTGATAAGAATGAAAATACTTCTTTTGGAAGATGATGCCCTGCTTTGTTCTTCCATACAAAAGGCACTGGAACAAGAAAATTACATTGTCGATTGCTGTAATGATGGTGAAACAGCTATGCTTTATGCGCTTAACACTGAGTACGCTTATGATATTGCGGTTGTTGACCGCATGCTTCCCATTATAGACGGATTGACAATTATTCGAGCTATGAGAAAAAAAGGAATTCGCATTCCCGTTATCATCATTACTGGCATGAGTACGTTGGATAACAAAATTGAGGGCCTGGACGGCGGAGCAGATGATTATTTAGTCAAGCCATTTCATATCAAAGAGCTTTTAGCCAGAGTAAGAGCTTTGACAAGGCGACCTGTGAATTTACAGTTATCTGAAAAAATGAGTTATGAGGATTTGACCTTTGATAAGGAAAATCGAATTTTATCTTCCCCTGTGAAGTCTTTGCAATTAACAGCTAAAGAAGCGGAACTGCTTTCTATTTTCATTCAAAATCCTGAAACACTGTTTAATCGAGAACTGCTTGTGGCAAAAATCTGGGGTTCATCAGCCGAGGTCGAAGCAGGAAATGTAGACAACTATATTTCATTCATAAGGAAAAGGCTGAAAGAGTTACAAAGTACCTGCAAAATTACAACGGTCTATGGAGCAGGGTACAAATTGGAGAAAAGCCATGTTAAATAATCTATATCGAAAACTTTATATCCTTTTTTCCGTATCTATCATGTTGATTATCAGTCTGGTAATTGCTTTTGCTGTGACAACTTCTGTTCATTCAGACAGAGAGAATGAAAGTACCATGTTTCAGAGAATGACAACTCTGCTGATTTATCAGCTTGAAAACTCACAGTCTGATATGGAAAGTACAATCAGGTCTTATGAGGATAAGTATGATTTATTTGTAAGGCTGGAAAACAGCAAAGGGCAGGAAATATATCAAAGCAATTTTTCTTTCCCTACGGAAACGGATATTCTGCTTCAAGAGGTTTTAGAGCAGACAAGCGGTCAACAAATGACCCCAGAGGGAAACAATTATTCCTTTACTTCGCAGGGCGGGATTTATACACTGGCTGGAAAAGAACATGATGAATATTATGCTATTCCTGCCATGATTGCCACATCAGAAAACGACGAGTACAGTGCTGTGTTTATTTGTCATGTCAAAGACTTTAGCACTGTGTTAGGTCAGTTGCTTCCGCACTATTTACTTATATGGATATTGGCTCTTGCAGGTGTCCTTGTTTTAACACGCTTCCTGCTAAAAAAAGCGTTTATGCCGACAGAACGTGTTCTAAAAAGTCAAAAAGATTTTGTCGCTACGGCTTCCCATGAATTAAAATCACCGTTGGCGGTCATGGTAGCCCACACAGACATTCTCACTGATAACAAATCATTAGATGAATCGGCGAAGCAGGCGGTCGGTGTGATAGAAGCGGAATGTATGAGATTATCACGTCTGGTAAAAGATATGTTGTTACTTGCTTCCTCTGACGCTAAGACATGGACATTACACCAAAGCCAAGTTGATATTGATACACTACTTATTACACTGTACGAGACGTATGAACAGACGTGCATCAAGAACGGAATACAGTTAAAAGTAAACTTATCAGAAGATACTTACCCTGTGCTGAATATCGATAAGGACAGATTGCTCCAGATTTTATATATCTTTATGGATAATGCCATTCAGCACGCTAAGGATAACTCTTTATTAGAAATACAGGCAGTTCATACAAAACATCAAATAGCATTCTCTGTAACTGACCACGGACAGGGCATAACTGATGAAGATAAGAAATACATTTTTGACCGCTTTTTCAGCGGGGATAAATCCCATGCAAATAAAGCAAATTTTGGGTTAGGTCTTAGCATAGCACAAGAATTAACTGGAATGTTGAATGGAGTTATACGAGTGAGCGATACTGCTGGCGGGGGAGCAACATTTACAGTTTCCTTTCCATTGAACTGAATAATTATATAAAATAGTCCGTATCTACATCAATCCCCAACAGTTCTTCCACTTGTTCTGCGTCGATGGGCAGGGTGAACCAAGGTAGATATGCTGACCGCGCAATCCGCTGTGGCTCTGCACATACTGATTGACATACTCGATTGAGAGGGCGACATCTGAAATCCGGTCGTAGCTCATGTGTGTGCCTGCGTCTTTGGATATAGAAAAGGAACGTCGATATCGGCGTTCCATAATCTACTTGCGATATTCAATTTTAATCTTTTCAATACTGATGTGCTGATAAGTACAGTGTTTTAGCGGACAATCAGATTTTTAGTTGTTTTTTAGATATAAAAGTTACATGATCTTGATCTGAGGATCAAAAGGCTTATCTGCATAATTTTCCGGATGAATCCGGCGGTCACGGAATTCCGCGATGGCAGTATAAAGAACATCTGTGGAGGAATTGATCCCGGTTTCGCAGGAATCCTGGATGACTCCGATGATAAATCCAACACCGACTACCTGCATGGAAATGTCATTGGGGATGCCGAACAGGCTGCAGGCCAGAGGGATCAGAAGGAGAGATCCTCCTGCGACTCCGGAAGCGCCGGCTGCACTGGCTGCCGCTAATACACACATGATCAGCGCGCTTCCGATGGAAACATCGATGTCCAGGGTGTGGGCTGCGGCCAGAGCCATTGTAGAAATGGTAATCGCTGCGCCGGCCATATTGACGGTAGCGCCAAGTGGAATGGAAATAGAATATGTATCCTCGTCCAGACCGAGTTTTTCACACAGTTCCATATTGACCGGAATATTTGCAGCAGAACTTCTGGTGAAAAAGGCTGTGATAAAGCTTTCCTTTAAACAGGTAAAAACCAGCTTGTATGGATTCTTACGGATAAATAAGAATACGATGATCGGATTGATGATCAGTGCAACGGCGGCCATCGTTCCCACCAGAACCAGGATCAGCCGGCCATATCCCAGAAGGACAGAAAGACCTTGTTCGGATATGGTGGTGAAGATCAGGCCCATGATACCAAAAGGCGCGCAGCTGATGACCCATCTGACTGCGGTAGATACGGCGTCAGAGATGTTCTCGAGTGCCCGTTTCGTGCCTGCGCTTGCGCCTTTTAAAGCGATGCCGAAAATAATTGCCCAGGCAAGGATGCCGATGAAGTTGGCATTGATCAGTGCATTGACAGGATTGTCTACCAGATTCATTAACAGATTGGTGATGACTTCGGTTACACCGCTTGGCGGCGTGACATCACTGGTGTCTGTGCTTTCTGAAAATGTCAGGACGACTGGGAACAGCCGGCTGGCTATTACGGCACAGGCGGCAGCTACGACATTTCCAACCAGATACAGGACTACGATCATTTTCATGTTTGTTTTCTGGCCTTCCCCCATGTGACACAGAGAACTCATGATCAGGAAGAATACAAGGATTGGTGCCACCCCTCGCAAAGCTCCGACAAACAGATCCCCGAGAATGGAGATTGCGCTGGCCTGCGGAACGGTCAGGCCAAGGATGATACCGATGATCAGTCCGCAGATGATTCGTTTGACCAGACTGATACTGTTCCATTTCTGAATGATTGTTTTCAGCTTTTCCATACTTTTCCTCTCTTTCTTGTTGACATAGTGTTTGCAGCGTGCTAAGATAACGCTAATATAACGATGGTTTTAATATACTAGATTTCGATGAATTTGTAAATAATTACAATATAAAATATAGAGAAAATAAAAGTATTCGGCAAAATGCATAAAAATAGAAAAATAAATTGTTAAGAAAGCGCATAAAAAAGACAGGCAGTTTTAGCTGCCTGTCAAAATCAGATTTTTCTTTATGTAGTTTTCAGAATAAAACCAGAACAAGATTACATAATCTTGATCTCAGCATCCAGCGGTCTGTCGGTATAATTTTCAGGATGAACCCGTCTGTCGCGGAACTCTGCGATAGCAGTGTAGAGAACGTCCGTAGAGGAGTTAATACCTGTCTCGCAGGAATCCTGGATTACGCCAATGATAAATCCGACGCCGACTACCTGCATGGAAATCTCATCCGGGATACCGAACAGGCTACAAGCTAACGGGATCAGAAGGAGAGATCCTCCTGCAACACCGGAGGCTCCTGCCGCGCTGGCTGCTGCCAGAACGCACATGATCAGGGCGCTGCCGACAGATACATGGATATCCAGAGTGTTGGCTGCTGCCAGAGCCATAGTAGAAATTGTGATAGCTGCGCCGGCCATGTTAACGGTTGCACCAAGGGGGATGGAGATGGAATAGGTATCTTCATCCAGACCAAGTCTTTCGCAAAGCTTCATATTAACCGGAATATTCGCAGCGGAACTTCTGGTGAAGAAAGCTGTGATAAAGCTTTCCTTCAGACAGGTAAATACCAGCTTGTATGGATTCTTCCGGATAAATAAGAATACAATGATCGGGTTTACAATAAGTGCAACAACTGCCATCGTGCCGACCAGAACAAGGATTAATCGTCCGTATCCAAGGAGAACGGAAAGACCCTGTTCGGAAATAGTCGTAAAGATCAGACCCATGATACCAAACGGAGCACAGTTGATAACCCACTGAACTGCCAATGATACGGCATCGGAGATATTCTCCAGCGCCTTTTTCGTACCATCACTTGCGCCTTTTAAGGCAATACCAAAAATGATCGCCCATGCCAGGATTCCAATATAGTTGGCATTGACGATAGCGTTGACCGGATTGTCTACCAGGTTCATCAAAAGGTTGGTCAGGACTTCGGTCACGCCGCTTGGAGGGGCAACATCGCTGGTGTCTGTGCTTTCTGTAAATGTCAGGACAATCGGGAAGATGTAGCTGGCAACGACAGCACAGGCGGCAGCGACTACGTTGCCTACCATGTACAGCACAACGATCATCTTCATATTGGTTTTCTGTCCTTTCCCCATGTGGCAGAGCGAGCTCATAACCAGGAAGAAGACCAATACAGGGGCGATGCCTCTTAATGCGCCGACAAACAGATCACCGAGAATTGAAATTCCCGAAGCCTGTGGAACTGCAAGGCCAAGGATGATACCGATGATCAGTCCGCAGATGATTCGTTTCACCAGGCTGATGCTGTTCCATTTCGAAATGATGTTTTTGATTGACTGCATGTTTCTTCGCAGATATTTTGCATCACAATATCTGCATCCTCTCTTTCTTTTAGATTTCGGATTATGGTCCCCCAATATTAAATAATGCTAGGTTATATTATAAAAGAAACAATAAGTTTTGTAAATAATAACTTACAAAACCTCTGGAATGTACAAAAAAATGAACAAATTGTACACATCAATCTGATATAAATCCATTGTATGTAGTAAAAATGAATGATATAATAATCTTCGATAAATACAAGAGTCGTCTGGGGAGACGAGAAATGGGAGGTATCAGAATGAGTGAAAAAAATGATGGAATGATGTGGGCGCTCGTAAAAGAGAAGCCGGAAGAAGGCTTGTGGATGAAACGTGTGCCGATTCCGGAAGTGGGGCCGAATGATGTAAAGATCAAGATCCATAAGACGGCAATCTGTGGAACGGATGTACATATTTGGCAGTGGAACGACTGGGCGCAGCACACCATCCCGATCGGACTGACAGCAGGACATGAGTATGTCGGCGAGGTAGTAGAGGTCGGAAGTGGTGTTCAGGGATTCAAGATCGGTGATCTGGTATCCGGTGAGGGGCACATTACCTGCGGCAAGTGCCGGAACTGTCTGGAAGGCCACAAGGAAAACTGTAAGGACGCCAAGGGAGTCGGAGTAAATCGAAACGGCGCATTTGCAGAGTATCTTGTGATTCCTTCTTCAAATGTATGGCCGTGCAACCCGAATATTCCGGAAGAAATGTACGCAATTTTTGATCCGTTTGGAAATGCGACTCATACAGCTCTTTCTTATGATGTGCTGGGAGAAGATGTGCTGATAGCCGGTGCGGGACCGATCGGAATCATGGCTGCGGCGATCGTGAAGTTTGCCGGCGCAAGACATGTAGTAGTGACCGATTTTAATGAATATCGTCTGGAACTGGCAAAGAAGCTTGGGGCAACAAGGGTTGTTAACCTTGGAAAAGAGAAGCTTCCGGACGTGATGAAAGAGATCGGCATGACGGAAGGATTTGACGTTGGACTTGAAATGTCCGGTTCACAGGCAGCGCTTCATGACATGATCCACAATATGAAGCATGGCGGAAAGATTGCGCTTCTGGGACTGCAGAGAACGGACGCGACAGTGGATCTGGAGACGGTGATTTTTAATGGACTGAATCTGCGCGGTATTTATGGAAGGAAAGTATGGGATACCTGGTATAAGATGTCTACCATGCTGCAGGCAGGCCTTGATATTTCCGGTATCATTACTCATCACTTTGACATCAAAGATTATGCAAAGGGATTTGAGGCAATGATCTCCGGCGAATCTGGAAAGGTGATCCTGGACTGGGCGCATATTAACGACTAATTGGAAATCGAAAAAGATAAGTTTTAGGAAAGAAGGATAGACAAAAATGGCTCGTAAAGATGATATTTTAGGAATTTATGCGAAAGAAGTGGACGACATTAAGGCGGCCGGACTGTTTAAGGGGGAAGCTCCGTTTGTGTCTCCGCAGGGAGCGAAGGTAAAAATGGAAGATGGAAGAGAGCTCCTCTGCATGTGCGCTAACAACTATCTTGGACTGGGAGACAGTCCGAGACTGATCGAGGCGGCAAAGAGAACTTATGATGAAAAAGGATATGGAGTTGCTTCTGTTCGTTTTATCTGTGGTACACAGGATATTCATAAGAAGCTGGAGAAGAAGATCTCTGATTTCCTTGGAACAGATGATACGATTCTGTATTCTTCCTGCTTCGATGCAAACGGAGGACTGTTTGAGACGATTCTGACGGCAGAGGATGCGGTTATCAGCGATGAGCTGAACCATGCGTCTATCATTGACGGCGTCCGTCTGTGTAAGGCAAAACGTTTCCGTTATAAGAATAATGATATGGAAGATCTGGAAGCAAAATTAAAAGAAGCAGATGAGGCGGGGGCAAGAATAAAGTTGATTGCAACTGACGGAGTATTCTCTATGGATGGAATCATCTGTAACCTGAAAGGTGTATGCGACCTGGCGGACAAGTATCATGCGCTCGTTATGGTAGATGACAGCCATGCAGTAGGATTTGTCGGAAAGACCGGACGTGGAACACCGGAGTACTGCGGCGTACAGGGCCGTGTGGACATCATTACCGGAACGCTTGGAAAAGCTTTGGGTGGGGCTTCCGGCGGATATACATCCGGACGCAAGGAGATCATCGACCTTCTGCGCCAGAGAAGCCGTCCGTACCTGTTCTCCAATTCTCTGGCTCCGGCAATTGCAGGCGCCAGCATCGAACTGTTTGACATGCTGGATGAAAGCACAGAGCTTCGTGATCACCTGGAAGAGGTAACCGCATACTACCGTAAGGAACTGGTAGACAATGGATTTGACATTATTCCGGGAACCCATCCGTGCGTACCGGTTATGCTGTATGATGAAAAGACAGCTGCAGAATTTGCCAGCCGCATGATGGACAAAGGAGTATATGTCGTAGCATTCTCCTATCCGGTCGTGCCGAAGGGAAAAGCAAGAATCCGTACACAGGTATGCGCAAGCCATACAAAAGAAG
>OGRN01003237.1_pt1 | contig 11729 bp, 7 predicted proteins | sample 1553401 | NCBI WGS metagenome assembly OGRN01 (sample SAMEA2580096, study PRJEB22360) | human gut metagenome | biome: human gut; feature: human-associated habitat; material: faeces | place: Denmark | collected 2008/2010 | reverse complement strand
TATATGAAGCTTCCTATAACAGCCAGTATCAGATCCTGTACGAGGGCGGCGATGCCTGGATTTCGAACCATGTGCGGCCGGAGCAGTACGAGGATGTGAATGTGCTGTCGGCGCAGATGCAGGATTACTTCGAAGAAAAAGGCGGAACATGCACGATCATTGACAAAAATCCGTAAAAGTTTTGTATTATTGTATTTTTTTATGGTTTTGGGTATTTTATCTGCCCGGTAATTCCTCTCTTCTGATATAATGGTAACAATGCATTATACTTAGAGGGAGGAATTTTTTTATGTCACAGACACAAACCCGGCGGAGTTCTCAGGTCGATCTGCTTCACGGCCCGATCCTGAAATCTCTGCTGCTTTTTGCCCTGCCGATCATGGCGTCCCGCGTGTTTCAGCAGATTTACAACACGATGGATACCCTGATCGTCGGCTATACACTCGGCGACTCATCGATTGCGGCGATGGGTGCCTGCTCGTCGATCTATGAGATGATGACCGGATTTACGTTCGGCGTCGGAAACGGTCTTGCGATCGTCACGGCGCGCTGCTTTGGACGGCAGGAGACGGACCGGATGAAAAAATCGGTCGCATCCTGTATCGTCATCGGCGTTGCCGTGACACTGGTAGTTACCATTCTGGCAACGATCTTCATGCATCCGCTGCTGCGCCTGCTGAAAACACCGGCGGAGATTCTTGAGGAATCCTACAGCTATATTTCGATTCTCTCGATTTTCCTGTTCGTCATGTTCGCCTACAACCTGTGCTCCGGCCTGCTGCGGGCGATCGGCAACAGCTTCATGCCGCTTGTGTTCCTGATCTTTTCATCGCTGGTGAACATCGTGCTCGATCTGCTGTTTATCCGCACCTTCGGCATGGGTGTCCGGGGTGCCGCGATTGCAACCGTCATTGCACAGGGCATTTCCGTTGTGCTCTGCCTGATTTATATTGTTACGAAAGCGAAAATCCTGCTTCCGGAAAAACGCCACTTCGCGCTGGACCGCGGACTGTACGCAGATCTGCTGGCGCAGGGATTTTCGATGGGATTTATGAGCAGCATCATTTATGTTGGTTCGATCGTTCTGCAGCCGGGCATCAACAGCCTCGGATATGAAACTATCGCCGGACATACCGCTGCGAGAAAGCTGTTTTCGTTCTCCATGATGCCGCTTTCCTCCATGGCGCAGGCCGTCAACACCTACGTTGCACAGAACCGCGGCGCAGACAACTGGGAGCGCGTGCGGAAAGGCATCCGTTACGCTTACATTTTCTGCTTCAGCGTAACCGCGTGCCTGATTGTAATCGTCACCCCGCTTGCACCAACCATGGTACACCTGATCTCTGGTTCATCCGACCCGACCGTCCTCGGAAACGGAGCCCGCTACCTCCGCGTAGCCATCCCGTTTTTCTTCGCCCTTGGTCTTGTCAACTGCAGCCGTCTGGCACTGCAGGCACTCGGAGAGAAAATTCTGCCGTTGCTGTCGAGCTTTATTGAGCTGTTTGGAAAGATTATCTTTGCCATGGTATTTATTCCACGCTACCACTACAGCGCCGTAATCTGGTGCGAACCGATCATCTGGTGCTTCATGGCTGCGGAGCTTGTGATTTCACTGTATCGAAACCCTTATATGAGAAAAGGGAAGACAGGAAACTGATTTTTAAATGAAAAAATTACCGGCCAATGCACGGAAAAATCTGTGTGTTGACCGGTAATTATATATCACATTATATTATTCATAGCAGGCACTGAATGCAGGTCTCATTTCTTCTATTTGTCTGCGTGTCAGTCTATAATCTGCAGCAATCCGCTCTCAGTTTTGCTTTACCGTTGCCAGGATTTCTTCTGCGTATGATTCTGCTTCGCTCTTTGTGATTCCCGCACGTTCGGCCACCAGTTCTGCTGACAGACTCCGTCTGAGCCGGGCAAGCTTAATCTGCTCGCCCATGGTTTTTAAGATGTCTTCTGTTCTTGGAAGTATATTATATGCTGCTTTCTTCATTTTAAATCAACCTCCATATAATGTTTATTATTATATACAAATTGTGATAAAATGTTAATTTTAGAAAATGTTATAAAAGCAATACATAATAAGAATCTGTCGGATCAGGGTGCATACCTGGTTTTCTAAGTATGGGAGTGATGATATCAGCATATTTTTGTAATGAATGTTCCAATCATCAGGTGATACAATGAATCTTTTATGGAGTTCCATGCTTCTTCTTGGAATCGTATACGGTGCGCTGCAGGGGCGGATGCCGGAGGTGACGGATGGGGTGATTCAGGCTTCGAGGGAGGCGGTGGTGCTGGCGGTTTCGCTGGTTGGGGTGACGGGGTTCTGGGCAGGGCTGATGGAGATTGCGAAGAAGGCGGGAGTGATTGACGGGCTGGTGAAACGAATGGGGCCGGTGATGCGGTTTTTGTTTCCGGAAGTGCCGGAAGATCACTCTGTGATGCGCTCGGCGGGGATGAATATGATCTGTAATGTGTTCGGACTCGGCGCGGCTGCGACGCCGCCGGGGCTTGCGGCGATGGAGCGGTTTGAGGAGCTGGAGGAAGAGCGGCGGAAAATGAAAAACCCGGCCGCAGTTCCAGAAGGAACCGCAAACCGGGAAATGTGTACGTTTTTGATTTTAAATATTTCTTCTCTGCAGCTCATCCCCGTCAACATCATTGCGTACCGCAGTCAGTACGGCAGCGTCCACCCAACAGCAATTGTCGGACCGGCGCTTGCTGCGACGGCTGCGAGTACGATTGCGGCGGTGGTGTTTTGCAAAGTGATGGAAAGAATGGGGCGATGATTATTCAGATTACTCAACCCAGGTGCCGTTTACAAAGACATCGGTCTCGCTTCCGTCTTCGTGAATACCCACGATATGCAGGTCATCCGATCCAACCATAAAGTCAACGTGGATCAGGGAATCGTTGATACCTTTTGCGAGGATTTCTTCATCACTCATATCCATAAATCCGTCCAGCACCTCGGAAAAGCCGGCGCCGGCGGCAACGTGGCAGCATGCGTTCTCGTCGAACAGAGTGTTAAAGAACATCAGTCCGGACTGGTTGATCGGGGACTCCTTCGGGACGAGTGCAACCTCGCCGAGCATCGCGGCGCCCTCATCCATCGCGAACATTTTTTTCAGAACCTTTTCGCCCTGTTCTGCGTGGCAGTCGACAACCTTTCCGTCCTTAAAATCAACGGTAAAGTTGTTGATAACCTGGCCGGACCAGCTTAACGGTTTGGTGGAAACGAGGCGGCCTTCACATTTGCCGCGCATCGGGCTGGTGAAAACTTCTTCGGTCGGCATATTCGGGACATAGAAGGTATTGTTCATATGGTTGATATCGCCAGCGCCGCTCCACTTTGCGCCCGGAATCAGTTCAACTGTGAAATCGGTGCCGTTTTTGCTGGTATAATGCAGTTTGCGGAACGCCTGTTCATTCAGCCAGTTGGCTTTTTGGGTCATGCGGTCACAGTGTGCCTGCCAGATTTTCTCGACATCTTCGCCTTCTTTTAAATACAGGCAATCAAAAATAGCATTCCACAGATTCTCAACCGCAATATCCTCCGGCTCGCCCGGGAATACTTTTTTGGCCCATGCCGGTGACGGAGCGGCAACGATCAGCCACTGATGTTTTCCGTCGAGCTGATCGCGGTATTTTTTCGTTACTTTCCCGCGCATCTGACGGACGGTAGAGAGCAGATCGGCAGAGATGCCGGCAAGCTCATCCGGATCGGAAGAGTCAATGAAAATGCGGACCGGAAGATCTACGGTCATCTGTTTGAGGCGCTCCTCCTCCCAGTTCTGAACCGTACCGAGTGTTTCGGCTGTGGCGTACTGATAACTCAGCTTGTTAATCGGACCACACTCCCAGATCAGCTCAACATAGCTTGCACCGGCTTTGTAACACTCTTCCGTGACCATGGTAGCAAGCAGAACCTGATCCACACCGGCCTGCAGACGGACACGCTGTCCTTTCTGTACATTTGCGCCGATTTTTACGATCAGCTTTGCGTATTCTCTTAATTTTGCTTCATTCATGATAAAAATCTCCCTTTTTGTAAAGTTTGTTTCAACTCACAGTCGGTATTTTCACGGAGTCTGACATGTCGAAAATAGTTCGACTGTGACTTGCCTCATGTCAGTGGAGGATACCGATTTCTCTCCGCCCGCCACTGCCGTTATGTTTCTTTTAACAATTCATCCCGCCGCTTTAGAAGCGAGGGACTTCTTGTCTACGGATGTTAAAATTGGAATGGATCGTTAAACGCTCCATAATACGAAACCGGTTCGCCCGCAGAAAGCAGGTGATGGACATCGCCGACGGTCTGGCAGCGGAAGTACACTTCGCCTGGTTTGCGCTCTTCCGTTCCGACGATCGTGACGGAAGTCGGCGCCAGGAACAGGCCCTGCCAGAGCTGCACCGGCGTTGTGTTGAGCAGATGGGACAGCGCGACGCAGGTAACGCCGAGATGGCAGAAGCAGACGATGACAGCTTCGCGGTTCGTTTCATCTGAAGCGTGGTAGCGGTAGCCGTCGCGTACATAACCGTAGCGAGCAAGCAGCGCATCGAGTCCGTCCGTTACGACACGATAATTTTCATCCATGTTTCCGGTTTTCATGATCGGGTTCTGTGTCCAGAGATCATGATCATAGAGATCCCGGTTCGCATCGAGCACATCCGGCAGAAAATCCCACGGAATCCGGCGTTTTCCGGTCTCCGGATCAAGGACAGGCGCATCAAATTCCCGCAGCCACGGAAGAATTTCGGCCTCGCGGCCCGCATTTTTCAGCGTAAAAGAAGCCGTATCCTTCGCGCGTCCGAGCGGCGAGCAGTAAAAATCGGTGACGTTCCATTTCGCCGTGCGCTTCGAAAGCAGCTCAGCCTCACGCCAGCCCTTTTCAGTCAGCGAATCAATCTCATAATTCGGTTCACCGTGGCGGATAAAGATAATTTTCATAAGAATTCCTTTCTTCGTATGCCACAAATCGTTTGGTTTATGCATCGAAAAGTCAATTTCAGTTCCGAAAAATCTGCGGCAGAGCACAGAACATTCAGAATTGATGTCACTTAGCTTAGTGTATCATAAATTGTCAAACTTGTGTGTGTTTCTGTGGAAAAAGATGCGGTAAATTGGAAGAGGCGTTCGCACGTCTGGTAGGCGGCCTGGGAGGAGTGGTTAAGATCTGAGAGGAGAGTGACAGAGGATGATGCGTTCTGGAAATATTTTTGAACGGGAAGGCAGCAGAGGGCATGGCTGCGATGGAGATGGCACAGAGATTACAGGAGGTGGTGATTATTCTGGTTGGGATAAGATGTATGATCAGGGCAGTATTGAAATAAAGGGGGGATGCCATTTATAAAAAAACAGTAAATTCGTCCACTTAGGACTAGCCGCCGCGGCTGTAGATTGATACAATAAAAGAAATAGGAAATATCGATTTTTTGCATAGGAGGAACACGGCGGCATGGCGGGATATGTGAGTCTTCAGGATGTAACCAAGACCTATCAAATGGGTGAGATTACCATCAAGGCTGCGGATGGGATCAGCTTTGATGTGGAAAAGGGTGAGTTTGTGATTGTTGTTGGACCGAGCGGTGCGGGTAAGACGACGGTGCTGAATATTTTAGGCGGAATGGACACAGCGACTTCAGGAAAGGTGCTGGTGGACGGCGCGGAAATCAGCAAATACCGCGGCAAGAAGCTGATCCAGTACCGGCGGGAGGATATTGGATTTGTTTTTCAGTTTTATAATCTGATGCAGAACCTGACGGCACTTGAAAACGTGGAGCTGGCGATGCAGATCTGCCGGCATCCGCTGGATGCGTCGGAGGTGCTTGCGGAGGTTGGGCTGGAAGAGAGAATGAATAACTTCCCGGCGCAGCTTTCGGGCGGAGAGCAGCAGCGTGTGGCGATTGCGCGTGCGCTGGCGAAGAATCCGAAACTGCTGCTCTGCGATGAGCCGACCGGCGCGCTCGATTATGTGACGGGAAAAGCGATCTTAAAGCTGCTGCAGGATACCTGCCGGGAGAAGGGGATGACGGTCATTGTCATCACTCACAACTCGGCGCTGACACCGATGGCGGACCGCGTGATTAAAATCCGAAACGGAAAAGTGGCGGGAATGAAAACAAATGAGAACCCGACGCCGGTGGAAGAGATAGAATGGTAGGTGGACGATGAGAGCATTTCGAAAAGACTTTATCCGGGAAATCACAAAGAACAAGGGGCGGTTTCTGTCAGTCTTTTTCATCGTGCTTCTTGGCGCGGCGTTTTTCTCGGGCATTCGGTCGGCGGAAGGAGATATGAAGGTTTCGGCGGACCGGTATTATGATGAAGTAAATTATATGGATTTGAAAGTCCTTGGAACGCTGGGGCTGACAGACGATGATCTGGCGGATATCGCGAAGACGGATGGCGTGAAAGCGGTCTACGGCGGAAAAACGGTGGAAGTGCTGCATGACATCGGCGAGAGCGAGCAGGTTGTGAAGCTGATTGCGCTGACGGACGGTGTGAATGAGCCGCGCGTGGTCGAGGGACGGATGCCGGAGAAAGAGGATGAAATTCTTGTTGATACGCAGTTTCTAAAAAGTTCCGGCTGTGAGATCGGAGATCAGGTAACGTTCACTTCCGGAACGGAGGATCCGCTCTCAGATTCGCTGACCGGGGACACGTTTACGATTGTTGGTTCGGCGACACTCCCTTATTATATGGATCTGAACCGGGGAACGGGCTCGATTGGAAACGGAAGCATCAACAGTTTTGCACTGCTGCTTCCGGAGACATTTACCTCGGATCTCTATACAGAGATTTACGTCCAGGCGGACGGCGCACAGGAAGAGGCGAGCTACAGCGATGCGTATGATGAGACGGTGAAGGCTGTACAGACGAAGATTGAAGCGCTCGAGGATGCGGCGTGCGACCGGCGGTATACGGCAGTCAAAACCGAAGGACAGGAAAAGATTGATGATGCAAAACAGCAGGTCGCTGATGCAGAGCAGAAATTAGCGGACGCAAAAACAGAGCTGGATGACGGTGCACAGCAGCTTGCCGACGCGAAAGTGACGATTGCGGACAAAGAGCAGGAACTTCTCGACGGCGAACAGACGTTAAAGGACAAAGAACAGGAGCTTCTTGACGGAAAGCAGACGATTGCTGAGAAAGAACAGGAACTCCTTGACGGAAAACAGACCATTGCAGACAAAGAGCAGGAACTTCTCAGTGCGAAAGCAACCATCGCCGATAAAGAGCAGGAACTGGCATCCGGCAAGGCAACGCTGAAAGATAAAGAGGCGGAACTTGCGAGCGGAAAAGCGACGCTGGAAGCAAAGGCGGCAGAGCTGGAAAGCGGAAAAGCGGAGCTGAATCAGAAAGCCGATGAACTTGCAAGTGGAAAAACCACACTTGAGGCAAAAGCGAAAGAACTTTCCGACGGAAAAGCACAGCTTGCAGAGAAAGAAACAGAACTGGCATCCGGCAAAAAAGAGTTAGAGGAAAAAATGACGCAGCTTTCGGCGGCAAAAACCGAACTGACTCGGAAGCAGACGGAGCTGAATACTGCAAAAGAGCAGCTTTCCGAAAAAGAAACGGAATTGAATATTGCAAAGGAGCAGCTTTCCGCTGCACGCGAGGAACTGGACAACAAGAAAGCAGAAACCGCTGCAGGACGCACACAGTATGAAGCGCAGAAGGCAGCGTATGAAGAACAGAAGAGTCAGTATGAGACAGCCAAGGATCAGTTAGCCCAGATTTCCAGGCAGCTTCCGATGGTGGAGGCTGCGCAGACAGAAGTGACTGGTCAGATCGAGGTGATTGAGGCTCAGCTTGACGGACTGACGGAGGAAGATGAAGCATATGTATCCCTGTTGGAACAGAAAACTGCGCTGGAAGCAAAGCAGACAGAGTTAGCACAGCAGCTTTTCACGATGCAGGAGCAGAAAACATTTCTGGAACAAAACATCGCAGCGTTTGAAGCAGCAAGCGCTGATGCGGAAGCCCGGCTTGCGGCTGCAGAAGCTCAGATTACCGACGCAGAAAGTCAGCTTGCCGCTGCAGATGCACAATTAACAGAAAAAGAGCAGGAATGCGCCGCAGGCGAGGCACAGATTGCTTCTGCAAAAGAAGAACTGGAAAGCGGCGAAGCTCAGATTACAGAGGCTCTTGCCCAGCTTCAGGATGGAGAAGCACAAGCAGAAGCTTATCAGAAACAGATTGAGGATGGCGAAGCCCAGCTTGCATCCGCCAAAGCAGCGATTGCCGACGGAGAAGCTCAGATTGAGACGAATCGCAGTAAATTAAAAGACGGAGAAACTCAGCTTGCGGCTGCCAGAGCCCAGCTTGCTGATGGGGAACAGCAGATTGCATCGTACCGACAGACGATTCAGTCGGGTGAGGCCCAGCTTGCCGCTGCAAAGCAGACAATTTCCAGTGGAGAAAGTCAGCTCGCCGACGCGAAACAGACGATCGCCGATGGCGAAACCCAGTTAGCAGAAGCAAAGCAGACGATCGCCGATGGAGAAAGTCAGCTCGCCGAAGCCAAGCAGACGATTGCCGACGGAGAAACCCAGCTTGCCGACGCGAAACAGGAAATCGCCGACGGAAAAATCTCCCTTGCGGATGCGAAACAGGAAATTGCCGATAAAGAAAAGGAACTTGAGGACGGCAAAGCCGAATATGAAAAAGCAAAAGCCGACGCCGAACCAGAAATCGCGGATGCGAAGCAGAAAATTGCGGACGGTGAGAAAACACTCGCAGACCTGAAAAAACCAACGTGGTACGTCTGGGGACGGAATAAGGTAACGTCAACTGAGAGCTTCGGTCAGGATGCCGGCCGTATCTCGAATATCGGAAAATTCTTCCCGGTTATCTTCTTCCTCGTGGCTGCTCTCGTCAGCCTGACGACGATGACACGAATGATCGAGGAACAGCGTCAGCAGATCGGAACGTTAAAAGCCCTCGGCTATTCCGACGGCGTGATCGCCTTTAAATATTTCGCATACGCGATGCTCTCCACCGTATCCGGCGCTCTCGCGGGCGTGGTGGTTGGAGAAAAAATCCTGCCCTGGGTTATTATGAATGCCTACGGCATGCTGTATACCGGACTTCCGTATTACATGACCCTGCTGAACTGGGAGCAGGGAGGCCTTGCGATTCTGGCGAGTGCAGCCTGCACCGGCGTGGCGACGATCGCGGCATGCTACAAAGAACTCGCCGCAGGTCCGGCAGAGCTGATGCGGCCGGAAGCACCGAAAAACGGCAAACGGATTTTCCTGGAACGCATCGGCGTACTCTGGAAACATCTGAACTTTACGCAGAAATCAACCGTGCGGAATCTGGTGCGGTATAAAAAACGATTCTTCATGACCGTTATCGGAATCGGCGGATGCATGGGTCTGATCCTCGTCGGTTTCGGCCTTCAGGATTCCATCACCGCGATTGCGAAAAACCAGTTCGTCAGCCTCTTCACCTATCAGGCGAATGCTGTGCTGAATTCAGATGTGGATGAATCCGAAAAAGAAGCATTGCAGACCGATCTGGAAAACTACAGCGGCATCGATGAGCTGCTGGAAATGTACTGCCAGAACATCGAACTGCAGACCGACAAAAAGACCGTGGATGCAGTGCTTGAAGTGCCGAAAGAACTGACGAATTTCAATGACTTCTATGCCTTCCGAGACCGGAAAAGCGGAGAAGTTTACGAATTCCCGACCGACGGCGGCGCAGCCATCAGCGAAAAGACAGCAACGATGCTCGGCGTAAAAGCAGGCGACACGGTTCAGCTGAAAAAAGGCGATGATATTGTGGACGTAAAGATTTCGATCATCGTCGAAAACTACGTGCGCCATTACCTGTATCTGGCCCCGGATCTCTACGAGGAGCTGTTCGGCGGAGCGCCGGACTACAACCAGCTTCTGATGAAATATCAGGACACGTCGGGCAATTATGAGACAGCACTCGGAGAAAAAATCATGACGTACGACGGTGTAGCGGCAATCTCGTTCACATCCGACCTGATTGATCAGATTGACAACATGCTTCGTTCCCTCGACATCGTCATCGTGGTGCTGATCGTATCGGCGGGCCTGTTGGCGTTTGTGGTGCTGTACAACCTGAACAACATCAACATCACCGAACGACAGAGAGAGCTGGCAACGCTGAAAGTGCTCGGCTTCTTCGACGGCGAGGTGGCATCGTACGTGTACCGGGAAAACATGGTGCTGACACTGTTCGGCGTTATCGCGGGCATGGGAATTGGAACGTTTTTACATCATTGCGTAATTCAGACCGTCGAGGTCGATATGATGATGTTCGGACGAAACGTGTTCCCGCGGAGCTACGGCTGGAGCGCCCTGATTACCATGGCGTTTGCCCTGTTCGTCAACTTTATGATGTTCTACCGGTTAAGAAAAATTGATATGATTGAATCGCTGAAAAGCGTGGAGTAAACAACAGAAAAAGGCCGTCCGCGGTGATGCAGAGAATCTGCAGAAACCGTGGGCGGTTTTTTCATTTTGAAAGTGAAATATGAGCCGGAATGCTTGTTTTTTCAGACATTTCGTTGTATAAAAAAGATAAGGGTTTTTATCAGAACAGGATCAAAAAACAAAGAGTAAAGGGGATTTTTACAAATGGGAACAACAGAAACGAAAAAAATGAGAGTCGGCGTTGTCGGCTGCGGAGCGATCAGTGATATTTATCTGACGAACATGATTCATAACTTTGAGAATCTTGAGGTAGCAGCATGCTGTGCAGGCCATCTTGAACATGCGAAAAAGAAAGCAGAGCAGTATGGCATCAAGGGCTGTACCTACGAGGAAATTCTGGCAGACCCGTCGATTGAAATGGTAGTCATTCTGACACCGGCACCGACCCACGAGGGGCTGATCCGTCAGGCACTGGAAGCCGGAAAACACGTTTACACTGAAAAAACAATGACCCTCGCACCGGAAACGGCAGCGAAACTGATCGGGCTGGCAGAGGAGAAACATCTCTATCTCGGTTCCGCACCGGACACCTTCCTTGGATCGGCACTGCAGACCGCAAGAAAAGCGATCGACGACGGGCTGATCGGCGAGGTGACATCTTTCGAAGAATGCGCAAACCGCGATCTTGATTTGCTGGCGAGCATCTTTCGTTTTCTGCGGATGCCGGGCGGCGGTATCTGCTACGATTTCGGTGTTTATTATCTGACGGCAATTGTGAGTCTTTTTGGTCCGGTGGATCGCGTTGTATCGTCCGTGCGAAACCTTGCGGCGAAGCGTGTGAACATCATTCCGGGCAGCCCGGAATACGGACAGGAATTTGACTATACAAACGAAAGTCAGGTCTTTACCATTCTGGAAATGAAAAACGGTGTGACCGGTACATTCTGCGTCAATGGTGACAGCGTCATCAATGATCAGGCGGTATTCACCATTTACGGTAAAAAAGGTATCTTAAAGCTTGTTGATCCGAACAATTTCGGCGGCGATGTTGTCTATATTCCGGGTGTAAAAGACTGGACACAGCAGGCTGTTCCGGAAGTTTTACATTATGGCTTTGATTACAGCGAAAACAGCCGTGGTCTTGGCCCATCTGAGATGGCAGAAGCAATTGCCGAGGGCAGACCAAACCGTGCGAGTGCCAAAATGGCATATCACGTACTCGATACGATCGATCAGATTATGAAGAGCCTCTTCGGCATGTGCTCCGGCGGATGGTTCGGAACCGGCCTTTTCGAGGGACG
>OGRN01003226.1_pt1 | contig 11747 bp, 13 predicted proteins | sample 1553401 | NCBI WGS metagenome assembly OGRN01 (sample SAMEA2580096, study PRJEB22360) | human gut metagenome | biome: human gut; feature: human-associated habitat; material: faeces | place: Denmark | collected 2008/2010 | reverse complement strand
GTTCATCGATAAATTTCGGATGGAATAACGCTGCAACGCCTAAAACCGCTGAAATTGTAACGATGATACAGCAGAGAATCGGAAGAAAATCTGCCATGCAGCTGCCGATAAGGTCGGCAATTACTTTAACGATGACTGTCCAAGTGCCGTCAACTTCGACGGGAATCATGAACAGCACAACGCCCAAGATGGAGGGGATGACGAAGCCTAAGATGTGCTTCCAATTGTATTTTTCCAAAACACTTCGTTTCACGCGGGGATAGATACAGAAATGAAGAATATCAGATTTTTGCATAGTGGTGTTGTGTAAGCGCGCTACTGGTCGTTGTTTGCTTAGTATTCAGAGTAAGTGGCTGATTATGCATATTGGAGCAAGGGGGAGCCATGAGTAGAATGCCTATTGTTTATTCGAGCCGTTCTCGGATCGAAGAGCTTTCGAGGAACTTGTATCGAATTGATCTTCCGATGCCTGAGGCGATTGGACCGACGAATTCGTATCTGTTCAAAGCAGATGGCATTGCTGATTCTGGGCGCTCTCTTATAGTTGACGCTGGTTGCGACGAGCCCGAAACGAGAGAAGCCTTTGATTTCGCTTTACGTGAGCTGGGCATTTCCTGGGGTTCTGTCGATGTGTTTATTACCCATTTCCATTGGGATCATTGCGCAGGGCTTTCTCAAATTTGGAGGCCTGGCATGACAGTGTATGGGGGTATTGACGATTACATCGAGCGTGGGGTCCCCGTCATGTCCGCCGTCGAGATTGGAGCGCTTGAACGTCGAACTAGTGAGGCGCATGGTGTTATCGATGCGTATGACGCTTCATACTGGGAACCCATGACGCGCTCGGGGAGCGTCAATCCTCCCATTACTCGTCTATTTGAAGGGGAGGTGCTTTCGGTTGGTGGTTACAATTTACGCGTCCTTCAGACTCCCGGTCACGACTTGCATCATCTCTGCTTATACGATGCGGAGAGCGAGCTTTTGGTAGGTGGAGACCAGGTTCTCTGTGGTGGTTATCCTCCTATCATGGTCGAGACGGAGGCGGGTCAGCTGTCCTTGCTGCTTCAGCAGATGGAGCGTTTAGGGAGGCTGCCAGCCTCGTTGATCCTAACTGGACACGGGAAAGAGGGATTTGACCTCTCTGCACGTTGTGATCAGATTATTGATCATTACAGCCGTCAAACTGAAAGCTTTTTAAGCTTATGCCAATTGGGCGAATGCGACTTAGGTGAGCTGTCGTATCAGTCAACCTTAGGGGATCGCCGAACGCCATGGGAGGCCAGATCGATATTTGGGAGAAGATCTCTTATCACTCAGACCATGGCATTTGCGACGTACTTTATGAGCAAAGGTATGTTGAGGAATGAATATGATGTAATTCCTTTAAGATAGTAGTTAGAGGCCTGTTTGATTGTGTGCTTCTTGTTTTGGAGGGTACACTACTTACTGCCGTGTACCGTATACCAAGGAGCTTCTATGCCCGCATTTGATTTTCAAAGCTACATTACCGATATTCCGGATTACCCAAAGCCAGGCGTGATTTTTAAAGACGTTACAACGCTGTTCAAAGATCCGGAAGGGTTCACGGCTGCCATTGATGCTATTGCTGAGCACTTTGAGGGTAAGGGCATCACGAAAGTAGTTGGTGCTGAAGCGCGTGGATTCATGATAGGTGCCCCTGTTGCCTACCGCTTGCATGCAGGATTCGTTCCTGCTCGCAAACCGGGTAAACTTCCTCGCGAAACCCGTTCGGAAAGCTATGAGCTCGAATATGGTTCTGATTCACTGGAAATGCATCTTGATGCTATCGATGAAAACGATATTGTGCTCGTGGTAGATGACCTCATTGCAACGGGGGGAACCGCGGCTGCTCAGGCTCGTTTGGTGTCAAAAGCAGGTGCCAAAGTCGAGGGTTTTGCTTTCTTATTGGAGCTTGCTTTCTTGAACCCTCGCGAAGCTCTCGCACAAAGCTCCACTGCAGAGGTCTATTCGTTGATTTCTGTAGACTAGGCTAAAACTATAGTGCAGCCATAACTTAAAGGGTGCTTTTGCGCCTTTAATTCATGACGCAAGAAAAGTAGTCAAGGTGAAGCCCAGAGCGGCTGCTCCAATGGTGCTGGCGTATGTCGTTGCAAGGTATCCAAGGCCTTCTGCGTAATGCCTCTGCGAAACAAGTTCAACAGCTTCGAAATTCATAGTTGAAAGGGTCGAAAAACCTCCCAAGAATCCCATTGTAAGCGCAAGATACACAATGCCATTAAGCTGTATCTGGAAAGCCATTAACGCTCCTGCCGAGGTGCAGGAAAGAAGATTAATGAACAGCGTGGGCAACGGGAATCGTCCAGGAAAGCGGGGTTTCAAAAAGGACGTTGCCTTGCTTCTGCATAATGCTCCAAATGCTCCGCCAATGCCTACTGCGAGAAATGCGGCTACGCTCATGATCTACCGCCTTTAATCACTGTTGATTTTTTAGCAAAACGTTCTGCAGCTCGTTTTTTGCGGATGCGGCGTAAGCGATGCAGTGCTAGGTAGTTTGATGCGATTTTCCCGCATAGCGACGCGATGAAAGTGACGAAAATCGTTATAGCGATATACGCTGCGGCGAGTTCGACCTCTCCATCGCGGAAAAACCCCAGGCATTCAGTTGAGAAGGCGGAGAGGGTGGTAAAGGCACCAACAAGGCCTATTCCTAAAGATTTCACCAAAGGCCCGGGAAGATGGAGCCTGCGCCCGACGTATTGGTTGATGATTTCTAGCGTAAAACAACCAAATATATTTACGATGAGAGTCGCATAGGGGAATCCACCTTGCGAGGGAAGAGCTAATTCAAGCAGGTATCGAAGAGAGGCTCCAAGAAAACCCATAAGAAGAACTAGTGGGGCAAGAGCGCGGGGCGCTCGAAGAGCGGCGCTAAGGTGCGAAGCCGTGTGGTTGGATGCTTCTTCCTGCATTAATGCTTGGTTCCTTAATCGATTATCGGGTTTGTTGGTTCAGCGAGTATAACGCTAGGGTTACTGTTCTCGTTCTGGCTTAGAGGTAAGGTGCCAGCCGTTGCAATAAGGGCAGCGATAGGAGTGCAAGCCGGTAGTTCCATAGCTTGCACATGAGGTAATTGCGGCTTCTGCGTCCGATTTGCTTGTGTAGCGATTTTTCGACTCGCAGGCTTTCTTGCGTAATGCTGCTTCTTTTTCAGCACGGTTTTTTTGCTGACGCTTTCCTTCGCTGGCAAATAGGTTATCCATGCCTCCTAGGCTGGCATTGAACTCTGCTTTTTGCTTTGACCAGGACGAACGTTTTTTGCTGCCCATTTCGCCCCTCCGTTCCCTTGTTGCGCTGAGCCTCGGTCTTAAAAAGCCGCGTAGGTAGAACGCGGCTTGATACGTTAGTTACTTGTGATAAAAGCGACGCTGCTCGAATTTGGGTTCGCATGATACGTTGATGCCCAATGTGCGATATAGGTTCTCATCGGTTGGCGAAATGATAACCGAGAAATGAGCATCACATCCCTTCAGCTTGTTTATCGAATCCATAAGTTGTGCAGCGATAGCATTGCCGCGGGAGCTGACCGCCAGCGCCAGTAAGGTTTCGTCGGAATGTAGGCGTGGGTTGGTGCTCTTTAAGTGCTCGGTTTTCAAGTGGCAGATAGGGGCGATAACCTCATCATCAATTACAAGCAGATCGTCATCGACGCCTGCCAGTGCCTTTAATGCGTTCATCAGTAGGGATGATGCACAGCCCATGAGGTTGCCCGTCTTGCCGGTGACGACAGTGCCATTAGGTAGCTCTATGGCACCAGAGGGACCTCCTGTAGCCTCTTCTTTTTCCAGGCAGGCTTTACGCGCGGGCAGTACATCAGCGGAGATACCCACGCGACTCATTAGCAGCTCAATCTTGTGGAGCTCTTGTTCTCCTGCGCCGCTTCGCTTGCAATCCTCTGCGGAATGGAAGTAGCGCCGAACGATCTCACGACACGATGCATCTCGGCACGCATCGTCATCAACAATGGCAAATCCTGCCATATTAACGCCCATATCGGTTGGGGAGTTGTAGGGGCTAACTCCCTGGATTCGCTCAAGCATTGCTTTTAAAACGGGGAAGATTTCAACATCTCGGTTGTAGTTGACCGTTGTTTCACCGTAAGCGTCTAGGTGGAACGGGTCGATGATATTGTCATCGTCGAGGTCGGCGGTAGCGGCCTCGTAAGCGACGTTTACAGGGTGCGAAAGCGGAAGATTCCATATCGGAAATGTCTCATATTTAGCATAACCTGCCTTGATACCGCGTTTATTTTCGTGGTACAGCTGAGAAAGGCACGTAGCCATCTTTCCGGAGCCAGGGCCAGGTGCGGTAACTACTACCAACGGACGGCTGGTTTCAAGGTATTCATTCTTGCCGTAGCCCTCGTCGCTCACGATATGGTCGATATCGTGAGGGTATCCGGCAATGGGATAGTGTAGATAGCTCGTTACACCCAGCGACTCGAGGCGGCAGCGGAACGCTTCAGCTTTTGGCTGCCTCCGGTGCGGCGGCGTATTTGGTCACGCACACGCTGCCCACATACAGGCCCACCTCCTGAAACGCGTCGATCAGGCGCAGCACGTCGAGGTCGTAGGTAATGCCGAGGTCGCCGCGAACTTTGTCTGATTCGATGTGGTTAGCGTTGATAGCGATTACTACCTCAACATCTTCAGACAGGCTTTTGAGCATACGAATCTTGCTATCGGGCTCAAAACCAGGCAATACGCGTGAGGCGTGATAGTCATCAAAAAGCTTACCGCCGAACTCCAAATACAGCTTGCCGCCAAACTGGCCTATGCGTTCTTTAATGTGCTCAGCTTGCAGGGTGATGTATTTGGCGTTGTCGAACCCGATCTTCATGCTTAGTGATGCCTTTCATCTGTGTGTCTCTATATTTAATTGCAGATAAATGATACCCCATAGTGATGAATCCGCTTATGGGTTGAATGCTCATTCAAGAATATCTTTTAATGATCTACTTTTGCCCGAGAGGCAGTTCGTACGTTGTAAGGAAATAGAGGGTGTTTCGGTCAATTCGTGGGAATCTATCGCCTAGTTTTGATAGCTTTTGAATGATGTTTGCTATTCCTTAATCTATTGATGGATCTTCTGCCCCATTACTCATAGGATGCAATTGCGATAATGCAGCGTTTTGCAAATGGGTTTCTATATATCTGATTTACCAAAATCACGAATTGAAAGAGAAGTCAAGCGACAATCTTGTAAAACATGTTCAGAATATGCATCGTCTCTATTTGAAATTTCAATGTATGAGATTTGCTAGATACGAAATTCGAAATGTTCCTCATGAGTTTCTGCTCAAAATACTCGATGAACGGTAGTTCAAATCAAGAAATGTGTGTAATAGACATGTTCGGTATCGTTTCTCTTGAAAATACATAATACCTACTTGACAAACAAACAGGTCTAAGCATGTATCGTACCTATAGGGTGTGCCTATAGGTACGATCGGAACACTCTATATGATTCACAATAAATGTTGTTCAAATAGTTTGACATTGATTTAGTCAAATCAAATAATAAATGGCGGTCACTTTGTGTGAGTGCTACTTCTTCACTAAAATGCAGTGCCGGCGCAAGGTGTCCAGGTTTCAGGATGTACCAAGTCTTGAAGCCATGCGCTCAGAGCGCAGGCCTCCCCAAGCCAACTCACCGGTTGACCGGTAACCCCTGTCTTGACTTTCCGAGGCGCATTATCCCCCATGGATTCCAAAGGAATCCTCGATGCGAAAGGAAGGTTTCAATGGCTTCTGATGCTTTGAATTCTTCTTACCATGGCATCGCAGCTCGCTTGGATCGTATGCCCATCACTGGCTTCCACAAGAAGATTCTGTGGTTGCTAGCTGGCATTACGTTCTGCGACTCTGTTGACATGGCAGTAGGCGGCCCTATCGGTAACGTTCTTCAGTCCGAGGGTTGGATGACTCTCGAGCAGTTCGCCTTCTTCAACTCCATTACCATGGTTGGTTACCTCTTTGGTGGCCTCATGGCAGGCGCTCTTTCTGACGGCATCGGCCGCAAGAAGGCGGTTCTCATCTGCGGTTCTATCTTCACCGTATTCTGCTTCGTCGCTGCAGGCTCCCCCGATGCAACGTTCCTGACCGGCTGCCGCTTCTTCATGGGTCTGGGCCTTGGCGCTGCGTTCCCCGCAGGCTACTCCGCCCTCACCGAGTTCACTCCTCCCACGAAGCGCGGTAAGTACCAGTCCTACGTTGGCCTGATCGCTAACTGCGGTACTTTGGTTGCCTCCGCTATGAACATGATCGTTCTGCCCATGCTCGGCTGGCGCCCCGTGTTCGTCATCTGCGGTATCTTGGGTACAGCAGTCGTAATTGCCTGTTTCTTCTTCCTTGAGGAATCTCCTCGTTGGCTGGCTATGAAGGGTCGCACCGACGAAGCGAACAAGATTTGCTGCGAATTTGAAGCCAGTGCCGAGAAAGTGACTGGTTCCAAGCTTGGGCCCGTAACTCAGGAAGAAATCCAGCGTCGTGTTGACGAGGGTGAGGTTAAGGAGCTTCCTTGGGCATTCCTCTTTAAGAAGAAGATGCTTGCTCGTACCCTTACCGCAATGCTTCTTTGCTTCACGATGAACGTGCTGGTTTACACCATCATTTCCTGGACCCCTTCCATCCTGAAGGCGAACGGCTTCGATGTTCATCTGGCAACCACGATGACCGTTGTTATGCAGCTCGGTATTCCTGTTGGCGTTGGCGCTCTTACCCTCTACGTTGAGAAGGTTAACCGCAAGACCATCCTGATCGTAACCTACGTTCTGGTAGCAATCCTCGGTCCTATTTGGGCAATGCTCCCAACCGATCAGCCCGCTCTGGTAATGTTCTTCGGCTTCTTGATCTGCGTCTGCACCTTCACGAACTCCGTTACCACTTCGGCGATCTACCTGTCCGAGCCTTTCCCGACGGCCTGCCGTATCCGCGGCGCCGGTGTTGCTAACGCCTTCGGCCGCCTGGGTGGCATCCTGAGCCCTATGTGGATTGCGTTCTTCATGACCACCACCTTGGGCACTACCGGCTGCTACATCATTAACTCTGCGTTGGCCATCTTCACTGCAATCTGGCTGGCTATCTTCGGTGTTGAGACTCGTGGTCGTACGCTCGAGGACATCACCAAGGGTCTGCTTGACGACTAGCTGACATACGCTGAGAAATCAGCCCTCTCTGGAACGGGGCCTGGGACGGCCCCGTTCTTTTTGATGAAGCTGTTCGGACATAGCAGCTGCGTAGTAAATACAGAGTCTTTCATCTTGGGTTATGATGCGAAAAGGATTGGGCTGAATTCACAGAAGCGTCATTCGAGGGAAATTTACCTTGACTGATAAAAGGTAGAGAAGCGAATTATAGGAGGGGTTTGAATGAGTGCAGAAAATGCAAAGGAAATGGTTGAGCTTCTTGGTGATATCACACAAGTGGGTATTGTCATCGAAGACATGGAAAAGGCCAAGGCGGGTATGTTAAAGGTATTTGGCCTCAAGCCCGATGCGGAAAGTGACAATCTCTACAAGAAGACGTGGTATCGCGGAGAGATTATCGATGCGCCGGTAAAAGCCGCATTCTATAATCAGCTGAATGTTCAGTTGGAATTTTTGCAGCCGGTGGGAGATACCGACACCATTTGGCACGACTATCTGGATGAGGGTTTCCGCAAGCATGGTCATGCCCTTCATCATCTACGCTTCGACGTTGAAGACAACGACGAGGTTACTAAAGCCATGGAGGAGCGCGGTATCGCCAAGTATATGGAAGGCAAATCGCTCGTTGACCCTACAGCGACGTTTACGTACTACGACTCTGTGGAGGCCCTGGGCTTCATCATTGAGGCGGTAACCAAGTCCAAGAAGTAGGTTTCTTTCGCGTGCCCTTTCTAATGACTTAGCTCTTTTGAGCTAACCTTAAAGATCAATTTTCTTAATGAATAAATTCGATTCTGTAAGCTCACGACGTATGTCGTGAGCTTTTCTTATTGTGAAACATAATCAGAAACCTATGGTTTACCACCTAAAACCATACTATTGCGTTATGTAATAGTTAGCTCTTGAGCAGGAGTTATCACTATTGGATTCAACTGAAACCCGACCGCATAATCAAAGTTGTCAGAGGGGATAACACCTAAGGAAGGGGATTCTGATGGATAAGATCAAGCTTGCGGTTCTCGGTTTGAACCAGGGCTCTAAAATCGCTCGCGATGCAAAGGCAAACCCGGAAATCGAACTGGTTGCTGTTGCTGGTTTTGGCGATCACGATGTAAAGGTTGCGGAAGAACTCGGCGTTCCTCTGTATAACGACTATACGTTGCTTCTCAAGCAGGAAGACCTGGATGCAGTTGCTATTGCGCTGCCTAATACGCTCCATGTTCAGTCCACCGAGTTGGCTCTTGCCGCCGGTATCAAGAACATCTTGCTCGAGAAGCCCATCGCAAACACCGTTGAAGAGGCGGAGCACATCATCAAGATCTGCGAAGACGCTGGTGCAACGCTCCTGGTCGGCCATCATCGCCGCTCTTCCAATCGCTACCAGCTGCTTCGTCAGGTTATCGACTCCGGCAAGCTGGGCAAGATCGTCGGCATTCAGTCGAACTACGCTATCGCAAAGCCTCACGAGTACTTTGATGTTGAATGGCACACAAAGAAGGGCTCGGGTCCACTTTTGATCAACGCTATCCACGACTTCGACGATTTGAACTTCGTAACGGGAATGAAGCCCACCAAGGTATACGCTGCGGCTCGCAACACCATTCGAGGTAATGAGGTTGAGGATTCTGTATCCGCTGTTGTTGAGTATGAGGGCGGCGTAACTGCTAGCTACTTTGTATCCGATGGCACTCCTGGTCCTTGGAACTATGACTTGGCAGCCGAGGAGAACACTTTCTTCACCATGTGCCCTGGCGAAAACAGCATGCGCGTATTCGGCACCAAGGGTTCGTTCGGCTTCCCGAACATGGATCTGTACTATCAGGACGACGACGCCTACGGTTGGTTGCAGCCCATCAAGCACGAGCACTTCGACGTTGAGAAAAACGATCCGATGACTGCCGAGCTCGAGCACTTCGTAGATCTGTGCTTGGGACGCGAAACCACTCCGCGTTGCACCGGCGACAATGCGCTCGATACCCTCAAGGTAATCAACGCAATTCAGAAATCTGCTGAAGACGAAACTCCGGTGAAGCTCTAAGCCTTCTCTCTGGTGTGCTTTGCTCTATCTACTCCAGGCAAAGCATGGCTATTGCCCCTCCCGGGCTACCACCCAACAAGCCCGGGAGGGAATTACCTCCCTTTTAAATCTCTTTATTACCTTTGGGGTTTCAACACCCCTAATCATTTGCTTGCTCCAGAGGTGGTGGGCGTTGCACGAAGCCCACCACCTTCTCTCCTGAAAGGATATTGTCATGGGAATCGACATCAACATCTCCGGCGCAACTAAACTCGTTGGCCTTGTAGGCTCTCCCGTTGAGCATTCTATGTCTCCAGTAATGCACAGCGATTCGTTCCAGAAGATGGGCGTGAATGCGGTTTACACGGCATTTGATGTGACGCCCGATAAGCTTGCCGATGTCGTTAAGGGCTTGGCCGAAATGGGTGCGGTTGGCTACAACGTAACGATGCCCTGCAAAACATGCGTTGGTCAGTACCTTGACGAGCTGACCCCTGCAGCAGAGCTGATGGGTGCCGTTAATACCGTTGTTATTAAAGACGGTAAGTCTATCGGCCACAACACTGACGGTGCTGGCTTTGTTGAGAACCTTCGTCGTCATGGCTTTGATCCTGAAGGCAAAGTAGTAACCATTGTTGGTGCTGGTGGTGCAGGTTCCGCTATCTTCACCCAGCTTGCTCTTGACGGCGTTGCTTGTGTAAACGTCTTCAATCTTAAGGACGATTTCTGGGCTGCAACTCGTGAGCGTGTTGTTGATCTTTCTCACAAGACGGGCGTTCCTATGGTTTTGAACGACCTCGACAACAAGGAACAGCTTGCACGTGCCGTGAAGAACTCTCAGCTCTTCATCAATGCAACCCGTGTTGGCATGCCCCCGCTGGACAACGAATGCACCATCGACGAAGAAATGCTGCATGATAACCTGTTTGTTGCGGACACCGTCTACGATCCGCGTGAAACTAAGCTCATCAAGATGGCAAAAGCCCATGGCTTGGAAACTGCTCCTGGTATCGAGATGCTTCTGCAGCAGGCGGCCCTAGGTGAAAAGATCTGGTTCGATATCGAGATGCCGACCGACTATATCGAGGAGAAGTACTTCTAGTTCTCATCTTTATCTTTCGGTTGAGCCCCGGCGTCAATGACGTCGGGATTTTCTTCTTTATCTGCAGGTAGAATCATTCATTGTGATGATTGATTAACGGATAATTCATAACTTTTCTGTTCAGATAATCTACAATCGGTTCGAAAGAATTAAAACTCAGCATTAAGGAGACTTTCAGATGAGACTTGATTACCTGAGGTACTTCGATCGTCTAGCTGAGGTATTAAACTACACTCGCGCAGCCGAAGATCTCTACATTGCGCAACCGACACTTTCGGTGGCTATTAAGCGTATGGAAAAAGAGCTCGGTATCAAGCTGTTTCAGCGCAGCGAGGGCTCAACGCGTATCGAACTTACCGAAATGGGTAAGGCGTATCACGAGTATGTTGCATTGGCGTTGAAGGACTTGGACAAGGGGCTGCGCATTGCTCGTGAAATTCAGGGGGAGATGAATTCTTCGGTTCGCGTTGGAACGATCTATGCCATGCAGGGGCGTTTTTGGTCCGAGGCTATTGAGTCTTTTATCTCTTCTTCGCAGGTAAAGCCCCAAATTGCTATTGAGCAGGCATTTTCTCCAGAATTGACTCAGCGCTTGCGCAAGGGCGACATCGATGTAGCGTTTTGCTCTCGTGTAGAAGGGTGCGACGATTTCAACCATGTATTGGTGTGGTCGCAGCCGCTTGTTTTGGGCGTTCATAAGGACAGCCCCCTTGCAAAGCGAAAGAGCATCAACCTTTCTGAGCTTGGCGGCAAGGAAGTGCTTACCTATAGCTCTTCTTCTCCGACCGATTCGTCTATCACGAAGCTTCTGCCTTTGGACAGCATGAATCTGCGTCGTGAGTATGCAGACGAGATCACTATGTGTTCGCTGGTAACTTCGAGTAAAGACAAAATGGCGCTCTTTTGCTATTCCTTCTTGGTCTCGGCTTTCCAAGATGTTGTCTGCTTGCGCATCAACGACCTACCTGCCGACTTCCACAAGGTGTACTTGACCAGCCGAAGGGAAACGCACCCTAAAGTGGTAGATGACTTCATCGAGTTCATGGGCGCCTACCGATTCCCCAACATCATGTCTCAAGAATAGGCGCGCAGTTCGACTTGCATTTGGCCTAGGGGCTCTAGGTGGGACATGCTGTGTTGAAGAGCCCAAGCTCTGCGGTTGTAGATGCCGGTTTGCGTTTTCGCCCCGCCGACTGGCAGCAGCGGGCGGGGCTTTCGCGGCGGTAAACGGCTTGTATGGTGGTCATTGCGTTTGGTTTGAGGGGCGCAGATGGGCAATTTGTCCCAAGATGACCGATATTAGGTGGAAATTCGCATCGATTTCTGGGTAAAATCGCAACTTTTCGGAAAAAAATACCCAATCCCGAATTACTGACCGTCCCAACGAGAACCGAGGATGCCGATACTTAATAAGGTAATGTTGTTTGCCTTGAGTGCAGCGT
>OGRN01003221.1_pt1 | contig 11757 bp, 8 predicted proteins | sample 1553401 | NCBI WGS metagenome assembly OGRN01 (sample SAMEA2580096, study PRJEB22360) | human gut metagenome | biome: human gut; feature: human-associated habitat; material: faeces | place: Denmark | collected 2008/2010 | reverse complement strand
TACTGCGCCGACATGGACGGCGTCTCCCTGCGCAAGAACAACCTCACCGGCCCCATTGCGCTGGTGCTGGGCAGCGAGGGCAGCGGTGTGTCGCAGCTGGTCAAGAAGCTCTGCGACGGCGTTGTGAGCCTGGATATGACCGCACAGGGTACCGGCGTGGACAGCTTCAATGTCTCGGTGGCGGCTGGCATCATCCTGTACGAGATCCAGAGCCAGCGCGCCGCAGAGTAAGAAACAGCGGCCAGACCGCCGTGACCAGAACAGGGAGGGACTAGGATGCCAAAGGATGATAAGCGCAAAGAGCTGACACAGGAAGAGATCGATGCGCAGAACGAGAAGTTCCGCACGTTTTTCAGCACCAGCGTGGCACAGGTGCCCGAAGAGATGAAGCGCCGCGATGAGGAAAAGGAGAATCCCGGCAGCCTGCTGGGCAAGCTCTTTCACCGCGAAAAGGACAAAGAGGAGCCAGCCGCCGCCCCGGCCGTGCAGAATGAGCTGCCGCCCACGGGTGAGATCGTGCTGGGCCATGAGGAAGAAGCCGAGGCCGGCCTGGAGCTGGCATTGGAGCCCGGAGAGCTGGAGGAAGCAGAGCCTGTGGCTCTGCCCACCGCGCCGGAAGCCCCCGCAGCGCCGAAGCCGGAACCCCGGCCCGCACCTCAGCCCGAGAAAAAGCCGGAGCCGCCCCGCCGCCAGGAACCCCTGACCCCGCAGGAGCAGCAGGAGGATGCAGAGATGGCCGAACTCAAGGCCATGCTCTATGGCACCCCCAAGCCCGCTCCGGTGGAGGAAATGCAGGATGCCCCCGAAGAGGTGCTGGCCGTGGAACCAGAAGCTCCCGCAGTGCCTGAGGGCCCGGCCATCCCCATGGTGTTTGCCGAGGATCAGTCGGTAAAGCAGGCGAAGTCTGCCCCGGAAGCCGCGCCAGAGGTTGAGCCGGAACCGGAAAAGGCTTTCCAGTTCTTTGGCAAGGGCGCGGACGAGAACGAGCCGCAGGCCCCTACCCGCACCGAGGCCCCCAGCAAGGACGACAGCATGAGCCTGCCGCTGATGGGACTGGAAGAGGACGAAGCACCCGCCCGGCCTGCCGCCCCGGCAGAGGAGGCCCCGGCCCAGCCCGCTGAGGAAGCGGCCCCTGCCGCGCCGGAGGCTGAGGAGAAGCCTGAAGAGGAAGCCGAGCCGGAAACACCCGAGCAGGTGGGGGAGAAGCTCCGCCGGATGGGTGCGGAGCTGACACTGCGGTGTGTGCTGGAGGGCATCCTAGCCGTGGTACTGCTCCACTTTGGCCTTGTTGCCGAGGGGCTGCTGGCCCCTGTGGCCTCCCTTGACCCCGTGATCGCCCCGGCGGCGTTCTATGCCGCCAACCTGCTCTTTCTGGCCGGTGCGCTGGCTGTGGGCTGGCCTGTCCTGCGGGATGGTCTGCAGGGCCTCAAGGGCCGCCCCAGTGCAGACACCATGCCGGCGCTGGCCGCCTGCGGTGCGCTGGTGCAGGCTGCGGTTGCCCTGCTCAACGCCCAGAGCTATCAGAACTCCAGCTGGACGCTGCTTTCCGGCGTGGCCGCACTGGGCCTGTTCCTGGCCCTGCTGGGCAGCCGTGTCCTGCTGACTGCCGTCAGAAACGGCTACGACCTCGCCGCCCGATCCCCCGAGGGGCTGCAGGGCGCGTTCCGTGTCCGGGATAAGGACCTGATCCGGGTGCTGGCCCGGAGCCTGGATCAGAAAGACCCCTGGGTGCTGCTCAGCCGCCCTGTCCAGTGGGACGAGGCACTGGTGGAGCAGAGCTTCGGGGAGCGCGCCAGTGAGCGCCGCGCCCGCAAGACAGCCCTGATCCTGCTGGGTGCCGCCGTGCTCAGTGGGCTGGTGTTCCTGCTGTTTGGCGGCGGGTCCAACGGCATGGCCGCAGCCCTGACCTCCATGCTCTGCATGGGTGCACCGCTGTCCTCCACCCTGGTTGCGGGCATCGCTTCCCTGCGCCTGCAAAAGACCGCTGCCGCCGCCGGTGCCGTGGTGCCCGGCTGGGCCGCCATTGAGGAGCTGGGCGGTGTGGACACCGTGCAGGTGGATGCCGACGAGCTCTTTACCGCCGACAGCGTGAATCTGGAGGACATCCGCATCTTCAAGGGCGGCCGCATCGACCGTGCCATCCTCTATGCGGCCAGCATCCTCAACCACAGCTGCGAGACCCTGCGGGGCCTGTTCCGCCAGATCATCGAGGACCGCACCGAGATCCTGTACCCTGTGAAGGATCTGGAGGTCCACCACGGTCTTGGCTTTGCCGCTTGGTGCGATAACAACCGGGTGCTCATCGGCAACCGGCTGTACATGGAGCGGGAGGGCGTGTCCCTGCCCGAGCAGGAGTACGAGGATGAGCACTCCCAAAACGGCGCGCTGCAGATCCTGTATCTGGCTGTTTCCGGAAGTCTGCACGCCATGTTCGTGCTCCACTATGTGGGCGGCCGCAACGCCGCCCGCGGTCTGGAGGTGCTGCAGCGGGAGAACATCCGCCTGCTGGTCACCTGCGAGGACCCCAGCCTGACGGCCCGCCACATCACCGAGGCTTACCATCTGCCCGAGGGGATGATCACTCTGCTGGATCAGGAGCAGTGCAGCGCGCTGACCCCTGCCCAGCCGGACGAGACGGCCCGCTGCTGTATGCTGCATGATAAGGGCTTTGCCAGCCTGATCGGCGGCCTGCGCGCGGCGGAAAAGGCCCAGAATGCCGAGACGAGCGCCACCACGGTGCAGATGGTCTCGGTCTGGTTCTCGGTGGTCATCGGTGTCCTGCTGACCTACGCGGGCAGCATCGGCACCCTGTCGGTGGCCGCTGTTCTGATGTATCAGGCGGCATGGAGCGCTTTGAGCATTGCGGTCTGCGCCCTGAAACAGCACAACTGAAAATAATTCTCAAATAAATAGGAATTATTCTTGATTTCTTTGGCGAATTCTGGTATAATCCTCTCAGAAGGAATGCCCCGGCGGTCACCGGCGGCGAGATGATACGCACATTACGCATCATAAAAGGAGAGCATGAATATGGAACTCAAGGGTACCAAGACCGAACAGAACCTGTGGGAAGCATTTGCAGGCGAGAGTCAGGCCCGCAACAAGTACACCTTCTTCGCCAGTGTGGCCAAGAAGGAAGGCTATGAGCAGCTGGCTGCCATCTTTGAGGAGACTGCCGCCAACGAGAAGGAGCACGCCAAGATGTGGTTCAAGGCCCTGAACGGTGGCTCCATCCCCGACACCATGACCTGCCTGGAAATGGCCGCCGGCGGTGAGCACGACGAGTGGACCGAGATGTATCCCCGCATGGCCAAGGAAGCCAAGGAAGAGGGCTTCCCCCAGCTGGCCGCCCTGTTCACCATGGTGGCACAGATTGAGAAGGAGCACGAGGAGCGCTACCGTGAGCTGGCTGAGAACCTGAAGAACAACAAGGTCTTTGCCCGTGAGGAACAGCAGGTCTGGCAGTGCCGGAACTGCGGCTATACCTACATCGGCAAGTCCGCACCCCTCAAGTGCCCCGTCTGCGCACATCCCCAGAGCTACTTTGAGTTGAAGAAGCATAATTATTAAGCGTTATAAAAAGAAGAGGCTGGGGCGCCAGCCTCTTCTTTTTTGTTGCAATCGGGGAGAAAGTGTGTCATACTCTACCCAGAGTTTACGGAAAGAGAGGAGAAGCCGCCATGTCATACCGTGCCGCGATCTGTGATGACAGCACGACCGATGCTGAATTTGTGGGCAGCATTCTGCACCAGTGGGCCGCAGAGCGTGGCATTGAGGTGGAGAGTGAGCGCTTTGCCTCGGCGGATGCCTTTCTTTTTCGCTACGCAGAGGACAAAAGCTTTGACCTATTACTTCTGGACGTGGAAATGCCGGGCACGGACGGCGTGACGCTGGCCAAAACGGTGCGGCAGGAGAATGAAGCCGTGCAGATCGTGTTCATCACCGGCTACTCCGATTACATTGCCGAGGGCTATGACGTGGCCGCCCTCCACTACCTGGTGAAGCCGGTCAGCCGCGAAAAGCTCTTTGCTGTTCTCGACCGTGCCTGGGAAAAGCACCGCCGCAACGCCCGGTGCCTGAACCTGGAGCTTTCCGGCGAGCTGGTGCGCCTGCCGCTGTATGAGGTGCGGTATCTGGACGTGCACCAGAATTACGTCACGGTTCATGCCAGGCAGGATTACACCGTCAAGCGGACGCTTGGTGAGTTCGAGGCCCAGCTGGACGAAGGCTTCCTCCGGGTGGGGCGGGGGATGATCTTGAACCTGAAACAGATCCGCCGTGTGACCAAAAAGGAAGTCGTGCTGGCCGATGGTACCGCCCTCCCATTGCCCCGGGGTGCCTATGAGCCCCTGAACCGGGCAATCATTGAGAGGACTTAATGATGAAACTTAAATTCTTTTCAAAGCTCCTCGATAAACGCATCGCCGCTTACCAGCGGGAGCTCATCGAGACCCACTACAAAGAGGTGGACAACATGTACCGCCAGATGCGGGGATGGCGGCACGATTACCGGGGACACATCCAGACCATGAAGGTGCTGGCGGCACAGGGGGATCTAGACGGCATCAAAGCCTACCTGGATGCATTGGATACCGACCTGAACACTGTTGATCTGGCTGTAAAAACCGGCAACGCCATGGCTGATGCCATCATCAACAGCAAGATCTCCCTTGCCAAGAGCCGAAATATCCCGGTGCAGATCGATGCCCATATCCCGGTCAAACTGAAAATGAGTGAGCTTGACCTCTGCTGCATCCTGGGCAACCTTTTTGATAACGCCATGGATGCCAGTGCGGAGCTGCCCGAGGAGGAGCGGCTCATCCGGGTATATATGGATATGAAGGGCACACAGCTCTATATCTCCTTCACCAATTTCACGGCAACTAAAAAGCAGAAAAAGCTTGCGGGCCGTTTTGTCACCACCAAGGGCGAGGGCCACGGCTTCGGGCTGGTGCGCATTGATGCCATCGTGGAAAAGCTGGATGGCTACCTCAGCCGCAACAGCGAGGATGGGGCATTCACGACGGAGATATTGATTCCACAGGTGTAAACCTCTCAGGCGCTCCGCGCCAGCTCCCCTGATTGGGGAGCCAAGTTCACGCTGCTACTGGCTTGCCTCTCCTACTAGGAGAGGTGGCAATGCGAAGCATTGACGGAGAGGTTCCTGCAATTCATCCCCCAAATCAGGCGTTTCGTCCCCGGAATGTGTCGGGGGCGATTTTTTGTGTTAGGATCATTGCCAGACAAGTGAAAGGGGATTCCAAAATGGGAAAGAACGAGAAAACCAAAAAGCCAAAGCCCAAATACAATGTCTGGCAGAACACTGCCTACATGCTCTCGGTGGCCTGGGACACCCGACGGAGCGTGCCGCTGCTGGTGGTGCTGCTGGCCGTCTGCACGGCAGGCAGGACCACTGCCGAAATGCTCATCAGCCCGGCGGTGCTGGGCAAACTGGAAAGCGGCGCGCCGCTGGGCCAGCTGCTGGGTGCCATCGGCGGGTTCACCATCCTGCTGTTTGCCCTGACCGCGCTGTGCTACTACATCGACCACCTCACCATGTTTGGCCGGTGCGGCGTGCGGCTGGAGCTGCTGAAGCGCATCAACACCAAGCGCACCCGCACGGCCTATGCCAACCTGCTGGATGAAGCCTTCCGTCTGATGTATCAGAAGGGCCACGATGCCTGTATGAACAACCGTGCTTCCGGCGAGGCTTTTTGGAAAAGTTGGACGGATATCATGACAAATCTCATCGGCTTCGGGGTGTATCTGGCTCTGCTGTCCGGGCTGAACCCCTGGCTCTGTGTCCTGACGGCCCTGACCGCTGTGGTGAGCTATTTTTCCACCAGGAATATCAACGAGTGGGGCTACCGCCACCGGGAGGAGGGGGCAAAGATCACCCGGAGCCTGCATTACCTGCGCAACACCGCCGAGGGACGCGAGTTCGGCAAGGATATCCGCATCTTCGGCCTGCGGCAGTGGCTCACTGACCTGTACGATTCTGCTTTGCGGCTCAACTATGCCTTTCTCGAAAAGCGGGAGCGCGCCTACCTGACCGCCAACCTCATCGACCTGGCCCTGCTGCTGGTGCGCAACGGTGCGGCCTATACTTATCTGCTCTGGCTCACCGTGACCAGGGGCCTGCCGGTGTCGGAATTCCTGCTCTACTTCGGTGCGGCCTCCGGCTTTGTCCAGTGGGTCACAGGCCTGATGGAGCAGTTTGCCCTCCTGCGCAAGCAGAGCCTGGACATCTCCACCATCCGGGAGTTCCTCGAGCTGCCGGAACCCTTCCGGTTTGAGGAGGGCATCCCGCTGGAAAAGCGGCTGGATATGCCCTATGAGCTGCAGCTGGAGGATGTGAGCTACCGCTACCCCGGTGCGGAGAAAAACACCATCGCCCACATGAGCCTGACACTGCACCCCGGCGAGAACCTGGCCATCGTGGGCTTGAATGGCGCTGGCAAGACGACACTGGTCAAGCTGATCTGCGGCTTCCTTGACCCCACCGGGGGGCGTGTTCTGCTGAACGGGCAGGATATCCGGCAGTATAACCGCCGGGATTACTACAAGCTGTTTGAAGCGGTCTTTCAGGATTTCAGCGTGCTCTCCTGCACGGTGGCCGAGAATGTGGCCCAGGCCATGGACGGCATCGACGAGGAAAAGGTGCGGTACTGTCTTGACCAGGCAGGGCTGACGGAAAAAATCACATCCCTCCCGGCGGGTATCAAGACCCATGTGGGCCGGGATGTCTATCTGGACGGCGTGGAGTTCTCCGGCGGCCAGACCCAGCGCCTGATGCTGGCCCGTGCCCTGTATAAAGACGCGCCTATTCTTGTGCTGGATGAGCCCACTGCCGCCCTTGACCCCATCGCCGAGGATGATATCTACCAGAAGTACAACGAGATGACCCGGGGCCGCACCAGCCTGTTCATCAGCCACCGGCTGGCCTCCACCCGTTTCTGTGACCGCATTCTCTTCCTTGAAAACGGCCGTGTGGTCGAGGAGGGAACCCACGACCAGCTGATGGCCCAAAACGGCGGCTATGCCAAGCTGTTTGCGGTGCAGAGCAAATATTACAAGGAGGGCAAGGCTGTATGAACGAAGAAAAAATGACCCTGAAGGAAAGCGTCCGGCTGACCCTGCGGGCCTGGCGCTTTTACTGGAAAAATACGCCCCGATTTGTGCTGTCCACCGTGCTGTGGGCACTGGCGGATGCCGTCAGCCCCTATGCCGTGGTCTGGTTCTCGGCCCGGCTGGTGGCTGAGCTGTCGGACGCGCGGGACCCGCAGGCCCTTGCCGTGGATGTGGCGTGGGTGCTGGGCGTGACCGCTCTGCTCACGCTGGTGCGGTCGGTCCTGCTCCACTGGAAGAGCGTGGAGCGGGAACAGCTGAACTGGCAGCTGGGCCATGACTGCTTTATGGAAAAGCAGATGTCCATGGATTATGCCGACGAGGACAGCCAGCAGGTCTACGACCTCTACAATTTCATCCAGCAGAGCGAAAGCTTCTGCAGCGGCGGCAATCCTAACGCTGTGGCGCTGCTGGACAGTGTATCCGCGGCGGTATTCCGTATTCTGGGCGGCGCGGTGCTGTCGGTGGGGCTGTTCACGGCCAGGGTGCCCGCCGGCCCGCTGACAGTATTCAACAGCCCGCTCTGTGTTCCGGCAGTGCTGGTGCTGATCCTAGCCGTGGCGTGGCTCTCGCCGGTGTGCGCTTCCAGCGCGGGCATCAGCAGCCCGGATATCGAGGAGGAGGGCCGCTGGGGCAACCGGCTCTGGGCCTTCCTCATGGGGGTATGTCGGGACGACAAAAAGGCGCTGGATGTGCGGATGTACGACCAGTTCGAGTTTTTGAAAGATCACGCCGCCGTCTCCATGCCTGCCTTTGAGCGGGCCCGCAAGGGGAAATTCGGCATCCTGAATGCCACGGGCAACGCCGCTTCGGCTCTGCTCATGGGTCTTGCCTACCTCTTTGTATGCCTGAAGGCCTACGGCGGGGCCTTTGGTCTGGGCGCTGTGACCCAGTATGTGGGTGCAGCCACCAACTTTTTTGTGGGCATCGGCGGGCTGTTCACCGCCGTGGGCGACTGCAGATTCAACGCCCCCTACCTGAAAACGCTCTATGACTATCTTGACCTGCCCAACAAGATGTACAAGGGCAGCCTGACCACCGAAAAGCGGAGCGACCGCCAGTATACCGTGGAGTTCCTGGATGTCTCGTTCCGGTACCCCGGCAGCGAGCAATATGCCCTGCGCCACCTGAGCATGACCTTCAAGGTGGGGGAGCGGCTGGCCGTGGTGGGCATGAACGGCAGCGGCAAGACCACCTTCATCAAGCTGCTCTGCCGCCTATACGACCCCACCGAGGGTGTCATCCTGCTCAACGGCATCGACATCCGTAAGTACCGCTACGATGAGTACATGGATATCTTCTCGGTGGTGTTCCAGGATTTCAAGCTGTTCGCCCTGCCGCTGGGCCAGAATGTTGCCACGGCCCAGCATTATGATGTCGCCCGTGCCGCTGACTGCCTGCAAAAAGCGGGCTTTTCCGACCGGTTGGCCCGGATGCCCAAGGGGCTGGACACCTGCCTTTATAAAGATTTGGACGAGGATGGCGTGACCATCTCGGGCGGCGAGGCCCAGAAGATCGCCATTGCCCGGGCCCTGTACAAGGATGCACCTTTCATCGTGCTGGATGAGCCTACCGCCGCCCTGGACCCGGTGGCTGAAGCGGAGATCTACGCAAAGTTCAACGAGATCGCGGGCGATAAGACTGCAATTTATATCAGCCACCGGCTGTCCTCCTGCAAGTTCTGTGATGAGATCGCCGTGTTCGACCACGGCGAGGTCGTCCAGCAGGGCACCCATGAGGAACTGCTGGGGGAGCCGGATGGAAAGTATTACGAACTGTGGAACGCCCAGGCACAGTATTACACCGAAGAAAGCGCGTGAACCTGGCCTCCCTATCAGGGGAGCTGTCACCGGAGGTGACTGAGCGCTTTTTGGCCCTGATGTTCTGCACAAAAAAATCGGAAAAAACTGGAATTTCCGACGAAATCGGGTGCGAAAGCACAGCACTTTGGGCGAAAAACTTGACCCACATTGGCCGGACGTGTAAAATAAATCAATAGTGAGAAAAATCATGGACGCGAAATTTTTCCATGTGTGCGGCATTCCTTTGATCCCATGGGATGAAATAAGGAGGGAAGTTCGACCCAATGAAATGGAAATTCCAAACCGCGGGGCGGCTTCTGGCCCTGCTGGCTCTGAGCGGGGCCCTGCTGGCTGCCCCTTTGCCCGCGCAGGCCGCGCCCGGTGTGCTGACAGGCCTGACCGGAACCGGCTCCAAGCTGGAACTGGAGCTGACCGAGATGGAGCTGGAGATCACCGATGATGACCCCCGCCCTAAGGGCTACCTGTACACCAGCGGACAGAGCGATTATTACTTCATCGTTTGGATGAGCAGCAACTCCAATGTTGCTACGGTGGATGGCGACGGCAAGGTGACGGGCCGCAATGCAGGCACTGCCATCATCACCGCTATTTCCGACCACGGCGAACGTGCTGCCTGCAAGGTGACCGTGACCCGCAAAAATGAAGAAGCAGCCAGAAAAAAGCCCACGCTGGATACCACCAGCCTGAGTCTTGTGCTGCAGTACAATGACCTGCACCCCGCCCGCCAGCTCCAGCTGACCAACAGCGACCACTCCTTCCTCTATGTCTACCAGTGGATGAGCAGCAACCCTGAGGTTGCCACAGTCAGCGACAAGGGCCTTGTCACGGCTCAGGCGGCGGGCACCACCACCATCACGGCAATGGTCTCCAACGGCCAGGCTCTGCGGTGCAGCGTTACGGTGACTTCGGATATCGGCAAGGTGACCCTGAACAAGAGTGACCTGCTGCTCCGCACCGTGGGCACCCAGGAGCGCCTGACGGCCACCGTTGCGGTGGAAGGCGGCGGCAGTGTGCCCATTACATGGGTCAGCAGCAACCCCGGTGTCGTTACCGTGGATGCGGATGGCGTGGTGACCGCCATTGCCGATGGAGAAGCCAAGGTCACGGCTCTTTCGCCCGCCGGACGCTTTGACGTGTGCAGCGTTGTGGTGGGCATGGCGGCGGAGAAGTACGAATCTGAAGCCGACCTTGCTGACGAGCTCAAGCTCCCGGATCCCTACGTTGCCGTAAGGCTGAACAAACTGGCATAAAGAAAAAGCACCCGCCCATGGCTGTTTTTGACGGCTATGGGCGGTTTTTGCGTGTATGGAAACGGATGTGCTGGGAAAAACTTGCCGAAGAGGAATTTTTTGCAAAAAATATTTTGCGTTGCGTGTTGCGGCGTACCTGACACATCCGGCTGCCTCCGGCAGGTGAAAAAGGACAAAATGGCCCGAACGTTGTTTAAGACAGGGGGCGGATGCCCCACGGAGCGGCGAAATCTCTGCAAAAAAGGCGGCTGTCCGGCTTGAATGACACATTTAACAAAAATTTGACGTGAAGTGATTGAATTTGCAACTCTTGACAGAAGGCGGGACAAACCATTATCCTTTTATCAGTGGAAAGTATTTTATGTCGCCAGACGTTGGAATGCCTGGTGTACAAGTGTGTGTCAGGAGGGAAAGAATATGTCCAACTACCGGAACCGAATCGGGGAAGCCATTGCCTTTGCCCGGAACGTGGCGGGCAGATCTCAGCAGGAGCTTGCGGATATGCTGGGGCGGGACAAGCGCACCATTCAGAAATGGGAGCGGGGCGAGATCCGCATTGCGCTGGAGGATTTTCTGGATGTATTCGATACTCTGCACCTGCCGGTGGGGCCCTATGAAATGTGGATCCTGCATCCGGAACTCTTTCCGCGCGGCATGGAGGATATCAAGGGCTTCAGCACCGAAAAGAAGCGGAGGACACTGGCGGATTATTATCTGCATCAGGCTGCACCGCTGGAGATCGAGCAGGAGTATTACATCCTGTTCGGCGACCACGGCAGCAACAGCTGCGGCATCCGGCAGGAGCTGCTGGCCAACCTGCAGACTCCGCTCCGTGACCGCAAACGGATCGTGAACCAGATCATCGACAACTACTATGAGGCCCGGGCCATCGGACATCTGACCGACCCGGAGGGCCAGCAGCCAGTGATGCCCATTCTGGAAGCCTGCTACGATGCCAGTGCACGGAGCGTGAAAGCCAACGAGAACCGGTACAGCATCGGCAGCATCGAGGACTATCTGGACGATGCGGAGAAACCGGCAGAAGAGTGAACCGAACAGCAGACGGCCATGTGCAGCCGCCTGCTGTTTTTGCGTTCGGCTGCCTGCGGGAAAATATTGTGAAATTTGCGGATTCCTGCTATACTTATCCTATTGATGAAAAAGAAGGGTGAGATAAATGGCATACAACATGGGCGGTCGGCGCTTCCGGCCGGTGGGCAGCGGAAAAAAGCGGACTGCGCCGCAGTACGGGCCGGTGGGCACAGGCTGCCCGTTTGTGGAGGAGGCCGTGGCGCGGCTGTACCGGGAGCAGAACGAGGAACATTTCTGGAGCCTGATGAACGCCCTGAACTATGCGTTGGAGTTGCAGACCAAGGTGCTGGTTCCGCTGGATGCGGCGGTGGACCCCCAGAGCGGGGCCGCTCCCTGGGCACACCTGCCCATCCCGGAGGAGCGGGCTGAGGGCCTGCCGCCCTGGCTGCTCCACACCCGGAAAGAGCGAAACTATCTGCCGCTGTTCACCTCGGTAAAGAACGCCGAGGCGGAAAAGGCCAGCG
>OGRN01003211.1_pt1 | contig 11774 bp, 3 predicted proteins | sample 1553401 | NCBI WGS metagenome assembly OGRN01 (sample SAMEA2580096, study PRJEB22360) | human gut metagenome | biome: human gut; feature: human-associated habitat; material: faeces | place: Denmark | collected 2008/2010 | reverse complement strand
CCGTGGAGAACATGGCGTTTCTGCCCGACCGCTACGATGCGCGTTCGTACTCGGATAAGTTGTTCCAAAAGATGAGCCAGGTGATTTTGGATCTGGGCGAGACCGAGAGCTGCATTATCGAAGGCCGCCTGTCCGATTACCTGTTGCGTAACAACCCCAACCACATTGCCGTGTTGGTGACCGCACCCTTTGAGGACCGCGTCGAGATCGTGCGCAAGAAGCGTGGCCTTAACAAAAAGAAGGGCGCCAAGCTGGTCAAACAGCAGCAGAAGGCGCGCGAGGCGTTCTATAAGCGCTACAGTGCCGGAAAGTGGAAGATGACGAGTGGTAAAGACATCGTCGTCAACCGCGCCAAGCTGGGCCGCGAGGGTTGTAAAGACGTTATCGCCGCTGCCTACCGCTACAAGGTGGCGCAGCTCGAAGGCTAACCGACCAAAACCACCACAAAGGGGACAGGCACCTTTGTGGTGGTTTTTGTTTTAGGCCGAGGGGAAGGCTTTGGTGAGACCGGCGCGCGTCTGTGTACCGGTCTTTTGGTAGATGGAGCTCAGGTGGCGCTGTACCATGCGCATCGAGATGCCGAGCTCCTCGGCGATTTGCTTGAGCGGGCGTTCGTCCTGGGTCACGGCTATGAGCACATCAACTTCGCGCGGGGTGAGAGCGTGGTTGGCGATGAAGGCCTGGCGCTGCTCCTCGATGGTGGGGGCGGCGAGTGCTTCTTCTGCCAGCTGCTCGCGCTCGCGCTCCTGCTCGGTTTGGGGTAGGCGGAACAGGCCGGCTGCCACGAATGCCGCGCAGGCGGCGACGAGCAAAACGAGCGCGCCGATCATAATGAGAGCAACATTGCCAGAGGTCACAAGCGCAAGCGAGACGCCCGACGTGGTGAACGCGCACACGTTATTGGCCGCGCGGCCCATGCCGGCCCAGAAGGCGGGTACGTGCATGCGTGGTGCCAGCTGCGTAAAGGTGGCGGTAAAGAACGTGACAAAAAAGCCCGAGCTCAGGTAAAAGACGACAAGGCCCAGGTTGGGATCGGCACCGGCCTCGACGGCCAGGATGGAAATGGTCGAGAGCACGGCAATGCCGAGCATGACAAGCCCCATGTATCGGCGCTCGGCAAGATCAAAAATAAGACCGGCAGCAAGGCCGCTTGCAGCCAAAAAGAGGCGCGGCCATGTTTGTACGGCAATGGTGCCGTGGGCGTTGGAGAGTGTGACCACGTTGTCGAGGGTAGAGAACAAACAGGCAAGAACCATGACGAGCGCGATGCTCCAGCATGCCTGTTTGGCGAGGGCATGAGAAGGCTCAACAAAGGGATTGATGGCGGGGCTGGAGCTCTCGGCAGCCTTTTGGGGAACGACGCTGAGGGCGGAGATGGCGATCGTTGCTGTGCCAAGGACGATGAGCTCTGCGATACCGCCGCAATTGAGCAGGTTGACGGCGAACTGCATCAGGATGCCCGCGGCATAGGCCGCTCCCGCACCAGTGGCGAGCTTGGGGTCATCCTGGAATGCCAACGAAAAGGCGTGGTGAGTGGCGGCGCCCAGCAGGCCGAGTCCGAGGAATGCGAGGCACCCCAGAATCTCGAGCGCAAGCGGGCTCGTGGGGGACTGAATCTGAAGCAGCCCCAAGATGGCGATGGGGACGGCGGCACTGACAACTGCCTGAGGCTGGCCTTTGCGCTGCGCGTGATCAAGCAACGTAGCGTATCCGATGAAGCCGAGTACACTCGCGCCCAGAATAAAGCCCTGTGCGATCACGACGCGTTCGGCACCGGCGAGCAACCCGACGTTGACGTCGAAGCGAAACTCGGCGGCAAGGAAGGTGAAAGTGAAGAGCGCGAGTGCCAGAAGCGCGTTGATTTTAGGCTTGCTCAGGTTCAAGGACGGTCCTTTGGATGGACGGAATAATCGTGTCCTCGATTGTAGCGTCCCTGGGACGCGTGTGACGACAACGAAATCATATTGAATTAAACCGCAGGTAGAGGCCTAGGTTCACATCTACGAACCTAGGCACACGGAGTCATTTGGCACATCTTGGTGGTACAGGACCACCACAAAGGGGACAGACACCTTTGTGGTGGTATGTCCCTACGACCAAGGAGGCCGTTATGAACGAAAGTCACTTTGACAAGCAAGCTCAACGTGAGTCCACCTGCTCGCTGGTTCACGGTACTTGGCGTTGTGTGGGTGCCAAAATAGCTTGCGCCGGCGCGTGTGCGCTTATGGTCGGTCAGTTGCTGCTGCCGAGCGTGGCGCTGGCGACGGAATGCGCCGATCCCGCCGCTGGGACGGATGAGGTTGCCGCGGCTCCGATGACGCCGACGGTTGCGGAGGATACGGCCGCAACGACCGCACCAGCCGCTTCGACCGCGCCTGCAACCGATGCTGCTCCGGCGGCGCAAGCCACCGCTGAGCCTCAGCAGACGGCCCCGACTGGCGCCACCGATGAATCCAACGATGCGGCACCCGCTGAACAAAATACTCCCAGCGACAACGCCGCCACGCCGGCGAATGACGCCATCATGCCCTGCGGTGTGACCGATGTTGTTGGCGGCAGCGACGTTAGGGTCAATATTACGGTGCGGAACAATTACACCGACATCAAGAAAGAAGAAACGATTGAGTATGTGAAGGGGATTGCCCTTGTAGATGGAGACCAGTCTGCTCTCGATGGTAGCGCTTTGACTTTTATCGGCCTGGGGGACTTGACCGTCCATGCGGCGTATGACAGTGCGAGCAATAAAACAACGCTTACCCTGGATATCAGCAAGATTCAGAGACAGAAGGAGGAGCAGAAGTACTTTACGGAGTACAAGGAGAATAAGTCCAAGATGACGACCACCTATGATGGATCCAAGCTTACGTATACGGGTACAGAGCCCGGGAATATCATCATCGGTGATCCGGACGACGCCTTTAAAGGAGACGCCGAGGCGACCGGGAAACCCACTATTAACGAGATCCGGGATGACTACTACACCCGCACCCATGTCTACGAGAGGGCGTGCCTTGTTATCCCGGCAGCGGAATCAGAATCGGAATCCATCTCCTTTGCCAATGTTCAGAATACGAACTTCAATTGGCAGCTGGATACTGGTCCGCAGGCGACGGCAGGTGTCCCTAACTACGATGCAGATAAATACGAAATCGCTTATGAATGCTGGCAGGAATTTGAAAACAACGAACCCGTTGCTGCCTGGTATTCCGATAACGGCTCACATGGTTCCCTGCCGACTATTACAAAGTTTAAAAGCGGGAAAGAGTACGTGTATTCTCTTATGCTGAAGCCAAAAGACGGATATTCCTTCAGCGATGAAACCGTTGTTACCGTAAACGGGGAAACCGTAAAGTCGAGTCTAAGCGGAGAATTCCTGTATGTCCCTGCTATTAAAACAATTACGATGCCTGCTTCGTCGGAAAACGAGGCTCTTGAGAATCTAAACGTCAACGATGTGAAAACCGACTATGCGCCCGGCGAGGCGCCGCGTGCGACCGCGACGATTTCTGCCGCCGATGCCGATAAGTATGAGATCGCCTATGAGTGCTGGGAAGAGATGGATGGCAGCGACCCTGCGGAGCTCAAGCCCGTTGCCTTCTGGTATTCCGATCCCGCAATGTACACGCCGGGCATGAAGAAGATCGACCACTTCGAAGAGGGCAAGTTCTACATGTATTCCGTTGAGCTGAGGCTCAAGGGCGACAATACCGTGGCTGATGACTGCGAAATGAACGTCAACGGTCATTGGGCGCACCACATCAAGACCGCCAACGGCGTCTTCGCGCCAAACGCTGACAATATGCTGTGCGAGCAGCCAATCGACGAATGGCGTGCCATCGACGTTATAGAGATCAACGGCGCCACGACCACCTTCAAGGCAGGCGATAAGCCGGTCTTTACGGCGAATGTTCCGACGGGCTCCAACTCCCTTCCTCAGTGTGAGTACTGGACGGGTAGCGATGGCAGCGAAGTGAACTCTCAGAAGTTCTGGGATCAGAACATCACGAACCACATCGACGCCTTTAAGCCTGGCGTGACCTATCGCTACGGTATCTACCTCAAGCCCGCGCGCGGATTCTACTTTACGCCCAACACCAAGCTGGTGATCAACGGCCAGGAGTGCGGCTACCAGATGGGCGAAGCGAGTGTAGTTGATCCCGAGAGCGGCTGTATCTTCACTCTGTGGCTCAACACTGATCTGACGTTTACGCCCGAGGCCACGCCGGCTCCCAATCCGCAGCCTACGCCGGATCCCAAGCCGACGCCGCAGCCTGGGGTGAAGCCCGAGACCAAGCCCGCGGTCAAGCCGGCCACGACAACCGCCACGACCAAGACGGTTGAGAAAACCACGCAGGCCAAGAAGGGCGATGCTGTCCTGGCTACCACGGGGGATACCACCGCGATGACGGTCGCCGCCCTAGGCATCGCCGGCGCAACCGTAGCCGTCGCCGGCATCGCCGCAACCAAGCGCCGCAAGCGTTAGGTTTTGGCGCTCCGCCACGACGGATGAATAACCCCAACCGCCACAAAGGTGCCTGTCCCCTTTGTGGCGGTTTGCGCAGGTAGAACGGTAGGTTCGTATATATGAACCTACCGTTCGCTTTGTTTTTGGATGACGATTACGCTGGATGACTTTTGGTTTCAGGAAAGGAACGACTATGAGGTGGACCACTGTTCGAGTGCTTTGCCGCCGCCTGACCGTTGCCGCGGTGACCCTCACCATGGTGACGGGTTCGTTGCCCGTGGGCGCGTTTGCCGAGACTCTCACCACTGACGGCACTTTTGTGCAGACGGATAACGGCCAAGCAGCCGACGCCGCTCCCGCCGATTCGGCTGACGTCCAAACGTCAGACTCTGCTTCCGCCGACCCCGCGCCCAATGCCGGCGCTGTCGACCCCACAGCGCTCGATACCGGTGATACCCCTACGCCCCCGGCCTCCGAGATTGCATCGGCGGCAGGCCTGACGGGCGCTGGGCAGACCGAGAGCACGCCCGTGGGCACGCTCGCCATCGACCTTGTCGAGGGCAAGGAGCTCGCCGAGCAGCAGAAGCAGGAGGAGACCGCCGAAGCCGAAGCAACCTGGAACGAGGAACTTGAACTCTGGGCAACCTCGAAGGGCGCCACGGGCGTAAAGGACGAATACGACGATGGCTACGTGGCCGGCGAGCAGGCTCCCGCGCAGTACTACTTCTCGATTGATAGCCTCACCAACGAAATTTCTATCGAGTATGGCGACGCGGGCATTACCACGTTGGAGGTGCCCTCGACCATCGACGGCAAAAATGTCGTGAGCCTTAAGGGCATGGGAAACGCTGCACTCACATCAATTACGTTTGCCCCCGATTCGCATATCCGCTCTGTGGGCGGTTTGGGCGGCAGCAGCATTAAGGAAATCGCACTGCCCGATTCGGTTGAGGAGCTGGGCTGGAATGCGTTTACCGGAAGCAAGACACTTCAGACGGTGACCTGGCCCAATAACGCGGCCTTTACCACGATTCCCGAGCAGGCCTTTGAGGGCTGCGAACAGCTTGACGACAATGTGGTGGCAACGCTGCCACCTTCGGTTAAGACTATCGACTATCGCGCCTTCGCCAATTGCGGCGTACCGCAGTTCTATGTCTCGGATACAACGGTACTCACCTTTACGCAGATCAACGTGCCGGGCACGGTGGAGCGGATTGAGCGCTATGCCTTTGACGGGTGCTCGCATGTGTCATCGGTGACGATCGGCGATGGTGTCAAATCTATCGGGGCGCTCGCGTTCGCCTCTCTTGATCCTGCGATTGCCGGCAAAGAGATTGTGCTACCCAAAAGCGTGGAAATGATAGAGTGGGGAGCTTTTGAGAACACGAGATACGGAAACGAGACGAACCATAATGCCGTTGCCCTGCGCGTGATGAACCCCGATCTTCAGTTTGGTGAGGCGGGCTATCCGGGCGACTATAATGAGCGCGTGACAATCGATGGCGTAACGTATGCGATTCCCTTTGGTGAAGGCCAGACCATCTATGCCTATGCGACCGATTCGGCTGGCAACCCCTCGATGGTCAAAAAGCTTGCCGATGCCGTGGCCGATCGCAAGGACTCCGTCGATTCCTCGAAGCCTGCCTACACGTTTGAGTGGATGGGCGAGGCGGCCCAGGTGACGGGCAAACTTCCCCAGAGCGCGACGGCTACACTCGTGCAGGCGGGGCAGTCCACGCCGCTGGCGGTTGGCGATGACGGCAGCTTTACAGCGGACGCTCTCTCCAAGACAGCAGTCACCCTGCGCATTTCGCTCAGCGGTTACTATGACATGGTGCTGGCGCGCCCGGGCGACCAGATGACGGGCACATGGAATATCGGAGAGATTAAGGCGGAGGATTTTACCAAGATTCCGGCTTCGCGCGCGATTGAACTTAATGTGGCCTATCTCGAACCGGTCGCAGGCCAGGATAAGACCGAACGCATTGAGCTCGATAGTCTCGATAATATCGATCTGACGGTGAAGAGCGGCGGCAAGACGCTTAAGCCTGCCAAGGGCGACAAGGAAAACGACTACCGTATCCAGGGTACAGCGCTCGTGGTGTCGCAGGCCATTGCCGACGCGGGCCAGGATCTGGAGATAACGCTCGAGCCCAAAGACAGCCTCAAGCTGGGTGGGGCGACGGCGACGGTGAAGCCTTCGGCCGGCAAGGTCGATATCGACTTGAAGCCCTGGGGCACGGCGACGGTCACGACCAAGGGCGACTACCAGGGCGCCAACCGCGTGCTGGTGTTCCGTACGTCCGACGGCAAGCTAGTCGCCGACGGCGTCACCTATTTGATGGGTTACGAAGACGATGGCACCACGCCTATCATGAAGGCCGAGACGCCGCGCCTTAAGGCCGGTTCGTACACCATCGTCGCCTTTAACAAGACGAGCTACGACATCCAAGCGACGAGCTATTCCACGTTTAGCCGCCTAGGGCTGACCGTGGGTAAGCATATCGCGCAAAAGCAGGTGAAGATTGAGGACGGCAAACAGCTCGACGTGACGCTCGACGTCCCCACGTTTGACGTGGAGACGTATCGTGCCGAGCGCGGGCTGACGGCGGGCTCGGTTATCGCTGATTCGTCCGCGGTCGTTGGCGCGGAGACCGAGCTGCGCATTCATTACGAGATCAAGGACAGCCAGGCTGCCAAGAATGAGATTCCTCTGGCCAAGGATGCCGTCGAGGATGTGTCCGCAGGCGCTCGCGAAGCCGGCGCCAGCTCCGATGCCATGTGGGCTGCCACAACTTGGGAGGGCGACAACCTCGTTCTCGATATGAAGAAGGGCATGGGCGCCGATGTGTTTGTGCGCTTTAAGCCTAAGGCCGCGGGCATCTATGCCGTCTCGCCGCTCATTACGCTGGGCGAGGTGACATTGCCGCTGGGAAGCACCACACTCGAGGTTAGTGGATCGCGCATCGAGGTCGACAACACCGACGTTCACAGCCTGCTGGGCAATGTGGCCTACGTTTATGCAGCGCCGGGCAAGAGCGTGCAGCTCACCGTGGGGACGGGCTCGTCGGCTGCAAAGTACACCGGCAAGACCAATAAACTCGGCCGTGCCAAGATTGAATACGAACTGCCGCAGGATACGCTTGCCGCCGAGCGTGTGACGCTCGAAGCGCGCGTGGGCTCGACCGATGTCGCCGCCGCTGCTGCCGAGGTAACGGCTCGCAATTATGTGCGCTATGTTCCGGGCGCTTCGGTCTGGAACTTTGATGTGACGTATCGTGGCGGTACGCAAAACTTGGTCAAGGACGGCAAGGATACCGGCAAGAGCCTGTGGACCTTCCATCATCTGCCACAAAAGAAGAACGCCTACTGGACCTTTGACATCACGCTCGAGGTGGGAAACGAAGAGGCCGCCGACACGCTCGACCTGTACGTGGACTGCGTGGATGGCAAGACGGTGACGATTCCTCTGACTCAAAAGTCGCGCGAGGGCACCCGTGTGCGCTATGTCGCGGAGTATGTGGACGAGGGATATCTCAAGCTGCTCGACGAGTTTAACAAGGCGAATGATTCGACCTATGTGAACTGCGGCAACTTTGAGCAGATCTTTATGCCGCAGACCTACCGCATCTCCAATGCTCAGCTTATGACCATGCTGAGTTTTGACGCCAACGCTTCGGCCAAAAAGCATTCCGCCGCGGCCGAGGAGCGCCAGCAGGAGTTCTCGAATGCTGTGCAGCAGTGGCACGAGTATATGATGGATAACTCGCTTAATGATGTCGACGAGGCCTTTAACGACGCGATTGACCAGATGGTCGCCGATGCGTTTGCCGAGGAGGACAAGGACGGTAAAGAGGACGAAGCCCAAGGTGGAGCTGCCCGTAAGGCTCGTCGCGCCCCTGCCGCCAGCGACGGTGGGGGTGATGACGCTGGCAACGACGAGGCCGCGCAGTTTGCGGCTGAGCTCAAGGCCGCGGTCGGCGGGTCGGCGGCGCTGCTAACCCAGCAGGGCGACAGCTATGGCGTCAATGTGGACAAGATGATCTTTGAGGATGCTTATGGTACCAGCGAAGATTGGTATCAGGAGCTTGCGGCGGCCCAGGGCGCGAACGCTGCGGATGCGGCCGCCATCAAGGAGCTCGTCGACCATGCATCGCGAGCGGAGTTTATTGCCCAGCGGGCCGAGGATCTGGTGGGCCAGTCGATGGGTATCGGCCAGCTCAACCAATACGGAAGCTGGAATGACGCAACCGCTGCGGCGCTCAACAAGTGTGCGGGCATTAAGGCCAGCGAGTACAACGGCCAGTCGACGAACGGGTTTAACGATTTGGGCCAGGCGCTCGGCAGCTCGCTGAGCTACAAGGCGGCTGACGACGATACCGTCAAGGGCTTTAAGGTCGCCGCGCCCGATGGCGAGCAGACGGCCTATATAGAGTCGGAGTTTATCGAGAACTCCAATAACAACAAGAACCAGGCGCTTCTGTTTAACTCGATCGCCATGCAGTGCGACATTCTGGACAACCTGTACGACAACTGGAATGTGGTCCATAGCCTCAACAACTCCAAGGTGCGCGGATGGCTCATGGCCTGGAAGCGCAACGGCGACGTGAGCGCCCATATGAAGCTCATCCGCACGATCCGTTCGCTCAAGAGCTATAAGATCGAGTGCGAGATGTTCGGACAGGTCTTTAAGACCGATGCGTGGAAGGCGGCCGGTCAGGCGTTTCCCGCGGCGACCCAGGGCATCGGCATCTTTACCGGCATTTACGGCGTGAACGATGCCAGCAAGAACTGGGAGAACGTGAACGTCCGCATGCAGAAGGTGAAGGGCGAGCGCGAGGGCTATGAGCTTCAGCATACGCGCTTGCTTGCCAAGCCCGAGAAGACCGAGGACGACTGGAAGTGCATTTACGCGCTGCGTGACGCCATGGAGAAGGCGCGTGCGTTTGAGGATCTGCTGTATCGCCAGCTCTGCCACGACAGCACCGATGTGGCAGTGGGCTCCATTATGACAATCGCCGGCGTGCTGACGGCCGGTTCGGCGGGTACCGTGGTGGGCGCTGCCTATGACGCGGCTTCGACCAGCGTAGGTTCGGAGCGCGCGATTAAGCTGACCAATACCGAATGCGCCTACGATGTTGCTTGCGAGCAGGTGGAGCGCGCGTGCCAGAATCGTATTACGGTCAACTGGGGCGAGCTGACCGATGCCGAGGTCTACAAGGCCAACAAGGACGGCTTGATCTCGGACGAGAAGATGCAGTCGATCTTCGAGGCGCGTTATCGCAATGTGGCTGCCAAGGCTGCACCCGACCCTGCGGGCATGGTGTACGAGGGCCTGCTGTCCAATACGGTTGAAGGCGCGACGGTTGAGCTGTGGAGCGCCGACGATGCGGCCGGTACCAATGCAGTGCGTTGGGATGCCGAGGAGTATGAGCAGGACAATCCGCTTGCGACGGGTGCGGACGGTGCATACAACTGGAATACGCCGACCGGCTGGTATCAGGTGCGCGTGACCAAGGACGGGTATGAGGAGGCGCGTTCGGCTTGGCTGCGCGTGCCGCCGATTCAGACTGAGGTGAACATTGGCTTGGTGTCGACGGCGGCGCCCGAGGTGGCTTCGGCCCATGCCTATACCGATTGCATCGAGGTTGAGTTTGCGCAGTATATGGATGCGAGCGACGATGCCCTGGTCGCATTGTGCGCGCGGGGCTTGGGCGACGTGACGTATACGTGGCTCGACAAGCAGGACGATCCCAACGGCAAGCCGCTGTCGCGCGTACTGCGTATTCGCTATGCCGATGCGTGTGAGGCGGGCTCGACGGTGGCGTTTGAGCTCGACGGTGCTCGCAACTACGCCGGTACAGCCATGGCGCGCTGGGCAAGTGGCGAGCTTGTCGTGGGCGTTCGTGCCGACAAGCTCAAGCTCAACGTGGAGCAGGCCGTGACCATGCTTGATGGCAGTGACTTTGAGCTGGTGGCGCACGTGACCGATAAGGCGGGCAAGCCGTTTGCGGGCGCCAAGGTTAGTGTTGGGCTGGAGTCCTCGGCTATCTGCTCTGTCGATGCCACCCAGGCCGTGACGGGCGAGGACGGCGCGGCGACGTTTGTGCTGCATGGTGCTCTGCCCGGTTTGACGACGTTGACGGCGGCGGTGGACGGCACGGCGCTGTCCAAGCAGGTCGACGTTCGCGTGTCTGCCGAGGCAGTGCGACCGGCGCGAGCGGTGGCGACGATTGGTGCGACGACGTTTGGTGCATGGTCGCCCAAGGAGAACTACATTACGGTGCCCAAGGGAACGAAACTGGAGCTTTCGGCTGAGGATGGCACGACGATTTGGTACACCACCAACGACACCTGCCCCTGCCGTGACGAAGGCCGCGTAAAGTACACCGAGCCTATTACGCTCGATAGCAACATGTATGTGCGCATTGCGGCACAGCGCCCTGGCATGTCGTACAGTGAGTATTCCGAGCGTCTGAACATTACGATTACGGTGACCGATGAGGCGGCGCCTGAGCCGACGCCCGATCCCGAGCCGACGCCCGAGCCGGACCCGACGCCTGGCGACGGCGAGCAGGGCGGCGGTGCGGATGGCTCTGGCGGTACCGGGGTACCTGCGGGCGGCTCGGCTTCGACGACGACCACGGTGACGACGAACAAGTCCAAGGGTAAGGGCAAGAGCGGTAAGAAGTCCGATGGCGCGGCGCTCGTCAACACGGGAGACACCACCGCGATGACGGTCGCCGCCCTGGGCATCGCCGGCGCAACCATTGCCGCGGCCGGCAGCGCCGCGACCAAGCGTCGCAAGCGCTAGGTTTTGGTGGCGGCGTCCGTCCTCGGCTTTAGCAAAATCTCAATCTGTAACACCAAACCTGATAGTTGGGCTCTAGGTGTTACAGATTGAGATGAACTGTTTAGCCGCCAACCTAACGTCTCGATCTGTAACACGTAGCGAGGAATTTGGTCTCTAACTGTTACAGATTGAGACAAACGTCGGAATTGGTTCGCCGGTCAAGTCCCCAACCACCACAAAGGTGCCTGTCCCCATCGTGGTGGTTGGGTGGTCGGCATAGAAAAAGTCCCCGCCGGGCGTGTGCTCGACGGGGACTTTGCCGTTTGATGGCTAGCGCTGTAGGTGATTACTCGCCCAGCAGGCTCTTGGTGATGGAAGCGGCGGCCTTCTTGCCGGCGCCCATCGCCAGAATGACCGTAGCGGCACCGGTGACGATGTCGCCGCCGGCCCAGATGCGGGGATCGGTGGTCTGGCCGGTCTCCTCGTCGGCGACGATGTAGCCCCACTTGTTGAGCT
>OGRN01003206.1_pt1 | contig 11780 bp, 9 predicted proteins | sample 1553401 | NCBI WGS metagenome assembly OGRN01 (sample SAMEA2580096, study PRJEB22360) | human gut metagenome | biome: human gut; feature: human-associated habitat; material: faeces | place: Denmark | collected 2008/2010 | reverse complement strand
TGGCGCGCTGTCGGATAAGATTGGTCGCCGTACCTCAATGTTATGTTTCGGTTCTCTGGCAACCATTTTTACCGTTCCTATTCTCTCAGCATTGCAGAACGTTTCCTCGCCTTATGCCGCTTTTGGTCTGGTGATGTGCGCCCTGCTGATAGTGAGTTTTTATACTTCAATCAGTGGAATACTGAAGGCTGAGATGTTCCCGGCACAGGTTCGCGCATTAGGCGTTGGTCTGTCATATGCGGTCGCCAATGCTATATTTGGTGGGTCGGCGGAGTACGTAGCGTTGTCGCTGAAATCAATAGGAATGGAAACAGCCTTCTTCTGGTATGTGACCTTGATGGCCGTGGTGGCGTTTCTGGTTTCACTAACATTGCACCGTAAAGGAAAAGGGATGCGGCTTTAGTGACGGGTCAGTTGCCAGACGGTATAGCCGGTGCTTGCACCGGCGATATCCCAGGCAAAATCCTTCCAGCTCCAGCCGCTCCCCTCAGGGCGGCTATCCCAAAGCTCTTTTGACGCCCCCAGACTGACAGAGAACATCAATCCAAACATGGCACTGCGATCCCGGCTCATCCCCTGATGCTGTGAATATTCATTTCCGGCGGCGGAAAGCATCGCCGAGGCGATAAAGTGTTGAGCTTTATCCTGCCCGCTCCAGCTATCGTTAGCCATATGGCTGCATCCAGAAAGTAACAATAGCGAACAGACAAAAAGAATACGCAAAACGTGGCCTCCAAAAAACAAACCCCGTACAGGACGGGGTTGTGATTACAGGATGCGGCTAATTAATCGGTCGATGCGGATACGGCGCAAACCGCGGGTGCGGTTACGAACCTTCACCGGATAATCGGCAATACTTTGCAGATCGCGATAGTGCTTAACGATGGTGGTATGCTCGCGGATCAGATCCAGTTCTTTCTCTCGCTGTGGCGCAAGCTCCAGTTGCGGATCGTGGATCAAAATGGCGTTTTCCAGATCCAGACGCCAGGCGCGCGGGTTCAGGTTATTACCGGTGATCAACATCCACTTATCATCAACCCACATCCCTTTCAGGTGATAGGTGTTGTCGTCATCTTTCCATAACCGAACCACTAACTGGTCAGTGTTGACGTAATACTGTAAACGACTCAGGAAACGACGCAGATTGATCTCATAGAGATAAGGCAATGCGCCAATTATCTTGAAAGGTTCATCTTCCGGAATGTAGAAGTCGTTCGCGGTTTTATCACCAACAATAATTTCGACCTTTTTCCCTTCGCGCAGCAACTGGATAATATTGCGCACAAGGATTGCTGGCAGGTTGAAGTATGGCGTACAGATGGTTAGTTTCTGCTCGGCACAAGGCATAAGATGGAAAATGGTCTTGTTCAACAGACTCGATTTCCCCAGCCCCACTAGCGGCGTTACGGAAAGCTGATCGTTGTCGGCATCGCCCTGGAAATGATAAGCGGCATCACGCAGCTCCTGGCGGAACAGGCGAATGTCGTTCTTGATTTCCGGGCTTTTTGGCCGATTAACATCATCCAGACGATTAACGCCGCGGCCATTCATAATATTCTGTGTAACCCATTCAAACATAATGTCTGACATCTTACGGTTACGGATCAGATGATAACGGTCGTAGCGATATTTATCGTGCTGATGCAGGTAAACATCGTTCAGGCTGGCACCGCTATAAAGTACGCTATCGTCGATGATAAAGCCTTTAAAGTGCAGAACACCAAGGGCTTCACGGGTATTGATTGGAACGCCATAAACCGGAACATCTACGCCAGGATTTTCCTGCGCCATGCGGCAGTACCAGTCAGCGTTAGTGTTAGATGCCGCAGCGCCAATGCGTCCACGTTGTGCACGATGCCAGTCGACCAGCACCCGCACATCCAGTTCCGGACGCTGCCTTTTAGCCTCATACAACGCGTTCAGAATGCCTTTGCCACCGTCATCCTGTTCGAGATACAGGGCAACAATGCAAATGCGCTGCTTCGCGCTGGCTATTTTTTCCAGCAACGTCTCCCGGAAGTCGGCGGGAGCGTAAAAGAAATCGACATCATCAACTGATTGAGAAATCTTGGGTAGTTGGGCAAGGTGTTGTTGATGTTTATTACGCTTAAATTTTGACAACATCACAGTGCATTTCTTCTCTGTTCATTGAAGGGTCCTCTGTGCAATGCAGACGACATAAGCGGGCAATAATAACACCAGTCCCGATTAAGTGGTCAACATTTCCAGTACCTTACTCATGATTCCTCGCGCTGGGCAAGATTTAGCGTAAGCCCAACGATCCCCTCTTCGAGCTGGATATCAACGTTAAACCCGAGCTTGCGGGCCAGCGCCACCATGCCACGATTGTTTGGCATCGTAATACCATTCAGACGTTGTAGTCCGTGATCTCGCGTATAGGTAATCAACTTTTCCATTAAGCGTCGACCTAAGCCTAACCCTTTGAGATCCGAGCGAACCAGCACGGCAAATTCGGCATCGATGTTATCAGGGTCGGAGATCGCACGCGTGACGCCGAGGATCTCTTCTGTTTGATCAATACGTCGTACCGCCACAAAAGCCATTTCCCGATCGTAGTCGATCTGCGTCATGTTGGCTAAATCTTCATGGGTAAATTCGTTGATCTCGCTAAAGTAGCGGTAATAAAGATCTTCTTTGGTGACTCGCGAAATGAATTGCTGAAGCTGTGGCTCATCTTCTGGCAAAATCGGGCGGAACAAGCAGCGTTCACCGTTTTTCAATTCTACCCATTCTTCCAGCTGATGCGGATAAGGGCGCACAGCCAGTCGGCTCTCGTTATCACCTTCAAACGGCGCGATATCCAGCGTGACATCCAGCGCGGTAAATTCACTGCCAGAAGCCAGCAAAGGATGAATATCCAGACGCTGAATTTCCGGGCAATCGACAATCAAGTTGGAAACCTGCACCAGAAGCTGGCTCAAGCCTGCAACATCCAATGGGCGTAGCGCACTGCGCGCACGAATCTTTTTACTTTTGATCCCCTGAATAACCAGATAGCGGGCCAGGTTCATGTTCAGCGGCGGCAGTGCGACGACGGCTTGATCTTCAGGACGCCACTCCACACCGCCTTCACCCAGCATGATCAACGGCCCGAAAACCGGATCATGCTCAACCACAACCCGCAACTCCTGAGCGCCAGCACGGTTAGCCATACTTTGCACCAACAGGCCGTGGACCCGCGCCTGCGGCCAGGCCATTTTTACGCGATCGAAAATAGCGTTTGCCGCTTGCTGGACTTCATTGGCTGTACGTAGGTAGAGCATGACGCCCTGAACTTCCGATTTATGTGGAATATCCGGCGAGCGCAATTTCAGTGCCACCGGATAGCCAATCTGTTCGGCAATATGTACCGCTTCGGTGCTATCACTGGCAATCCAGGTAGGGAGAGTATTCATACCATACGCTTGCAGGATGGGCTGAACTTCATGGGTATCGAGCGACGTAGCCCCTTCGGCAATCGCCTGTTGCAACAGAAGATGCGCTTCTGCGGTATTGGAAGTCAGATTGCTGGGCAACGCCGGCGTTTCGCGTAGTTGCTTCTGATTACGCCGGTACTCGACCATATGCATAAAAGCAGTGATGGTTCCTTCCGGAGTACGGTAGGTCGGCAGCCCGGCTTCGCTGAATAAACGTCGTGCCTCTTGCGAGGAGTGCTCGCCGCACCAGTTCGTCAGCAAAGAGACATATTTGCTGCGGGGATGATGCTTTACCGCTTCAATTAATACTTGCGCGCTTTCTGTTGCGGGAGCAGCGGCGCTGGGCGAATGAATAACCATCAGCGCATCAAAATCCTGGCTGTGGAGCAGAATGTCCAGCGTTTTGACATAATGCTCGCTGCTGGCGTCATCGCGCAGATCGAGCGGGTTAGAGATTGCCACATGCCCTGGCAGTGCATCGCGCAGTTTCTGGCAGGTTTCTTCGCTTAGCGTTGCCAGCTTGCCATTGCGTGACCATAAAGCATCCAGCGCCAGCGCGGCAGGCGCAGCACCGTTGCTGATAATCATCAACCGGTCGCCACGCAGCGGGCGCATATGGCTAAGGGTTTCCACCGCCGAAAACAGTTCGTGGGTGTCCTGTACCCGCAACAAACCGGCACGCTGAATAGCTGCATCCCACGCCGGATCCATTCCTGCCGTGGTGTTCAACAGACGTTGAGCCGCCGGGCTACGTCCGCTTTTAATCACCAAAATCGGTTTATTGCGCGAGGCACTACGGGCCGCCGAAACAAAACGTCGCGCGTCGCTTAACTGTTCGAGATAGAGCAGGATGGCGCTGGTTTTACTGTCGCGCGCCAGATAGTCGAGCAATTCATCAATGTCGATATCCAGGCTGTCGCCGAGCGCAATAAAGTAGGAAAAGCCCATCTCACGCTGTTGCGCCCAGTCGAGGATGGTGTTGGAGACAGCAGCCGATTGCGAAATAAACGCCAGCTTGCCGCGTTTAATCGGCACAGGCGAAAAGCTGGCATTCAGACCTTGCCAGGGAGCCAGTAAGCCCAGACTGTTTGGTCCTAGCAGGCGCATGTTATGGCGCAGGGCGCAGGCGCGGAGATCTTCGTGTTGCGATGCCGGGGCGGAAAGAATAATGCAGGTTTTACAGCCTTTCTCGCCGAGCTCTTCCAGAAGAGCAAGATTACGGCTGGCATTGGTACATAAAACCGCAAGGTCGGGTGTAAAGGGCAAGCTGGCAATATCCGGCCAGGCCAACACACCCAACACCGCTTTCCAGGCTGGCGTCACCGGGAGTACCGGTCCGTTAAAGCCTCCCGCCAGCAGGTTACGCATCATCAGGTAACCTGCGCGATTGGGTTTCATCGATGCGCCAATTACCGCAATCGATTTTGGTCGCAGTAGTGCTTCCAGTCCTCGCTGACTCATACCGGTCTCCCGCAGAAGTGACCGAATGATTTTAAACGCTTTCTAACTGTTCTGCTGTGATGCTTCCCGGATGTTGCGTTTTTCCTGCCAGATAGCGTGTTTTAAAGCGGGTAAAATGCTCGCCTAACCCTGTCGCCGCCCTGGTATCGCCGGCCATATCTAACAGTGCGATGGCTACCTCGGCAGTACAATATTGGCCTTCAGCCTGGGCTTCACGCAGGCGATAGGCAGAAAGCCGAGAAAGATCGACGGAAATGACGGGAAGATTATCCAGATACGGACTTTTACGAAACATCTTGCGAGCTTCTGGCCAGGTACCATCGAGCATGATAAATAGCGGAGGCTTACCGGCAGGTGGTGTGAAGATCACTTCCCGTTGCTCATCAGCATACGAAGCGGGAAAGACCACCATTGGCTGATAGTCCGGGTTTTGCACCAGATCCAGCAAATCTTGCGAGGGTTCGGTACGCGACCATTGAAACGCAACGGTATCAGGCAAAATATCAGCAATCAGACGCCCGGTATTACTGGGCTTCATTGGCTCGGTGTCGAACATCAGCAAACAGAAGCGACTTTTTGCTTGTGCTGGGGTAATTGTCGAACAGAGACATAATTTCTCTGGCAAAAGACAGCGTTGGCAGCGACGAACGCGATTACCGCGGGCAAGAAAAGGACGTGTTGCACGCGCAATACGCTCGGCGCGTAACTGGAGAACAGCGTTTTCGGTCATAAGGGAGCGTCGAAAAAACGCCATTGTCGCAGAGGAGAAAACGGGGCACAAGATGCGCCCCGGTAAGATTAAAGAGATTCATTCAGCCAGCTATCGAACGGCGCTTTCGGCACTGCGCCATTAAGCATGTCGACAACCTGACCATTTTTGAAAATCATGATCGTCGGAATACTGCGAATACCAAAGCGGCTGCTCAATTCACGTTCAGCTTCGGTATTCACTTTCACAAAGCGCACTTTACCGCTACGCTCTTGCGCGACATCTTCAAAAATTGGTGCGAAATTACGGCAGGGGCCGCACCACGGTGCCCAGAAGTCGATCACCACAGGTAGATCATCTTTCAGCAATTTGTCGAGCGTTTCACCGGTCGCATTAATCACCTCTCCGTCAAACAAGTCGTGACCGCAGCGTCCGCATTTTGCCGCATCTTCGATCCGATCGTCGGGAATGCGATTGATGGCCTGACAATGGGTACAAACGGTATTCATAACTAACCTCGGGATGAGTAAGGAGACTTATCGGCAACGACGCCGGTATGTTTCTAATATGTTACATATTATCGGGGACATTGTTCCAGACAACAATCTGTTTTATTCAATGGGTATGATAGACACAGGCTTTGGAACGAAATCATGGCGAACCGCGCGGACTTCGGGTAATCTGCGCGCTTCGCGCAGCGCTGGTGGAGAAAAGCATGAACGATGAAATGAAAGGTAAAAGCGGCAAGGTCAAAGTGATGTATGTCCGCAGTGATGATGATTCTGATAAACGCACCCACAACCCGCGTACCGGGAAAGGGGGCGGGCGTCCAGGAAAATCTCGTGCTGACGGTGGCCGTCGCCCCGCCCGCGATGACAAACAGAGTCAGCACCGTGACCGCAAGTGGGAAGATTCGCCGTGGCGCACGGTTTCCCGCGCGCCGGGTGATGAGACGCCGGAAAAGGCCGATCACGGTGGCATCAGTGGTAAAAGTTTTATTGATCCGGAAGTTTTGCGTCGTCAGCGTGCGGAAGAAACCCGCGTCTACGGCGAAAACGCCTGTCAGGCACTGTTCCAGAGCCGTCCGGAAGCGATTGTTCGCGCCTGGTTTATCCAGAGCGTAACGCCACGTTTTAAAGAAGCCTTGCGCTGGATGGCGGCAAACCGCAAAGCGTACCATGTGGTGGATGAAGCGGAACTGACAAAAGCGTCAGGCACGGAACATCACGGCGGCGTTTGCTTCCTGATCAAAAAGCGTAACGGTACAACCGTGCAGCAGTGGGTAAGCCAGGCAGGCGCGCAGGATTGTGTACTGGCCCTGGAAAACGAATCTAACCCGCATAACCTGGGCGGCATGATGCGTAGCTGTGCGCACTTCGGCGTGAAAGGTGTTGTGGTGCAGGATGCAGCACTGCTGGAGTCTGGGGCGGCTATCCGTACCGCAGAAGGCGGCGCAGAGCACGTTCAGCCGATTACTGGCGACAACATTGTTAACGTGCTGGATGATTTCCGTCAGGCGGGTTACACCGTAGTGACAACTTCCAGCGAGCAGGGTAAACCGCTGTTCAAAACCAGTCTGTCAGCGAAAATGGTACTGGTGCTGGGTCAGGAATATGAAGGGTTACCGGATGCCGCACGCGATCCGAACGATCTGCGCGTGAAGATTGATGGTACTGGCAACGTTGCCGGGCTGAATATCTCTGTCGCAACCGGCGTTCTTCTTGGCGAATGGTGGCGTCAGAATAAAGCCTGATAAATCAGCCGGGTGGCAACTCTGCCATCCGGCATTTTCCCGCAAATTTACTCACTCTCTGCCGGTAATACTGGCATCCAGTCAATCGGCGTCTCGCCACGTTGTTCCAGCCACTGATTTGCCAGCACAAAATGGTTGCAGCCAAAGAATCCACGATGCGCCGAAAGCGGCGACGGATGCGGTGCTTTCAGTACATGATGGCGTTGTTTATCTATAATCGCCCCTTTCTTTTGCGCATGTGATCCCCACAACAAAAACACCACGCCTTCGCGATGCTGATTTATGAGGCTGATGACTTTATCAGTAAACGTCTCCCAGCCGAGGCTGGCGTGGGAATGCGCCTGACCAGCGCGAACCGTCAAGACAGTATTGAGCAGCAGAACACCCTGACGCGCCCAGCTTTCAAGATAACCATGATTAGGGCGGGTGAAACCGGGAATAGTATTTTCCAGCTCTTTATACATATTCAGCAGTGACGGTGGTGTCGCAATGCCGGGGCGAACGGAAAATGCCAGACCATGCGCCTGTCCTGGTCCGTGATAAGGATCCTGACCGAGAATCACCACTTTAACGTCACCCAACTCCGTAAAGCGGAATGCGTTAAAGACATCTTTTTGTGGTGGATAGATAGTGACGCCGGACTGCCGCTCGCTGGCGACGGTCTGAAGGGTATTAAGAAAATAGGGTTGCTGCTTCTCTTCAGCCAGCACATCATGCCAGGTTAATTCGTTAGCCATCTCGCTCTCCTGCGAATCTTTAATCCGCCTAGCTTAACTGCTTCTTTCTACAGAACAAAATCATGTTCATTTTATAGACAAAAAGACATGCAAAAAAATGTAAATTGGTAAAATTTCACATCTGCATAAGTTGATGTAAAACAATAAAATCCATTTGTGACCACACTTGATATATGGTTTTTATTGATTTAAATCAAAGAATCAAGGGTGTTTGAGGAGTATATATACACTCAAGCAACAATGGTTTTACCAATTGGCCGCGACAGGCTGAACAAATCAAATAATTTTGCCGGGGAGGCATCACATGATTACAGGTATCCAGATTACTAAAGCCGCTAACGACGATCTGCTGAACTCTTTCTGGTTGCTGGACAGCGAAAAAGGCGAAGCGCGTTGCATCGTTGCGAAAGCAGGTTTTGCAGAAGACGAAGTGGTTGCAGTAAGCAAACTGGGTGACATTGAATACCGTGAAGTTCCAGTAGAAGTGAAACCAGAAGTTCGCGTTGAAGGTGGTCAACATCTGAACGTAAACGTTCTGCGTCGTGAAACTCTGGAAGATGCAGTTAAGCATCCGGAAAAATATCCGCAGCTGACCATCCGTGTATCCGGTTATGCAGTTCGCTTTAACTCTCTGACTCCGGAACAGCAGCGCGACGTTATTGCTCGTACCTTTACTGAAAGCCTGTAAGGCTTAAGTAGCAAGTTACTAAGCGGAAGAGGGCGACTTCTTCCGCTTTTTTTCGTTAATAGAAAATGCGTACCGCGCAATAGACTAGCAACAGTGCAAGCACGATATTCAACTGGCGACCATACTGGCGAAACAATTGCTGAAACAGATGCCCCGCCAGCGCCCAGCACACATTGCCAAACGTCCCAATCATCGCCAGCAAAACGCTGACGCCAACTACCCAGCTTAGCGCCTGTGTTTGCGGCAGAACAAACGTCGACAGTGCCGTAACACCGTACAAAATGATTTTGACGTTCACAAACTGCAAAGCAAAGCTGGCCCAAAAACTGATTGGTTTTGTCTGAAGTCCGTCTTCCTTTGTTGGGCTGGTGGCGATTTTCCACGCCAGCCAGACAATATATGCCGCCCCCGCCCAACTCAAAAGGTGTACCGCTGCCGGGTCAATCACTGCCAGTGAAAATGAAATGCCCGCACACAGTAACATCACAATCAAAAATCCCAGACTCATCCCTGCCAGCACACGGGTACTTTGACGAAATCCATGCGACGTAGCAGAGCTAAGGGCGAGAATATTGTTCGGTCCTGGCGTCATGGCGGTAATCAGGGTGTAAGTCCAAAAAGCACTTAAAAGGGTCGGTGTCACTTGTTATCTCCTCTGTTTTGGTAGACAGTACCCGACACGGAACATTTAAAAAAATGAATGTTTTTACATTCTAAATTCGATATTTTCGATAGGTTTGGGGTTATGGATCTGCGCCGTTTTATTACACTTAAAACCGTGGTGGAAGAGGGTTCCTTTTTGCGAGCTTCGCAAAAATTGTGCTGCACACAATCGACGGTGACTTTTCATATTCAGCAGCTTGAGCAGGAGTTCTCGGTACAATTGTTTGAGAAAATTGGTCGACGAATGTGCCTTACCCGCGAAGGAAAAAAGCTGCTGCCGCACATCTATGAACTTACCCGAGTGATGGATACGCTTCGTGAGGCTGCTAAAAAAGAGTCGGATCCGGACGGGGAACTACGCGTTATTTCAGGCGAAACGTTGCTCTCTTATCGAATGCCGCAGGTGTTGCAGCGTTTTCGGCAACGCGCTCCAAAAGTGCGTTTATCGTTGCAGTCGCTGAACTGTTACGTGATCCGTGATGCGCTACTGAATGATGAGGCCGATGTCGGGGTTTTTTATCGCGTAGGGAATGATGATGCTCTGAACCGACGAGAGTTGGGTGAACAACCGCTGGCGCTGGTGGCTTCACCGCAAATTGCAGATGTCGATTTTACTGAGCCGGGAAGACATAACGCCTGTAGCTTTATTATCAACGAACCACAATGTGTCTTCCGGCAGATATTTGAGAGCACGCTGCGCCAGCGGCGGATCACGGTGGAAAACACCATTGAGCTTATAAGTATCGAAAGCATCAAGCGTTGTGTCGCGGCAAATATCGGAGTCAGTTACCTGCCGCGTTTTGCGGTGGTAAAAGAGTTGGAGTGCGGAGAATTAATTGAATTGCCTTTTGGCGAACAGTCGCAGACCATTACGGCAATGTGCGCTCACCATGCCGGAAAAGCGGTTAGCCCGGCGATGCACACTTTTATTCAGTGTGTTGAAGAGTGTTTTTTGCCGGGATAAAAACAATGCCGGGCTTAAACCCGGCATTGAGATTACTCTTCTGTCGTTTGCGGTGGCACGCCCGTTCCGCTTGGTTTACGGCGCTTACCAATATTTTTGGTGTCGCGATGGCGTTTTTTCACCCGCGGCTTCTCTTTCTCTTTAGCTTTTTTCTTCTCGGCGCGTTTTGCCAGTACTTTCTTCGATGGCTTGCCGGTCTGCTTCTCGCTTGGCGCACGCGTTTTCGGGCGTAACTCGTCAATTACGCGAGCTTTAATTGGCTCTTCAATATAGCGACCAACTTTGCCCAGCAGCAGATGGTCATGGGCTTCCACCAGCGAAATCGCGGTGCCTTTACGACCGGCGCGCGCGGTACGTCCGATACGGTGCAAATAAGTATCGCCACTACGCGGCATATCGAAGTTAAAGACGTGGCTGACGTCAGGAATGTCGATACCGCGCGCGGCAACATCGGTAGCAACCAGTACGTTTACGCGGCCTTCGGTCAAGCGTTTAATCGCTTCGTTACGCTTGCCTTGTACCATCTCACCTTCGAGATAGCAGTTGTTGATGCCTGCTTCGCGCAGCCAGTTTGCCAGCTCATGCACACGCTCACGCTTACGCACAAACACAATTGAGCGGGTCGCTTCCGGCTGTTTTAACAGATGCACCAGCAACGCGGTTTTATGCTCAAGATCATCGGCGCGGTAATACCACTGATGAATTTTTTTGCGCTCACGGGTGGACGGATTCGCAGAAACTTCCACCGGATCTTCCAGCAGACGCTCGGCAAAATCCTGAATCGCATCGCCTTCCAGCGTTGCCGAAAAGAGCAGGGTCTGTTTACGCCAGCGCGTTTCGCCAGCAATATGTTCGATATCCTGGGCGAAGCCCATATCCAGCATACGGTCTGCTTCGTCGAGGATCAGCGTTTCAACCGCGCGGCAATCGAAGTTCTCTTCTTTTATGTATTGCAGCAGACGTCCGGTCGTGGCGACCACAATGTCCTGGTTTTCGCTGAACACTTCTGCGTGGTTCATATAAGCCACGCCGCCGGTGATGGTGGCAATATCCAGATGCGTATGTTTCGCCAGTTCGCGGGCATGATCGGCCACCTGCATCGCCAGCTCGCGAGTTGGGGTGAGGATCAAAATACGCGGCGGACCGGATTTCTTACGTGGGAAATCGAGCAGGTGCTGCAACGCTGGCAGCAGATACGCCGCCGTTTTACCGGTGCCTGTCGGCGCAGAACCGAGTACATCACGGCCATCGAGCGCAGGCGGAATGGCGGCAGCCTGAATGGCGGTCGGGCGAGTGAAACCTTTATCCTGGAGGGCTTCCAGCAGGCTTTCGTCGAGTTCAAGTTCGGAAAAAGTCGTTACAGTCATG
>OGRN01003205.1_pt1 | contig 11784 bp, 9 predicted proteins | sample 1553401 | NCBI WGS metagenome assembly OGRN01 (sample SAMEA2580096, study PRJEB22360) | human gut metagenome | biome: human gut; feature: human-associated habitat; material: faeces | place: Denmark | collected 2008/2010 | reverse complement strand
TCTGTCCATTGTGGGCACCACCCACGAGGGGAAGAAGGTCCCTGTGGACTACACCCCGGTGAAATACGTGAAGAAACCCGCCGGCGCCCGGCCGGGGATGGTGGTTTACACCACCTATCAGACCGCCTATGTGGACCCGGACCCCGCCTTGGCGGACACGCTGCGTGCATGAGAGGAGGCAAATCGGATGGCGTCTTTTGTCTGTTACCGGTTCCAGTGTCCCCGGTATCCTGATTGCGCCCTGGCCGCGGGAAAGGGCTGCTGCATCGAGCGGGACCCGGACCAGCAGGAGGTCCCGGAGGGGGCGTGCACCAAGGAGAAGGAGTATCCCTATTTCCGCCCTGCTCCGCCGAATCCTGTCCATGCCTGGCTGCGCCGGAAGTGAAAAATCTGTCTGCATAAGCCGGGCGGATTTGCCGCACACTGAAGAGAAGAGGCGGCCCCTCGGAGAGGCCGCGATCAGGGAACGTAAGGTTCCGGGAAGAAGGGGAAATACCAGATGATCTATTTTGACCACGCCGCCACCACCCGCGTCCTGCCGGAGGCGGCCCAAGCGGCGATGAAGACCATGACAGAGGACTACGGCAATCCGTCGTCCCTGTATCAGCTGGGGGTCCAGGCCGCCAAGAGGATGGGGGAGCACCGGGAACAGGTGGCCCGGGCCTTGGGCTGTCAGGGGGAAGAGGTCTATTTTACCTCGGGAGGAACCGAGGGGGACAACTGGGCCGTTGCCCTGGCGGTCCATCTGGGCCGCCACAAGGGCCGGCACATCATCACCACGGCGATCGAGCACGCCGCGGTGCTTCAGCCCTGCAAGGAGTTGGAGCGCCAGGGATATGAGGTCACCTACCTCCACCCCGACGCCTCCGGCCGGGTTCGGGTGGAGGACCTGGAGGCCGCCCTCCGGCCGGACACCGTGCTGGTGTCCATGATGCTGGTGAACAATGAGACTGGGGCCCTCCAGCCGGTGGCCCAGGCGGCCCAGCTGCTCCGGCGGAAGCAGTCGGCAGCCTTGCTCCACACCGACGCGGTCCAGGGCTTTTTGAAGATTCCCTTCACCCCGAAGGGGCTGGGGGTGGATCTGCTCACCATCAGCGGCCACAAGATTGGCGCCATGAAGGGGTCCGGTGCCCTCTATCTCCGCAAGGGCCTTCGGGCGGTTCCCCTGATCCGGGGGGGCGGACAGGAGCGGGGCAAGCGGGCCGGAACCGAGAATTTACCCGGAATCGTCCCCCCAGATTGCCGCCCGGGCTGCCGCCGCGTCCCTGGGCAGGGAGCGGATGGAGGAGCACACCGCCGCGCTGACAGACCTGAAAGCCTATGCCCTGGAGACCTTCCAGCGGGGGGTGCCCGGCCTGGCGGTGGTCTCCCCAGGGGACGCGCCCCACATCTGCGCCATCTCCCTGCCGGGGTATCCCAGCCAGGTGGTGGTGCGCTGGCTCAGTGACCGGGGCTTCTGCGTCTCCTCCGGCTCTGCCTGCCATCGGGGGAAGGCCAGCCATGTCTATGCCGCCATGCACCTGTCCAAAGGGGTGCGGGACGGGGTGCTGCGGATATCCTTCGGCCCAGAGAACACCCGGCAGGAGGTGGACCAGCTGGCCCAGGCCCTTCTGGAGGCCACCCGGGACCTGGTGCCTGCAAGGGGATAAATTGCGAGGGAACCGCTCCCACCGGGAGCGGTTCTTTTATGGGGCGAAGGAAAAAGTCTTGCAATGACGGGGCGGCTCCTGTACAATAAAGGAAAACAGGGAAAGGGGGGGATGGTCATGTCGGCGGCAGCTGTACCAAGCCAAGGGTTTGAAGGGTCATCCCTATGGTATCGGCGGAAGTGCCGGTATTTTTTTTGCGGTTTTCCCTGGGGAGAGGAGAAGAGAAGATGAAAGAAAAAGACACGACCATTGGACAGGCGCCCATTCGGGACGCCCGCACCCTGGGGGCGCCCAGGATGTTGGTGCTGGGCCTGCAGCACATGTTCGCCATGTTTGGGGCCACGGTGCTGGTTCCCATTCTGGTGCAGAGCTACGGCCTGCCCCTGAGCACCCAGACCACCTTGTTCTTTGCCGGCTTTGGCACCCTGTTTTTCCATCTGTGCACGAAGCTGGAGATTCCGGCCTTCCTGGGATCATCCTTTGCCTTTCTGGGCGGGTTTTCCGCCATGGCGAATTTAGACACCGGCAAGTACGCTGCCATGGCCCCCGGCGAGAAGCTCCAGTACGCCTGCGGCGGCATTGTGGTGGCGGGGCTGCTCTATGTGATCCTGGCCCTGGTGGTCAAGGTGGTGGGAGTCCATCGGGTGATGCGCTTTTTGCCCCCGGTGGTCACAGGCCCCATCATCATTCTCATCGGGCTGAACCTGGCCCCCTCGGCGGTTTCCAATGCCTCCACCTGCTGGTGGCTGGCGCTGGTCTCCATGGCGATCATTGTGGCTGCCAACATCTGGGGCCGTGGCATGGTGAAGATCATTCCCATTCTGTTGGGGGTTGTGGGGGGCTATGTGGCAGCCCTGCTGGCCGGCATGGTAGACTTCACCGGCCTGTCCGGCAGCACCCTGCTGGGGGGAGAGAACCCCATCCTGGGCTTGCAGCCCTTCTTTACCGATTTTTCCGGCAGCGTGGCCAAGTTTGACCTGTCCGCCATCCTGGTGATGGCCCCCATTGCGGTGGCCTCCATGATGGAGCACATCGGTGACATCTCCGCCATCTCCGCCACGGTGGGGGAGAACTTCATTGAAAAGCCCGGCCTCCACCGCACCCTGGTGGGAGACGGGGTGGCCACGGCGCTGGCGGGCCTTTTTGGGGGGCCGGCCAACACCACCTACGGGGAGAACACCGGTGTGCTGGCCCTTTCCCGGGTCCACGATCCCCGGGTGATCCGGCTGGCAGCCCTGTATGCCATGGTGCTGTCCTTTTCCCCGGCCTTTGCCTACCTGGTCAATACCATTCCCGCCGCCATCATCGGTGGGGTCAGCTTCATCCTCTATGGCATGATCTCCGCCATCGGGGTGCGCAATGTGGTGGAGAACCGGGTGGACTTTACCAACAGCCGGAACCTCATCATCGCCGCGGTAATTTTGGTGTGCGGCCTGGGCTTTACCGATGGCCTGACCTTCCATGTGGGGGGCGTGACCATCACCCTGACCTCTCTGGCCGTGGCGGCCATCGCCGGCATTGTTCTCAACGCCATCCTACCGGGCAACGACTTCCACTTCGGCAAGTCGGAAAGCGGAGACGACGTGGCCTCTCTGGGCCGGTATTGAGCATCGCTGACAGCGGAAAAAAACCGCCCCCTTCCACTGCTGGAAAGGGGCGTTTTTTTTCAAAAAACGACAGGCCCTTGGCGTTTCCAAGGGCCTGTCCGCATGTAAAAGGTGGCATCAGGAGGCGAGGGATTTCTTCTTCCCGTGGGGAATAAAATGCCCGATGACGCCACAGAGCAGGGCGGGCACCACCCAGGCAAAGCCCAGGGAGGCCAGGGGCAGATGGGACAGGAAGGCGATCTCCAGACCGGTATAGGAGCTGATTACCTCCAGCAGACTGATCACCAGAGCGCCCAGAGCGGCCAGGCGGAACACCCAGTCGTTGCGGATGCGGCGGCCGAAGAGGGCCAGAACGATCAGGGCCAGCGTGGGGGGATACACCACGCTGAGGATGGGCGAGGCGATGGCGATGATCTCATTGATGCCAAAGTTGGAGACAACGGCGCTGAACAGGCAGATGAGACAGACCAGGACCGGATAGGAGAGTCTCCCGCCGGAGAGGCCGGAGAAGTAGTTGGCGCAGGCGCTGACCAGGCCCACCGCCGTGGTAATGCAGGCCAGGGCCACCACGATGGCAAAGAGGATCAGCCCCCCATGGCCCAGCAGCTGCTGCACAATGGAGGTGACCAGGTAGGTACGGTCCACGGTGATGTCAAAGAGGTTTGCGGTGGTGGCGCCCAGATAGGTCAGACCCAGATAGACCACCAGCAGGCCGATGCCCGCCACCAGGCTGGCGCCGCTGACCACGCGGATCTGCGCCTTGGCCTTGGTGTATCCCTTGGCCTGGGCACTTTTGAGAATGATGAAGCCAAACAAAAGGGTGGCCAGAACGTCCATGGTTTGGTAGCCGGCCTCGATGCCGGTGGCGGCCACGTTCTCCACCAGGGCCTGGTCCCCCACCGGGCCGATGGGGGAGACCACACCCACCACAATGAGGATCAGCAGGCCGATGAGCAGGGCGGGGGTGAGGATTTTGCCCACGATGTCCACCACCGCCCGCTCCCGCACGCAAAGCAGCAGGATCAGCAGGAAGAAGAGCACCGAGAAGAGGACGGGGCTCACACCGGAGACCAGGGGAGTCACCGAGGTCTCAAAGGTGGTGGCGGCGGTCCGGGGAATGGCCAGCATGGGACCGATGCACAGCACGATGGCGCACATCAGCAGCACGGACGGGACCTTCCCAATGCGGGAGGTGACCTTTTCCGGGCTGCCCTGCCGGAGAATAGCGAACATCGCCAGCAGAGCCAGGCCGATGTCCGCGATGTAGTAGCTGATGAAGCCCAGCAGCCAATGGGGGCCGGACTCCAGCCCCAGGTAGGGGGGGAAGATCACGTTCCCCGCCCCAAAAAACATGGAAAACAGAGCAAAGCCAATGATGAAACTGTCCTTCAATGGTTTCTTCATAGAGAACCTCCCTTTCTGCGATAGGACTGTGTTGATAGACGAACAGAAAAAATACCCTTACATTTTTTCAGGGGCTGTTACGCCTAAGAGTCCCAGGCAGTTGGCCAGGACAGAACGGACGCTGTCCGCCAGCTTCAGGCGGGCAGCCAGCAGGGCAGGGGTCTCCCCCTTAATGCGGCAGGCGCTGTAAAAACGGTGAAATTCTCCGGCCAGCTCCACCAGATAGCGGTTGATCCGGGAGGGGTCGTAGTCCCGGGCAGCAGCGTGGATCTCCTCCGGCAGGCGGGCCAGGGCCCGGATGAGGGAGGTCTCCTCCTGGCTGGAGAGCAGCTCGGACTGGACCTCCGCTGCCTTGGGAACGGCATACCCCTCCCCGGCCAGGCGGGCGATCAGGGTACAGATCCGGGCGTGAGCGTACTGGACGTAGTAGACCGGATTCTCGCTGTCCTCCCGGACCGCCAGATCCAAGTCAAAGTCCACAGGACTGGTGGCGGAGCGGGAGTTGAAGAAGTACCGGGCGGCGTCCACACTTACCTCATCCAGCAGGTCGTGCAGGGCGATGGCCTTGCCCGACCGCTTGGACATCCGCACAGGCTGCCCGTCCTGGAGAAGGTTCACCAGCTGCATGAGCACCACCACCAGCCGGTGGGAGCCGTCCAGGCCCAGCCCGTCCAGGGCCGCCTGGAGCCGGGCCACGTGACCGTGGTGATCGGCCCCCCACACGTCGATGCTCTTGTCAAAGCCCCGAACCTCCAGCTTGTTCCGGTGGTAGGCGATGTCGGCGGCAAAGTAGGTGTAGAAGCCGTTGGCCCGGCGGAGGACATCGTCCTTCAGGTCCAGCTTGTCTACCTGCTTCTGACTCTTGCCCTCGGCCAGGTACTTGTTTTTCAGCAGCTGGGTGGTGTTCAGCCACAGGGCGCCGTCCTTTTCGTAGGTCCAGCCCTTCTCCGTCAGCAGACCCACCGTCTCGGCCACATAGCCGGAGGTGTGAAGGGAGGACTCGAAGAACCATTGGTCGTACTCGATGCCGTACCGGCGCAAATCGGCCTGCATCTTGGGGATGTTCCGCTCCAGGCCGAAGGCCGCCAGGGCCTCCAGGCGCTGTGCCTCTTCTACGTCCCGGTACTGGTCTCCGTGGAGGTCGTAGAAGGCCTGGGCCAGTTCCCGGATATCATCGCCGTGATAGCCGTCCTCGGGAAAGGGCACCTTCTCCTCCCCCAGCAGGAGCTGGAGGTAGCGGGCCTGAATGGACACGGCGAATTTGTGAATCTGATTGCCGGCGTCGTTGACATAGAACTCTTTCCAGGTGTCGCAGCCGTCCCGGCGGAGAATGTTGGCCAGGGTGTCTCCCAGCACCCCGCCCCGGGCATTGCCCATGTGCATGGGACCGGTGGGGTTGGCGGAGACAAACTCCACCATCACCTTCTGGCCCCGGCCCTCGTCACTCTGTCCGTAGAGGGGACCTTCGGCCTCAATCTCCGCCAGCACATCCCCATACCATTTGGCGCCCAGCCGGAAATTCAGAAAGCCCGGGCCGGCGATCTCCACCGAGGCGAAGAGGCTGTCTGTCAGGTCCATGTGGTCCACCACCGCCTGGGCGATGGCCCGGGGGGCCATTTTCATGGCCTTGGCGCCGGCCATGGCGAAGGAGGAGGCGTAGTCCCCGTTCTGGGGGTCTTTGGGAATTTCCACAGACCCCTTTACTTCCACCCCGGGGGGGAGGACCCCCGCGGCGGCGGCGGCGGCGTAGGCCTGGGCGGTCAGCTGGCTGACCTGGTCCTTTGCGTGCTGAATTAAATTCGCCATAATCGTTCTCTCACCTTTTCTCTGTTTAATGGGGTCACTGACCCGGTGCGGGGGCGGTCAAATGAGGCTCGGTCACCTGAATTTCAAAGGAGTTCTCCCCAATGGGCTGGCTGTCCACTTCCAGGGCATAGCGAATGGAGAGGCGCCCCCCCGCCGTTCCCAGGTCCGCCTTGGCCCGGTGGGTGTTCACCCCCAGCATCAGGCCCCCATAGGGGGTCTCATACAGGGAGACGTGCTTCTGCCCCTCCTGAAAGATCATCTCCGAGTTGAGTGTGCCCTCCCGCCGGAGGGTGATCCGGTCCGGCGCGATGCGGAAGGTGGTGGTGGTGCCCTCCAGGCCGGTGAGCTCACTTTCCAGATAGCTCAGGGAGAAACCCTCTCCCTCCTCCTGCCGGAGGACGCCCTGGGTGACCAGCTCCATCACGTCTTCCTCCCCGGGCTCCAGGCTCTGTACCCCTCGGATTGAGATAATCACTGGTTTTTCCATGAATACAATACACCCATTTCTTTTTTGTTGGTGTTCACTGAAATGTAAACTATTATACATGATCGTACAACAAATGTAAAGTAGTCCCAGGACGCGCTTTGGCAGATTCAGGAGAGAAAACTGAGGCCTTTCGGGGAGAATTCGTGGAGTTTTCCTGCTTTCCACCTTTGACAATCGGCCTTGGGAACACTATAATAGATGGACGACCAGGCAGGGGCAACTTTTCCCCTGTCATCGCTTATAATAGTAAGGACCCATTGTTTCATTTCACAGCGAGGAGGTCATGGTATGCAGCTGGAATTGAGCAAAAAGGAATTCCGACGTCTGCTGGATATGGTCTATATCGGCAACTGGATTCTCAACTCCACCCGGGGAGAGGATCGTTTTCAGGACTACGACAAAGTGGAAAGCCTGCTGTTTGAAAAGGCCCGGCAGGAAGGCATGGGGATCTTGGCGGAGACCTACCAAGGTGAGACCATCCCCTCCCGCCCCTTCGTGGAGGGGGGCATCCATGAGGCCATTATGGAGTATGAGAACAACGTCTTTTTTGATATCCTGGCCGAGGATCTGGCCCGCCGGGATATGAACGACGCCCCCATTGACGAGAGCAACTACGCCGAGCTCACCCACCGGATTGAGGCGTATATCAACGAGTTTGAGGAGAATGGGACGGACAACATTTTGGTGGATATCGACATAGCGCCCTGAGTGAAGACCCATAAAAACCCGGAGCCCCCTCACAGGGGCTCCGGGTTTTTGCATGGCGGCGCAAGAGGGGATTGACAGGAGGGAAAACTGTGGTATACTGTAAATCGTAAGTGATAAGTAGTAAGTAGATAGTAAACGGAAACCTGTCTGCTGTATGAAGGAGGACGTATGCGAGATTTAACTCTGAGCCAGGAATATTTGCTCTGTGCAGTGAACGAGAAGGGAAGACTGCCCCATCTGGGGGTGGAGAGAACGGTCTGCCTGGTGGCGGCGGCGCTGCTGGAGCTCCAGCTGGAGGGCTGTGTGGCTGTGGACAAAAAGTATGTGACTGTGACAGGACCCCTGCCGGAGGGGCAGGCGCATTTACGGCCCCTCTATGCGTTTGTCAACCGTCCAAAGCCGATCCGAAAGGAGAAGCTGCTGGAGGAGTACACCTATACTGTCACCGATGCTCAGCGCGATGAGCTGCTGGAGAGCATTGGGCGCTCCCTGGCGGACCTGGGACTGGTCCAGCCGGTAAAGGTGGGACTGCTGGGGAAAAAGAAGGGATATGCCCCCACCCCGGAGGCTATCAGCGGTGTGGTGGATATGATCCGCGCGGAGCTGCTGGAGGAGGGGGAGATCACCGAGGACGTGGTGTCTCTGGTTGTTCTGATGGAGAAGGGCAACTGCCTCAAGCCCTACTTCTCCGCCTTTGAGCAGAAACAGATGAAGCAGAGGCTTCGGGCCCTTGGCGAATCCCCCACTGGAAAAATGGTCCAAGAGATGGTAGAATACGTGGAGAACATGATGGCCATAGCGGTTGGTCTTATTGCAGTGTATTCTTGACGGGAGAACGGGGGGCGCCATGTCCAGGCAGCGAAAATTAGAGGTCATCCAGCAGGCGGAGGACGTGACCATCGGGGAGTTGGTCCGTCTGACCGACGTGCGGTACAGCACCTTGAAATTTTACACCGAGCAAGGGATGCTGCCCTTTCAGCAGGCGGAGGAAAACCTGACCCGTCGCTATAAACGGGAGGAGAGCATCCGCCGGATTCAGTGGATCAAGGCGCTGCGGCAGGAGGGAAAATCCATCCAGCAAATTAAGCAGATGCTCCACGCCCAGGGGTGAGAAGGGCGGGGAGGAAGCAAAGAAACCGGGGCACCCAGTACAGGGTGTCCCGGTTTTTTCAGGTTCCGCAGAAGAGGGTGCCCAGCAGGGATTGATAGACAGCCCAAAGGGTCAGCCTGGGGACCTCCTCTTGGGCCACCAGGGGGAGCTTTTGATTCTCTTTCCCATCCACCAGGACGGTGAGGCTTCCCAGCTCCTGCCCCTTCTCCACCGGGGCCTGGAGGGTGTCCGGGAGGGAAAGGGTGGTGGAGACCTTGCCTGCCTCGGCCTTGGGAAGGAGAATTTGGCTCTCCTGGGTGAGCACCGGCTGCACGCTGTCGGCGGTGCCCAGGGTGACGGGAATGGGGGAGATGGGCTCGGAGGGGGCTACTGTGACCAGGGAATATCCCGCGAAGCCGTAGTTGAGCAGCGCCTTGGCGGTTTCAAATCGGTCCGCAGAGGTGGGGGAGCCCAGCACCACGGCGATGAGCTCCATCCCGTCCTTTTCCGCGGTGGCGGAGACACAGTAGAGGGCGGCGTCGGTGGAGCCGGTTTTCAGACCGGTGGCCCCCTCGTAGAATCGGATGAGCTTGTTGGTGTTGGCCAGCTGGAAGGTTCCGTCCCGAAGGGTGTCCATCCAGATGGTGGTGTAGGTGCGGATATCCGGGTGGTTTTGGATCAGCGCCCGGGACATGAGGGCGATGTCATAGGCAGAGGAGTGATGTCCCTCGGCAGGCAGACCGGTGCAGTTGACAAAGACGGTGTTTTCCATGCCCAGCTCCGCCGCTCTGGCGTTCATCTTTTCCACAAAGGTGCTCTCGCTGCCGGCCAGGTATTCCGCCATGGCCACACAGGCGTCGTTGCCGGAGGCCACGGCGATGGCCTTGAGCATGTCATGGACGGAGAACGATTCCCCCTCCTTCATGTAGACCTGCGAGCCTCCCATACCCGCTGCGGTGGCGGAGACGGGGACCATGGTTTCCTTGGTGATGGTGCCCTCTTCCAGGGCCTCCATGATGAGGAGCATGGTCATTACCTTGGTGACGCTGGCCAGCTCCAGGGGATCGTGGGCGTGCTCCTCATACAGGACCTGGCCTGTGGTCTTCTCCATGAGCAGAACGGCCTTGGCGTTGACCTCCGGCCCCGCCGCCTGGGCGGGGAGGAGGCCCCCGCACAGGACCAGACAGAGAAAGGTGGCGAAGAATTTCTTCATAGAAGGACCTCCTGGTGATCTCGGTTGTCTCCACTCTATGTCTGGACAGGGAGAAGTATGCAGGAAAGACCCCTGTCATTGAAAAAAGAGAAACCCCGCCGGTTTGCCCGGCGGGGCGAGGGAAAGGAGGTCAATCGGCCCAATGCCGCAGGGTCTCGGCCCAGGCGGTGTATTGCTCCACTTTTCTTTGGCAGTCAGCGCTGTCGGTGCCGGAGGCCAAAACATAGACTTTGATCTTGGGTTCGGTGCCCGAGGGACGGACCACCAGGGTGGTGCCGTCGGCCAGCTGGTATCCCAGCACGTTGGACCCTGCCAACTCCATGGCGGTAGTCTCTCCTGTGGCAGTGTCCCGTTCGGTGCCGGTCTGGTAGTCCCGCTGGAGGCAGACCGTGGTGCCCGCGATCTGGTCGGGGGGTGTCTGCCGGAGAGCAGCCATGATGGCCTGCATTTTGCCCATGCCCTCCAGGCCGGGCATCACCAGGTTCAGGGTGTTTTCGCCATAATAGCCGTATGTCTCATAAATGGCCTGGAGAGCGTCCAGCAGGGTCATGCCCCGGGCGGCGTACCAGGCGGTCATCTCCGTGAGCAGAAGGGCGGCGGTAACCGCGTCCTTGTCCCGGACGTAGTCGCCGATCATGTAGCCGATGGACTCCTCATAGGAGAAGATCACGTGGCCCTGGCCGGCGGCCTCCAGCTGGTTTTTCTTTTCCGCCATGAACTTAAAGCCGGTGAAGGTGTTGTAGCACCGCACCCCATTGGCCTCGGCCACCACCTGGGCCAGCTGGGTGGTCACCAGAGACTTGAGGGCCACCGGGTTCTCCGGCAGGGTCCCCGCCCGGCGCTTGGCGCCGATGAGGTAGTCCAGCAGGAGCACCCCGGTCTGATTGCCGGAGATCTGGACATAGTCTCCCTTCCGGTCCTTTACCTGAATGGCCACTCGGTCCGCGTCGGGGTCGGAGCCCAGGATCAGCTGGGCGTCCACCTCCTTGGCCAGCTTCTGGGCCAGGGCAAAGCTCTCGGGGGTCTCCGGGTTGGGGGATTTCACGGTGGGGAAGGTGCCGTCAATGACCATCTGTTCCGGCACGCAGTGCAGGTACCGGATGCCCAGCTGCTCCAGCACATAGGGAATCTGCTGGTATCCCGTGCCGTGGAAGGGGGTGTAGACCATGCGGAAGGCGTCGGTCACCTGGGCCACGGCCTGCCTGTCGTTAATCTGATCCAGCACGTGGGAGAGGAATTTGTCATCGGTCTCCCGGCCCAGCAGGGTGATGAGCCCCTGGGCCCGGGCCTGTTCGTAGTCCATGGTCCTGACATCGTCAAAGACATCCAGGGCCTCCATCTGGGCGGCGATGGCCGCCGCGTGCTGGGGGGGCAGCTGGGCGCCGTCGGACCAATAGACCTTGTAGCCATTGTACTCCGGGGGATTGTGGCTGGCGGTGACGTTGAGTCCGGCCACACAGCCGTACTCCCGCACGGCGAAGGACAGCTCCGGGGTGGGGCGCAGGGACTCAAACAGGCGGGCGGGGATGCCGTTGGCGGCCATCACCCCGGCGGCGGCCCGGGCAAATTCCTGGGAGTGAACCCGGCAGTCATAGCAGATGGCCACCCCCTGGGCGGCGGCGGCCGGTCCCTCGGCCAGGATCACCTGGGCAAAGGCCTGGGTGGCATGGCGGATCACATGGACGTTCATCCGCCGCAACCCCAGGCCCATCACCCCCCGCAGGCCGGCGGTGCCGAACTCCAGCAGGCCGAAGAACCGGTCTTCCACCTCTTTGGGGTCGTCGGCAATGGCCTGCAGCTGGGCTTTCTCCTCCGGGGAC
>OGRN01003194.1_pt1 | contig 11806 bp, 10 predicted proteins | sample 1553401 | NCBI WGS metagenome assembly OGRN01 (sample SAMEA2580096, study PRJEB22360) | human gut metagenome | biome: human gut; feature: human-associated habitat; material: faeces | place: Denmark | collected 2008/2010 | reverse complement strand
GGTTCTGCGGGCTTTTCTATTAGTGCGCAAATATACAAAAAAGTATTATCTTAAATATGTTGTGCCTTGAAAAATCCTATTGAAACTGACCGCATTTCTCAGTATAATATCACTGTATTAGGAAATACTTTGAAAAACGTCTGTTAGGGAAGATTCTCTAACGGACGTTTTTGGGGATAATTAAAATCATATGGCTAATGGGAGGAATTTATGGATAAGGCATATTTAAAGCGGGCAAGTACCGTTGCAAAGGTCATTTTTGGAAATGTTTTCTATGCTTTTGTAATCAAACTTTTTCTTTTACCGGGGAATCTGATGACAGGAGGAACAACCGGTATTGGTCTGGTAGTGAAGCATTTTACGGGAGCATCAATTTCTGGATTTGTCTTAGCATTTAATATTGTGATGCTGATAGTTGGAGTGATTTTTCTTGGTAAGAAATTTGCACTGACGACAATTCTCAGTTCTTTCACATATCCAATTGCATTGGAAGCGGCCAATCATATTTTTGGGGATCTGGTGATCACGGATAATCCAATGCTGAATACGATTTTTGCCGGACTTGGAATCGGGATTGGACTTGGTATTGTAATTCGAACAGGAGCTTCTACCGGAGGTATGGATATTCCACCGTTGATTTTGAATAAGTATTTTCGAATTCCGGTGTCAGTGAGTCTGAATGTATTTGATATATTGATTCTGTTACCGCAGATTCTATATAATCCTCCGGAACGCGTTTTATACGGAATTTTACTGGTAATGATCTACACGACAGTGCTGGACAAAGTGTTAGTGATGGGAAATACCAAGACGGAAGTGAAGATTATCAGCAAACAGGTGGAAGAAGTACGTCAGGCAATTCTTGCGCAGGTAGACAGAGGCGTGACGATGCTGTATGGGGAAGGCGGTTACAAACAAGAACAAAAGCAGATTGTATTGAGTATTGTGTCTAATCGAGAACTTCCACAAGTTGAGAAATTGATCAGACAGATTGACCCGGAGGCATTTATGATCATCAGCAGAGTTACAGAGGTACGAGGAAGAGGCTTCTCTTTGAGTAAACATTACGGAGAAGAGGAAGGCTGATGATGCTGCAAAAACAGTACTGTAGATTAAACATTTATAGAATTAAGGAAGAACAGTTGTATGCTAAATAAAAAAGATTTCTTAAAATACGCATCAAAATTAGCCTTTCCGATCATGATTCAAAATTTGATTGGAACATTGGTAAACATTGCCGATACGGTAATGCTTGGATACGTAAGCCAGACGGCGATGTCAGCTTCATCACTTGCGAACCAGTATACGTTTATTCTGTTCTGCTTATATTACGGTATGGCTACAGGAACTTCGGTTCTGTGTGCCCAGTACTGGGGAAAAGGGGATAAAAAGACAGTAGAAAGGATTCTCGGTCTTGCGGAACGGATTTCACTGATCGTCTCGCTTATATTTTTCGTTATTTCCTTTACTATGCCGGTTACGGTTATGAAGATTTTCACAAATAGTCCGGATACGATTGCTGCCGGAAGTGAGTATTTGAAGGTGATTTCATTTTCATTTATGTTTATGGGGTTCTCGCAGGTTTTTATGAGCGCTCTTCGAAGTATTGGAAAAATAATGCTGCCTTCTATTACGTACATTGTTTCTCTTTGTGTCAATGTACTTTGTAATGCCACATTTATCTTTGGTCTGTTTGGATTTCCAAAGCTTGGCGTTACAGGTGTTGCACTTGGTACTGTGATTGCCAGAATTACAGAGGTATTAATTTGTCTCATCTATTCATTAAACAGTTCAGATGTCAGATTCCGGATAAAATACTTCTTTGCGAAATCAGGTATTTTGTTTCATGACTTTATGAAAATTGCCACTCCAGCCGTGGTAAATGATGTTGTCTGGAGTTTTGCCACTTCAGCATTTGCAGCAATTCTTGGGCATATCGGAGATGACATGGTTGCCGCAAATGCGGTTGCTGTTATGGTGGTAAATATTGGTGCTATTGCTTGCCGCGGTTTTGCCAATGCTACGACTATCATTATCAGCCAGGAGTTAGGGAAAAATCAAATTGATACAGCCGGAGAATACGGGAAACGGATGCTTAGGATAACACTTGCTGTAAGCCTGATCGGATGCGTTATTATTCTGGCGATTCGTCCTCTGATATTGGACTTCTATCGGGATAAATTGACCGAGACTGCCCTTTCTTATCTTAGCATTTTTATAATTATGACAACCTGGCGTCTTGTGGGAGAAGGGATTAATACCTGCCTTATATGCGGTTGTTTCAGAGGTGGCGGAGATTCCAGATTTGGAATGATCGTAGATTCCATATTTATGTGGCTTGTTGCAGTTCCGGCTACTTTCCTTGCAGCATATGTTTTTAAATTACCGCCTGTCTGGGTTTACTTTGTAATGACTTTAGATGAGTTCGAGAAAATGCCCGTGGTATTTATTCACTATTTCAGAAAGAAATGGCTTACAAATATTACCAGAGATTTTGATTGAGGAGAAGTATGATCATGTCAAAAGATGAATATCTAATCACAGATGCGCCCCTGAAAGCGTTAACTGTTTTTGCAATGCCTATGATCTTAGGCAGTTTTTTTCAGCAGATATATAATATGGCTGATTCGATCATTGTCGGTCAGTTTGTTGGTTCTTCGGCACTTGCGGCTGTCGGTGCCTGTGCTGCACTTACGAATGTTTTCATTTGTGTAGCTCTGGGCGCCGGTGTAGGCGCAGGTGTACTCGTAAGCCGTTATTTTGGAGCCAGAGATTATGGTAAAATGAAAACAATTGTGTCGACATCGCTGATCAGCTTTTTAGTCCTGAGCATACTACTTGGAATCTTTGGTTTTTGCTTTTCACATTCAATGATGAGTTTATTACAAACACCTCTTGATATACTGGATGAAGCAGTGCTGTATCTGCGGGTTTATTTTGTGGGATTCCCATTTCTGTTTATGTACAACATCCTCTCAACGATGTTTACTTCCATCGGTGAATCCAGAATTCCGTTAGTTCTTCTGATTTTTTCATCCGTATTAAATATTTTTATGGATCTTTGGATGGTAGCCGGACTTGGTCTCGGCGTGTTTGGTGCGGCTCTGGCAACGCTTATTGCACAGGGGATTTCCGCGGTCTTTTCATTTCTGATTTTCCTTTATAGAATGAGACGGTATAAATGTCAGTTTGAATGGTTTGACGGACAGGAGTTATATTCGATGCTTCAAATTGCCATACCGTCAGTTCTCCAGCAGTCTACAGTGTCGATCGGTATGATGATCGTACAGGCAGTTGTAAATCCATTTGGTACACAGGCACTCGCAGGTTATTCGGCAACGATGCGAGTGGAAAATGTTTTTTCACTGATTTTTGTATCCATCGGCAATGCGATTTCGCCGTATATATCCCAGAATCTTGGTGCAAAGAAAATCGAACGGCTCAAAAAAGGCTATCATGCGGCACTGGTGTTAGATTTAGGTTTTGCAGTCCTTGCTTTTCTGGTCATTGAATCACTGCACAATCAGATTTCTTCCTTATTCCTTGGAAAAGATGGAACAGCTTTAGCGTATCAGGTATCCGGTGATTATATGAGATGGCTTGGATATTTTTTCATCTTTATGGGTATCAAGATGGCAACCGATGGAGTTCTTCGTGGACTTGGAATCATGCGTCCGTTTCTCATTGCGAATATGGTAAATCTTGCGATTCGTTTGTCTGTCGCTTTGATTTTTGCACCGCGGTTCGGAATTGCATTTGTCTGGCTTGCAGTACCGGCCGGATGGCTTGCAAACTTCTTGATTTCTTATGCAGCACTCAGAAAATCATGGCCGAGTATTGAGGAAGATAAAGGAGCAATATCATGCAGAAAATACTGATTGTAGAAGACGATACAAATATTAATAACTTGCTTCAGGAGGCATTATCCAAAGAAGGCTATTCCTGTGAGCAGGCATTTTCCGGGACCGAAGCAAAGCTGCTTTTAAATATGCAGGAGCACGGTTATGCACTCGTGCTGCTGGATCTGATGCTGCCCGGAATTCCAGGTGAGGCAGTTCTGGAGGAAATACGGAAAAAGGGAAATCTTCCGGTTATTGTGTTGACTGCAAAAGACAGCCTGGATGAAAAGGTAGAGGTTTTAACGAGCGGAGCGGATGATTATATAACGAAACCATTTGAAATCAGGGAAGTGCTGGCAAGAGTTCAGGTACAACTCCGTCATAAAGAAGAAAAGGAAGCAGAGGAACAGCATACGCTTTCATTTAAAGATATGCTATTAAACAGAGATACATTTCAGGTTGAAATTGCTGGAAAGATACTTCCGAAGATCACAAAACAGGAGTTTGCGATTTTAGAATTACTGCTCAGGAATCCAAAACAGGTTTTCAGTAAAGAGGATATTTTCGAATATGCCTGGGACGAACCTTATATTGGTGAGACGAAGACATTGGACGTACATATCAGCAATATCCGCAAGAAGATCAAACAAGTGACTTCGGAGGAATACATTGAGACAGTATGGGGAATCGGTTATCGTCTTCATGCGTAATCTTTACTCTTTTTTTACTATTTATTTGCGTTTGATTAGGATTCATCTTTTATGATAAATGCAGATAAGAAAAAGGAGATGAAAAATTTGAGTGAGATGTTATTGGAAACACGAGGACTGACGAAGCGGTATGGACATCATAAAGCTGTGGACAGTGTCAGCATGCATATTAAAAAGGGCGCTATCTATGGATTTATCGGACGAAATGGAGCCGGGAAGACGACTTGCCTGAAGATGATCAGTGGGATTTCCAGGCCGACGAGCGGAGAGATTGAGATCTTCGGATACAAGGGAAAGGATTTACAGAAAGTCCGCTCCCGTGTGGGATGTCTGATTGAAGCACCGGGATTATATGGAAATATGACCGCATATGAAAATCTGAATATCAAATGCAAGCTGTTTGGGATAAAGAAAGCAGGTTACATTGATGAGATATTGAAAACAGTAGGTCTGGAGCATGTGGGACGGAAAAAGACAAAACACTTTTCTCTTGGAATGAAACAGCGCCTGGGAATTGGTCTTGCGTTGGTTGGAGAACCGGATCTGTTAATCCTTGATGAACCAATCAATGGGTTGGATCCACAGGGAATTGCTGAAGTCCGGGACACGATTCAGAGGCTTCAGAAAGAAAGGAATATGACAATCTGCATTTCCAGTCATATTCTGGAGGAATTATCGAAGATTGCTACCGATTATGGAATTATTCACAATGGAAGTCTATTGCAGGAGCTTACGAGAGAAGAATTAATGCGAAGATGCAGTGAGCGGATGGAATTAACACTGGCTGATCCGAAGCTGGCAATTCCGGTGCTGGATGCTATGGGATTCACGAATTATCAGGTAACAGACAAAGAACATATTCACATTTTTGAACGTCTGAATGAAATCGCAGCGTTGAATATGGAGCTTGCAAAGGCAGGAATTCCGGTAAAAGGGCTTTCTATAACGAGTGAAGAACTGGAAACGTATTTCCTGAATCTGACAGGAGGTGCCAGTCATGCTTAATATGATAAAAATGGATTTGTACCGGATGTTTCGCACCAAAAGTATGTATGTAGTATGGATCGTGCTGGCTGTGTCAGTACTGTTTACAACATTTATGTGTAAAACAGATTATGATTCATTAAGTAAAGAAGATACCGTGCGGCAGGAGCAGTTTGTGGAACCGACTGCGGAGAATATTAATGTGGGAATGATGGTGACACTGCCGACAGAACCGGGAGAAAAGGTTACGGTGTATGACATTTTCTTTGCAAATTCTCAGGGGAAATTTTATGCGTTGTTTTTGGTGATTTTTGCTGTGATGTTTTCAACAGCGGATATCGGAAGCGGTTATATTAAAAATATTGGCGGCCAGGTTCAAAAAAGAGGAACACTGATTTTTTCCAGATCTATTGCGTTGGCGGTCTTTACGGTGCTGACAATGGCAGGAGCATTCTTGCTCCAGGCAGTGGCGAATTATATTGTCTTCAGAGAACTGACATGGGGAAGTTCAAAAGCTGTTCTGTCTTATTTCCTGACGGAGCTGGCACTTCATTGCGCCCTCGTATTGATCTGCATGGCGATTGCAATTATTCTGAAAAATAATGTGATCAGCATGGTCATCGCGATTTGTCTTACAATGAATATAATGAGTATCGTATACGGATTGATAAACAGTGCTGTTCGGAAAATGGGAATCCAGAATTTCCAGATTTATAAGTATACGATAACCGGGAAATTATCACTGCTTCCTATGAATCCAAGTGGAAATGAGTGTCTGGCAGCATTCGGCGTGGCGATTGTGTTTGCTGTCATAATGATAGCTGCAAGCAGTGCTGTTTTTCAAAAGAGGGATATTTAGCGGATGTATATCGTAATTGGAATATTAGCAGGAATTATCATTTTACAATTTATTATTATGTGGAAATATCAGCGGCAGGTGGAGGAGATCTGCCGCCCATTTGCGTACATTTTCGCACATGACAGTAACATGTTGATTCAACGCGAGTTTGATTTGGGTGGAATCGGAACGCTTTCAGACAGATTGAATGAACTTCTGGAATTACAAAGAAAAGAGAAGCAGCGTTATCAGGAGAAAGAAGCTTTGATCGCGGATACTTATACGAACCTTTCCCATGATATCCGGACACCGCTGACATCTCTGGATGGATATTTTCAGCTTATGGAAGAATGCGAAAATGTCGAAGACCAGAGACGTTATCTGAATATTATTCATGAAAGAATACACAGTCTGAATGAAATGCTGGAAGAACTTTTTATGTTCACAAAGTTAAAAAATGAATCCTATAGTCTGGAACTGACGCCTTGCTGTATCAACCGGATTCTGAAAGAAACGGTCTTTTCCTATTATGATGACTGGGTAAGAAGGGGAATCCAGCCGGATATTCAGATTACAGAAGAACTGCTATCTATAGCCGGAAATAAACAAGGACTCCACCGTGTTATTCAGAATGTAATTAAAAATGGCCTGGATCATGGAGAAAAGAAGATAAGTATTGTGTTAGAGCGCAAGCAGGAGCATGCAGTATTGCGAATCAGGAATCAGGTGATACATTCGGAGCAGATCGATATAGAACATGTATTTGACAGATTTTATAAAGCGGATGTGGCAAGGAGCAAAACATCTACCGGATTGGGACTATCTATTGCAAAGGAACTTGTGAAACGTATGAATGGAGAAATCAGCGCAAAGACAGAGAAAAATGAGTTTATTATTGAGATGAGATTTCCGCTTTCTATCTAAAAAATCAGTAAAAATTGCACTTTATTGAGTTACAATGCTGAATTGCGAAAATTTAGATTTACCGAAACACTGAAATATGTTAATATGGTAGCAGTTATTGCAAAACTATAGATCAGATTGAAGGAGGTCTTTACATGATTAAATTGTACGAGAATGGCGTATATCTTCTCAATGGAACAGAGATAGTAGAAGACACAGGAAATGTGCAGGTTCCGCTGACGAAGGAAGAAGCCGCTCAGAACACAATGGCATATGGTATTTTAAAGGCACACAATACATCCGAGAACATGGAGCGTCTGCAGATCCGTTTTGATAAGCTGACATCCCATGATATTACATTTGTTGGAATTATCCAGACAGCACGTGCGTCAGGACTTGAGAAGTTCCCGATGCCGTATGTACTTACAAATTGTCATAACAGTCTTTGTGCAGTTGGTGGAACAATCAACGAAGATGATCATATGTTTGGACTAACTTGTGCGAAGAAGTACGGCGGTATGTATGTACCACCGCATCAGGCAGTTATCCATCAGTTTGCCCGTGAGATGCTTGCAGGCGGAGGAAAGATGATCCTTGGATCTGACAGCCATACACGTTACGGAGCACTCGGAACGATGGCTATGGGTGAAGGTGGACCGGAGCTTGTGAAACAGCTTCTGAACAAGACTTATGATATTAAGATGCCGGGCGTGATCGGAATCTACTTAGACGGAGAGCCGATGAAAGGTGTAGGACCGCAGGACGTTGCTCTTGCAATCATCGGAGCTACATTCAAGAACGGCTATGTGAATAACAAGGTTATGGAGTTTGTTGGACCTGGAGTCAGCAAGCTTAGTGCAGATTTCCGTATCGGAATCGACGTTATGACAACAGAGACAACATGTCTGTCTTCTATCTGGAAAACAGATGAGAAGATTCAGGAGTTCTATGATATTCACGGAAGAAGTGAAGATTACAAAGAACTGAATCCTGGAGCAGTTACATATTATGACGGTATGGTTTATGTGAACTTAAGCGAGATCAAGCCAATGATCGCAATGCCGTTCCACCCAAGCAATGTTTATACAATTGATGAACTGAACGCAAATCTGGCAGACATCCTTCATGATGTAGAGCAGAAAGCACTTGTAAGTCTTGACGGTGCAGTTGATTACTCTCTGCAGGATAAGATCAGAAACGGTAAGTTCTATGTAGAGCAGGGAATCATCGCAGGATGTGCAGGTGGTGGATTTGAAAATATCTGTGCAGCTGCAGATATCATCAAAGGAAAGAACATCGGAGCAGATGAATTTACATTCAGCGTTTACCCGGCAAGTACACCGATTTATATGGAACTTGTTAAGAATGGTGCAATTGCAGATCTTATGGAAGCAGGAACTGTTGTGAAGACAGCATTCTGTGGACCGTGCTTCGGAGCAGGAGATACTCCGGCGAATAACGCATTCTCTATCCGTCATACAACAAGAAACTTCCCGAACCGTGAAGGAAGTAAGCTGCAGAATGGACAGATCTCTTCTGTAGCACTGATGGATGCTCGTTCTATCGCAGCAACAGCAGCAAACAAAGGATTCTTAACACCGGCAACAGCAATGGATGTAGAGTACAAAGGACAGAAATATCACTTTGATAAGAACATTTATGCAAACCGTGTATTTGACAGCAAGGGCGTTGCTGATCCAAGCGTTGAGATTAAATTTGGACCAAACATTAAGGACTGGCCGGCAATGTCAGCACTTCCACAGAACCTGCTTGTGAAGGTTGTATCTGAGATCCATGATCCTGTTACAACAACAGATGAGCTGATTCCGTCCGGAGAGACATCTTCTTACCGTTCTAATCCGCTGGGACTTGCAGAGTTCGCTCTTTCAAGAAAAGACCCTGCATATGTCGGACGTGCGAAAGAAGTACAGAAAGCTCAGAAAGCAATTGAAGCAGATGAATGTCCGGTAGATGCTCTTGCAGAACTGAAACCGGTGATGGATAAGATCCACGAGACATATCCGGAAGTTGGCAAGGGTAACCTTGGTGTCGGAAGTACAATCTTCGCAGTAAAACCAGGAGACGGATCTGCTCGTGAGCAGGCAGCTTCCTGCCAGAAGGTACTTGGCGGATGGGCAAACATCGCAACAGAGTATGCAACAAAGCGTTATCGTTCAAACCTGATTAACTGGGGAATGCTCCCATTCCTGACAGAAGAAGATCATGAATCACTTTCCTTCAAGAACGGAGATTACATCTTTGTTCCTAATGTGAGAAAAGCAGTAGAAGAGAAAGCGGATGTGATCAAAGCTTATGTTGTAGGTGATGAACTCAAAGAACTGAACCTTAAGCTGGGAGATCTGACAGACGCAGAGCGTGAGATCATTCTTGACGGATGTCTGATCAATTACTATAGAAATCATTAGTCAATCATTAAATATGATAAAATGAAAGAAAAGCGGCGAGATATGGGAAATGACCTGTATCTCGCTGCTTTGTTCTCATAGTTGTATTTTAGAGCTAACATGTGTTAAACTAAAGCATAAGACTGGAAATATTGAAAATAGGCGGTAAATAAAATGATATTTGATACACATGCGCATTATGATGATGAGCAGTTTGACAAAGACAGAGATGAGCTACTAAGCAGTATGGCAGCAGGCGGCGTTGGAACAATTGTGGATGCAGCGGCGACAGTAGAGTCCTGGGATAAGATAGTAGAACTCGCAGAGAAATATTCATTTATATATGGATCAGTAGGTGTACATCCGGACGAAGTCGGTGCACTGAATGAAGAGAATTTCGCTCGAATGAGAGAATTATTAAAGAAAGAAAAGATCGTTGCGGTTGGCGAGATCGGACTTGATTATTATTGGGATAAAGAAGGGCATGATCTGCAGAAACATTGGTTCATCAGACAGCTGGATCTTGCACGAGAGATGAACAAACCTGTGATGATCCATAGCCGTGAGGCGGCAGCTGATACGATGGAAATTATGAAAGAACATGGAAAAGGACTCAAAGGTGTGATACACTGTTATTCTTACAGCCTTGAGATGGCGCGAGAATATGTAAAGATGGGATATTACATCGGAGTCGGCGGTGTTGTGACATTCAAGAACTCAAAGAAGTTAAAAGAGATTGTAGAAGAAATTCCACTGGAGTCAATTGTTCTTGAGACAGACTGTCCGTATCTGGCACCGACACCGTTCAGAGGGAAGAGAAATTCATCCTTGTACCTGCCATATGTTGTAGAAGCGATTGCAGAGCTAAAAGGCATTTCTGCGGAGCAGGTGATCGAACAGACAGAGAAGAATGCAAGGGATTTATATCAATTATAAGAAATGGAGAGATGAGATGAAAGAACCAACACTTGGAAATCCACAGAATACGATAGAAGTATTACAGAAATATAATTTCGTATTCCAGAAAAAGTTCGGTCAGAACTTTCTGATCGATACACATGTACTGGACAAAATTATTGCGGCAGCAGAGATTACAAAAGATGATTTTGTATTGGAAATCGGACCGGGAATCGGAACGATGACACAGTATCTGGCATGTGCAGCAAGAAAAGTTGTTGCAGTTGAGATTGACAAGGCACTGATTCCGATTCTGGAAGATACGCTTTCAGATTATGACAATGCCCGTGTTATTAACAATGACGTTCTGAAAGTAGATATTGCAAAGCTTGCAGAAGAGGAAAATGGAGGAAAACCGATCAAGGTTGTGGCCAACCTGCCATATTACATTACAACGCCGATCATTATGGGACTTTTTGAGAATCATGTTCCGATTAAGAGTATTACAGTTATGGTTCAGAAAGAAGTTGCAGACCGTATGCAGGTGGGACCGGGAACGAAGGACTATGGTGCACTGTCTTTGGCTGTGCAATATTATGCGAAACCATATATTGTGGCAAATGTACCACCGAACTGCTTTATGCCTCGTCCGAAGGTTGGATCAGCGGTAATCCGTCTGGAACGTTATGAAGAACCACCGGTGAAGGTAAAGGATGAAAAGCTTATGTTCCGTATTATCCGTGCCTCCTTTAACCAGAGAAGAAAGACTTTGGCAAATGGACTGAAGAATTCGGCAGAACTTGACTACGCGAAGGAAGAAATCGAGGCAGCGATTGAAGCACTCGGAAGAGGTGCATCTATTCGAGGGGAAGCCCTTACGCTGGAAGAATTTGCAAAACTGGCAGATTTTCTTTATGATTGCAGATAAAATAATATTAAAGGAATTTACAAAGTTGCTGTTTACAAAAATGTAGTGGACAGCAACTTTATTCTTCTTCACTTTTTGATTCATAAAGATTTAATATTCAGTTAATTGTTTCATGGACGGATATCTAGTATAATTAAAAGATAAAAAGACATGAGAAGAAACAAGAGAAGGAGGAAGAGCCCATGGCCAAAGATATTAACAGCATATTTTTTGACATCACTCCGGAGATTGAAGAACTTGCTCTGAAATGTGAAACGAACAATGCAATTGACAAAGAACTCTATACCAAATACGAGGTAAAA
>OGRN01003166.1_pt1 | contig 11876 bp, 14 predicted proteins | sample 1553401 | NCBI WGS metagenome assembly OGRN01 (sample SAMEA2580096, study PRJEB22360) | human gut metagenome | biome: human gut; feature: human-associated habitat; material: faeces | place: Denmark | collected 2008/2010 | reverse complement strand
AGCGATAGCGAAGGATCTGTTATCGTGGCGAGGAAAACCGTAAGATGTCATTCAAGGTAATAGATTCTTCACTCTGTGTCACTGTTCCGTTTCCTGTCTTTCTCACAAAGCATTCTTGCCACCGTTCAGAATGACGATTGAAGGAAAGAGTCACTATGACGGAAAACGTTAAGCGTCCTCGTGTGAGCGCCAGCGAAGAATTTGCTGCCGTGGTGAGGAAAGCGGTAAGACGTCATCCTGAGCGATAGCGAAGGATCTGTTACCGTGGTGAGGAAAACCGCAAGATGTCATTCAAGGTAATAGATTCTTCACTCTGTGTCACTGTCCCGTTTCCTGTCTTTCTCACAAAGCATTCTTGCGTCCATTCAGAATGACGATTGAAGGAAAGAGTCACTATGATGGGAAACGTTAAGCGTCCTCGTGTGAGCGCCAGCGAAGAATTTGCTGCCGTAGTGAGGGAGATGGTAAGGTGTCATCCTGAGCGATAGCGAAGGATCTATTACCGTGGTGAGGAAAACCGTAAGATGTCATTCTGAATGGAAGGAGACGAAGGGCTGTCGGCTTTTCATCCGTTCTCGGAGGAGAGGCGCATTTCCGGAACTGCGGGTGAAATTATTTCAATGCATAGTAAAACGGATCTGCATATATGGCGCGGATCCGTTTTTGCGTGGGAAATGTATGAAGGGGTATTTCTTTTATTTTCCTTTGATTGCCTGTTTTCCTTTTTTCAGCCAGTCCATGAGAAGCGGGGAGAAAGAGGAAAGGATGCAGAGAGTGATGAGTACCCAGCAGATGGGGGTGGAGAACAGGATGGTGATATCATTGCCCGAAAGAGTCAGGCTTCTGCGGAGGCCTCTTTCGCCGATCGGTCCTAAAATAAGGGCAAGGACGACGGCTGCCGTATTTAACCCCAGCTTTCTCATCAGGTAGCCCATAATGCCGAAGATGAACATGATAACTACGTCGACAAAGCTGTTATTGATGGCAAAGGAGCCGACAACGCAGAGGACAAAGATGCAGGGAATGAGAACGGCGTCGGACAATTTGGAAATATGGGCAAATATGCGGCATCCGCCTAGGCCGATAAGGAGCATGAAGAACTGGACAATGACGAACCCCGCAAAGAAGGTATATGTCATGGGAGCGTACTTGGTGAAAAGCTCCGGGCCCGGCTGGAGACCCTGGATGATGAGGCCGCCCATGAGTACGGCGGTCACTGATTCTCCCGGAATGCCCAGTGTCAGTGTGGGAATGAGGGAGCCGCCGGTAACGGCGTTGTTTGCCGCTTCTGAACCGGCGACGCCTTCAATGGAGCCACGGCCGAAATCTTCCGGCTTTTTGGAGAACTGTTTTGCCGTATTATAGCCCAGGAAGCAGGCGATAGAAGCGCCCGCGCCCGGGAGGATGCCGATGATGTTCCCGATGAGCCAGGAACGGATGACGGTCGGACCGATCTGTTTCAGCTCACGGAATTTCAGCATGACGGAGTCGTGAAATTTGACGATACTTCCTCTTTCCTTAATCGCTTTTTCCGCAAGAATGAAGACCTGGGAAAGAGAAAAGAGACCGATGAGGGCACAGGTGACATTAATGCCGTTGTACAGTTCGTCGATGCCGAACATGAACCGTTCCGTACCTTCCATGGGATCCATGCCAATGGTGGAAAGAATGAGGCCGAAGGCGCCGCTCATAAGCCCTTTCACCATGGAGCCCGTGGTGACACCCGCAATGATGGTGAGTCCGAAGAGAGCAAGCCAGAAATATTCAGGGCTTCCGAACTTCATAGCCAGTTCAGCAAGCATGGGGGCAAAAAGTAAAGGGAAATACAGGAAAGGAGTCCGCCGAAGAAGGAGGCGATGCATGCCGTGCCGAGTGCCTTGCCGGCTTTTCCCTGTTTGGTGAGTTCATACCCGTCGAGCGCCGTTGCCGCGGAAGCGGGTGTGCCGGGGGTATGGATCAGGATGGCGGAAATAGAACCGCCGAAGATGGCGCCGCAGTAAATGCCGCCGAGCATGATCAGTCCCGTTTCGGGAGCCATGCCGAAGGTAAGCGGCAGAAGGAGCGCTACGCCCATGGCGGCGGAAAGGCCCGGCATACAGCCGACAACGATTCCGATGGTGACGCCGATAATCATCATGATTAGATTGGATGGCATGAGGGCGTTGGCAAAACCTGCCGACATGAGTCCGAATGTGTTTGCATCCATGGTATTTCCTCCGGTTATAAGAATTCTTCCATAATGATCCCTTCAGGCAGGGGTACATTGAGAAATACATCGAATGTACCGTAGATGAGGGCGGCCATGCAGATCAGGACAAGAAGGATGTATTTCATTTCGATCCTGAAGAAGCGGAGGCAGATGAAGATGTATACGATGGAGGCGATGTAGAAGCCGAAGAGGTACATCAGGAGAAAGAACAGGAGGAAAGCGGCGAACATGACCCAGAACTGTTTCGGGAGAAAGCCGTCAAATACCTGGGAACTGTCGCTGATGATTTTGTGCTCTCTTCTGTAATCGCGGAACAGATGGCTCATGCGGACTGTCGTCAGAAGAAGGAGCAGCCCGATGACAAAGTACGGATAGTGTCTTGCCGGTTCGGGAAAGTCCAATGTCAGATATAAAAAGAAAAATGAGAAAAGATACATGAATCCGCAGATATAAATATCTGATTTTTTCATACAATACTCCTTAAAGAGAACCTCCGCGGTTTCAAACCGGTCAGAACGGACAAACCTGCCCCTTGGAAAAGAAGCAGGTTTTCTGTCTAATGAAACGCGGTGACGCTTAGAGGGAAATGCGTGATTTCCCCTGTTTCATGCAGCACTTGCACTGTTATTTCTTTTCGTACAATTTGCTGACTACATCTTTGCAGAAAGCGAGCTGCTCATCAATGAGCCTGCCCAGATCTTTGCTGTCCTTATAATCGAGAACCATGCCGGCTTTCTTGTGGGCTTCCACAACATCTTTGTCTTCCATGGTCTTTTTGAAAGCGTCTTCATAGAATTTAATTATATTTTCAGGGGTGCCTTTCGGGGCGACAATAGCGCGGGCGGAGCCGTACCATTTATTGTAGTAGCCGAGTTCGCCGAGTGTCGGAACGTCAGGCAGCTGGGGGTCGCGCTTTTCATCAAATACGCCGAGGACACGGAGTTCGGCATTTTCACCGTTAATCAGTTTGATGACGTCGGCAACTTTGGCGCAGGAGAAGTCCACTTCGCCCTGGCGGAGAGCAAGGAGCTGGTCGGCAGTACCGCCGTAAGGAACGGCATTATATTCAAATTTCGCGGACTGGGCGAGAAGCTGAGCGGAGGTGTGGTTGGAGGCCTGCACGCCGTTGGTGGAAGCTTTCAGCTGCCCCGGGTTTGCCTGTGCGTCTGCCACGAGCTCTTTTAAGTCTTTCCACTTTGCGTCTTTTCTGACGACAACCACAGCGGTTTCTGTCAGATGGTTTGCAATCGGAATAATGGACTTTTCATCAAAGGCAGCGCCTTTCTGGGAAGCGAGCGTGGTGTAGGTCGGCAGATTGATGAATCCTAAGGTGTATCCGTCCGGTTTGGCCTTGGCGAGTTCCGTCCAGCCGATTTTTCCGTCAGCCCCGGGTTTGTTTTCGATGACCAGGGTCTGGCCGACATACTTTTTGGCGCTGTTGGCAAGCAGACGCGCGCCTGTATCCGTACCGGAACCTGCTTTATAGGCGACGATAATCTTTACGTCTTTTTCCGGTTTCCAGGCGGCAGAGCTGCTTTTCGTGTCGCCGCCCTTGGAACCGCCGCATCCGCTGAGAAGAATGCCTGCAGTGAATGCCGCTGCGGCGAGCACAGCCAATTTCTTTTTCATGATTGAAAAACCTCCTTACATTCCCCAATAAAATAAATGCAGTCTGATCTTGTCCGCATTTTAACTACGATAATTATAACATTTTGAAAAATTGAGAACAATTAATTCTCATAAGAGCGTACTGAAGGGAGAAAATGGGGAATTAAGAGGAAACTGTCTGTGGTAACAAACAAAAAAAGTATACTTATATTGCTTAAATCTATAAACGATCATGGGGATATGAGTCTTGGTTATTGCTTGAAAATAGCAGAATGATGTTGTGCCTATGTCCACCTCTTGTCGAGGTGTAATATTTTTCATTTTAGAAACAGGAAAATGAATTTTTGTTAATTTTAGACATAATTGATTTAATCTATACGTAAGGATATAATAATTTTAAAGTACTGTTTTCTAAGTACAGGAGACGGTAAGAAGACCTTTTTCGTGGCCTTCCTTTTTGTGCATCCGATAGGAGGATAAAATGAAAAAAATTCTGTATGTGATTCTCTGCTGTCTGTTTATGACGGCGGCATTTACAGGGTGTGGCGGAAATGAGAAGTCCGCTTCCGGTGCTGCCAAGCATTTGAATTTGGGGCTATACTGGTTTGGAGAATCTATGGATCCGGCGCATGAGTGGGATGGCTGGACTATAGTTCGTATCGGTGCGGGGGAAACGTTAGTGACAGTTACCGACAAGATGGAATTTAAAGGACAGCTTGCAGATAAGTGGGAGAATGTTGATCCGACAACATGGAAATTCCATATCCGAGAGAAAGTGAAATTCCAGAATGGGGACGATATGACGCCGGAATTGGTTAAAGCATCTTTGGACAGAACTTTGAAAATGAATGCCATTGTAAAAAAATCGGCGGATATTAAAGAAATCCGTGTGGAGGGGCAGAATATTATTATTGAGACGAACAAGCCGAATGTGTCTCTTTTGGCGGCAATGACGGAACCTGCATTTTCCATTATTGACACGAAGGCAGATATGGATAAAGCAGCTTCAACACCGGTTCTTACCGGCCCTTATATGGTTACAGGTTTTACCAAAAATCAGGAAGTGCAGCTGAAAAGAAATGAATATTACTGGGACGGCAAGCCCGGACTGGATACATTAACTGTCAAAAACATAGAAGATAATACGAAACGTGCCATGTCTCTTCAATCAGGAGAACTGGATCTGATGCAGCGTGTGGATTCAGCAAGCCGCAGTCTGTTTGAAAATGATAAATATAAGATTTATGAAACTGTCGGTACTCGTGTGTTTATGCTAACTGTAAATTATGATGGTATTCTTGCTGATCGCAGTCTTCGCCGTGCGCTGGCTTACGCGGTAGACTATGAGGCGCTCGCGAAAATCGAAGGAAATGGGGCCGTGGCTGCCGGAGAGATATTCCCGCCGACCGTTCCGTACGGACATGTGAAAAATAAGATGAAGATGGATATGGACAAGGCGGAAAGCTTATTTAAAGAAGCCGGATATACGGAGAAAAATGGAGAAGGAATTTATGTAAAGGACGGACGCCCCCTGACACTTAAGTTGGCGGTATGGGGTTCAAAGACGGCAATGTATGAAGCGATCCAGGCACAGCTCCGCAAAGCCGGCGTTAATGTTGAAATTATGCGTGTTCAGAATGCAGACGCGGCGGTAGCGGCAGGCGGTTTTGATCTTTTGGAACAGAATTGGATTACTGTACCGACCAATGACCCTTATCTGTTTGTCAATCAGGTATTCCGCTCCGGACATAAAGCGAATCGCGGAAAGTATGTCAATGCTGATGTGGATCAGATTCTTGACCGTTTCCCGATGGTTTTCGATAATAAGGAAAAAGACAGAATGATTTCAGAAATTGCTGAAAAAGTCATTGCTGATGCTCCTGTTCTGTTCCTTGCATTTCCGGCAAATAATCTGGTGGGTGTTTCAAAGGTAAAGAATGTGCCTGTGTTCCCGATTGATTACTATGTCATGACCAAAGATATTACGATTGAGTAAAAGACGGTATCATCATATCGGGAATTCACAAAGAATCTGATAGGAAGAAAAGAAATTTGGGAGACCCGGGCGGCCGGGTCTCTTTTTAGAAGAGGAGCGTGTATGGAGAAAAGAGGAGGAAGTATGTTTCTGAAAAGCGGAATAGGGAGACGTCTCTTATCCATATTTTTTGTCGTGGCGGTTGCCACCATCTTAAGTTTTTTCATTCTCCACATGTCTCCTGTGGATCCGGTATCTCTTCAGCTGCAAAGGTTGGGCATGCCGCCCAATTCTGAACTGGTGGCGGAACTCCGCCAAAAATTCGGATTGGATGAACCGATACTTGTTCAATATATGATTTGGCTAAAGGGAGTATGCATGGGAGATTTCGGCTATTCCATCCTGTTTGGTGTGCCGGTATATGATCTCTTGAAGGAAGCTATTCCTAAAACAGTGATTCTGGCTGTTTCCTCATTGGTACTGTCTGTTGTTATCACGGTACCGATGGCGCTTCTGGCATTCTTTTATCGTCATCGTCTGCCGGATCTTGTGATCCGCTTTATGACTTTTGCCGGTATTTCCATCCCGACATTTTGGCTGTCTCTACTTCTGATCTATTGGTTTGCCGTTCGTCTTGGCTGGTTGCCGGTGATCGCGAGAGGGTGGCAGGGGCTTATTCTGCCGTCTGCAGCGCTGGCGGTATGGATGTCTGGTCTGTATATCCGGCGTTTGCGTGTGTCTATTTTGGAAGAGTATCAGAAGGATTATATCATCGGTGCAAGAACACTGGGACTGTCTGAACTGACAATTCTTTTTAAATATCTTTTGCCTAATGCGCTTCCCGGTGTCATTTCCATGCTCGGGTTGACAATTGGAGGTCTCCTAGGCGGATCCGTGGTTATTGAGACCATATTCGGGTGGCGCGGTATGGGGGCACTGATGGTAGAAGCCATGCTGAATCAGGATTATCATCTGATGCAGGGATATGTCCTATGGGGCGCGGGTGCCTACATTTTGGCGAACCTTGCGGCGGATATTATCTGCCTTTATTTGGATCCACGTCAGCGGAAGAGAGAGGGGAGCTTATGACGCTGCGTAAGTTATGTGGAAATAAAATGCTTCTTCTTTCTTTGGTCTTGGTCATTATCTGGCTCTTTTTGGCTCTTATTTCACCTTGGATTGTTCCCCAGGATCCCTTTGCTGTGCATATGGAAGAACGCCTTCAGGCAGGCAGCATGATCCACTGGATGGGGACGGATTCTCTGGGGCGTGATGAATTTTCCCGCATTTTGTATGGCTCCCGTGTTACCCTGGGTATCGCTTTCTGCGGTGTGGGACTCACAGCAGCGTTCGGCATCATGATTGGAGCTTCTATTGCTTTTGCGGGTGGGAAAGTGGAACAGGTCGGGACGACTATTTTAGATTTTTTCCTGGCATTTCCAAGCAGGATATTCATGATAGCCTTGATTGGCGTGATCGGAGCCAGTGTATGGGGTGTTATTATTGCTTTGGTTCTTACGACATGGCCGGAATATGCCCGCATTACACGGACATTGGTAAGGACAGAGAGAGAAAAGGGATATGTGCGTTATGCTCCGTATGCGGGAGCCGGCTTTTATCATATTATCTTTTCCTATATTCTTCCTAATGCGATTCCGCAGTTGCTTGTATTTCTTTGTCAGCATATCAGCGAGGTCATTCTGCTGGTAGCGGGACTTTCGCTCATAGGCATAGGTGTGCCGCCGCCCAGTCCGGAATGGGGGACGCTTCTTATGGGAGCTCGTGAGTATATGCAGACGGCACCATGGCTTCTTTTTTATCCTGGCGGTGCTATTTTTGTGACAGTGGTTATTTTTAATCTTTTGGGAGATGCACTGCGTGATGCATTGGATCCCCATGACATGGCGGGGGAATAATATGAGTTCTGATATACCTGTTTTGTCCGTGAGAAATTTGTCTGTTTCTTACAAAGAGAAATCTGTGGTAAAGAATGTGTCCTTTGATTTAAGGTCAGGGGAATCCATTGCGCTGGTAGGAGAAAGCGGATGTGGAAAGTCTACCATTTTACGTGCTGTCATGAGGATTTTGCCGGACCAGGGACGTGTTTCCGGCGGTGATATCATGTATGGGAACACATCCATCCTTACTATGCATAATGCGGAGTGGAAACGACTGTCCGGACGTCATATTGCGATGATATTTCAGCAGCCGGGAGGTTATTTTGATCCTATACGGAAAATAGGACTACAGTTTAAGGATTTCATGACGGCTCATGGCGTTGGGAAAAAGGAATGGCATGCGATGGCCGTGAAATGCCTGATGGCTTCGGGCTTTCCGGATGCAGAAAGGATCTTGGACTCTTATGCATTCCAGTTGTCCGGTGGCATGCAGCAGCGTGTGGCTGTGGCAATGACGTTGGCATTTTCTCCTGAGGTATTGCTTATGGATGAACCGACAAGCGCATTGGATACCGTGTCTGTAATTGCTTTTCTCAACCGTATGAAAAAATTAATAGATAAAGGTTCTTCTATTTTGTTTGTAACGCACAATATACGGGCTGCAGCGTATCTATCGGATCAGCTGCTGATTATGAAGCATGGAGAAATTATAGAAGCAGGTCGGCGTGAGTGACTGATGAACATGCCCGGTGAGCCGTATACAGAGGAATTGCTCCGCGCAACGGTGGATTTGAGGTGACTGATGGACAATATATTGGAAGTATCCCATGTAACGAAAGAATACAGGGAAAGAAAAAGGGAAAGGATCGTATTGGAAGACATTTCTTTTTCTCTAGTGAAAGGAGAGATGTTGGGAATTGCCGGCAGTTCGGGTTGCGGTAAATCGACTCTGCTTCACGTGGCAGCGGGAATGGAAGTGCCTGATAGGGGAAAGATATCCTATACGGAAGAAATAAGAAAATATCAAAAAGGAGACCGAAAGACCGGTCTGTACCGTTATGTGCAGATGGTTTTTCAGGAACCGGCGGAAGCTTTTAGTCCCCGTATGACTATAAAAGAATTTCTTATGGATCCCTTGCGGAATTTTCATATAGCGGATAAAAATAAAGCAGAAACCATGGTGAAAGATATTTTGGAAGAAGTGGGTCTTTCACCGGATTTTTTAGGTCGTCTTCCTCATCGGCTGAGCGGAGGACAGCTTCAGCGAGTTGTGATTGCCAGAGTACTGCTCTTAAATCCGCAGCTGATCCTTTTTGATGAACCTACCAGCGCTTTGGATGTGGTAACACAGGCGAAAATATTGGACCTGATTACCGATTCAAGGAGGAAGCATCCTTTTTCAGGAATCTTTGTCAGTCATGATTTGGCAGCGGTTCAATCTATGACAGACCGTGTGCTGATTATGGATTACGGAAAAATCGTAGAACGCATAGCTTCCGCTGACTTAAAAAACGGACTGCATCCTGCCACGAGAAAACTTATAGCATCACAGCTGAAAAAGGACAATAGCTTCATTTCTTCAGATTTTGCAGAAGAAATACTCTGCTATGATGGAGAAAAATTTTTTCTGGAGAAAGATATAGAAAAAATAGAAGAGATAAAAACAGGGAAAAAAGAGATGGAGTTTACTCTAGATAAACAGCACAGTGTCAGAGCTTTCCACACAAATTGAAATGAGATTGCTCTATGACGGCGAGATAGAATCTGCATGATTTGTGCTATAATTTGTGGAAGAATTGGACATCGCAAAGTTTTAAAATCTGAAAACCATGAATTGTTATAATAAGGACTTTTAAAGAGAGCATGATGGGAAATAAAGTTTTCAAAGCACTCACCGCTGTCGCTGCTGCGGCTGCTGCTGTGTGGCTTCTGCCGAAAAGGAAAAAGGAAATGGCGGTACGCCCCATTCCGGCGGGAGAAAGTATGTCCTGCATCAGGGAACGGACAGGGGTGAATCAGGATGCTCTTTGCCTGTACTACTATCGCCCCGGCAGGTGGACGGAAAAGGATGCCGTCTTTATTGCATTCCATGGCTTTGGCAGGGCTGGCGCGGAATATTGCAAAGCGCTCCGGAAGCTGGCGGAGGAAAGAAATATGCTGATTGTCTGTCCGGAGCTGACGGAAAGGAAGTATCCCGGCGCGGAATGGTACCAGGAAGGCGGCATTATGGATACAGGCGGTCATATTCGTGAAAAAGAAAAGAGGACGTTTTCTGTGGTAGACCGGATTGTGGAAGAAGTGAAAGACCGCACGCAGGCAGCAGGGAAAATCATTCTTTTCGGCCATTCTGCAGGCGGGCAGTTTGTCCATCGATGGGCGCTCCTCGGAGGAAAGAAAAACGTGGATGTAATCGCCGTGGCCAATTCCGGCTGGTTTACCATGCCTGACAGGGATATTGATTATCCTTACGGCATAAAGAATGTAGGGATTACTGATGAAGAACTGGGGGAAGCGTTTGCAGAGCCGGTCATTCTCTTCATGGGTGAAAAGGATGTGGAGCGGAAACCGCCGTTCCGCGATACGCCCGAAGCAGACGCCCAGGGGATGAACCGTATGGAACGGTGTATGAATTATTTCCGGCAATGCAGGGCGAAAGCAGAAGAGCTCCGGGTTCCTTTCCGCTGGAAACTGGGAACCGTAGAAGGCGCGGCTCATCAGGGGGTAAAAATGGCGGAAGGCGCAGCAGCATATATTTTTGGGAAATCATCGGAAGATGGAAATCGGAGAGTGTAAGCTGGGAACTGTCAGCTGTCAGCTATAAGCTGTTAGCCATTAGCTGTGAGCTATTAGCTGTGAGTTAAAAGCCGAAGCATATGATTTCCATTAGGTGTCATACGAAACAATAGCAAAGAATTTGCTGTTGTAGTGAGGGAAACGTTAATCGTCATCCGAAGCGAATGTGAAGGATCTGCTGGCGTAGCGAGGGAATCGGTAAGACGCCATCCGAGTAATAGATTCTTCACTCCGTGTCACCATCCCGTTTCCCGTTTTTTTCGCAAGGCATTCTTGTGTCCGTTCAGAATGACGATTTGAGGAAAAGGAGTCATAATGAAGGGAAACGTTAATCGTCATCCGAAGCGAATGCGAAGGATCTGTACCCGTGGTGAGGAAAGCGGTAAGAAGATAAAAGCTATCAGCTGTGAGCTGAAAGCTGTTAGCCGTTAGCTGTGAGCTGTCAGCCGTTAGCTGTGAGCTGTCAGCTGTCAGCTAAAAGTGCTGAATGACTGCGGATGGTATAAGGCGTCATAGTGAGGGAAACGTTAAACGTCATCCGAAGCGAATGTGAAGGATCTGTTGCCGTGGTGAGGAAGATGGTAAGATGTCATCAGAGTCATAGATTCTTCACTCCATGTCACCATCCCGTTTCCTGTTTTTTCCGCAAGGCATTCTTGCGTCCGTTCTGAATGACGATTTGAGGAAAAGGAGTCATAATGAGGGGAATGTTAAGCGTCATCCTAAGCGGAAGCGAAAGATCTATAGAATAGGCGGTATTGAATTGGTAAGAAGCCGGAAGGTGAAAAAGAAGTCAGGAAGGAGGCGGGTTATGACAAAAGAAGTAAAAACCGGTATGATGGCGTTTATTATTTTGGTTGTTGCTATGGCGGTGTTTCTTTTCGTCCGTCCGAAAGATTGGTTTGACGGGAATTATTTCCGCATGACAGCATCCTTTTCCAGTGTACAGGGGATCAAAAAAGGAAATGAAGTGCGTTATGCCGGTGTCCGTGTGGGGGAAGTGTCCAAAATTTCCACGGAAGGAAATGAAGGGATTCTTGAGATGCGCATAAAGAAAGATGCGCAGATTCCTCTGGACGCGGAGTTTACCGTTTCGCAGAGCGGAGTGATCGGTGATTATTACGTGGATATCCGTGGCGGTCATTTTGACGGCAGTTATTTCGGGGAGGGGATGCGTGCCGGAGAAAAGGGATCGGACCGTCTGGATCAGATGATGGAAAGAGCGAAGAAGCTGATGGATTCCGCAGTGAAGGTGAGAGAGAATATAGGGAAGATGGAAGGAAAGTAGGCAGCTGAAAAGCCGCTTGGCATGCTTGGGAAAGTATGGCCGGCGGCTTTTTGTCCGCCGAAAAGGCATGAGTAAACCCCCAGTTAAACTGGGGGTAGATAAAAG
>OGRN01003162.1_pt1 | contig 11889 bp, 9 predicted proteins | sample 1553401 | NCBI WGS metagenome assembly OGRN01 (sample SAMEA2580096, study PRJEB22360) | human gut metagenome | biome: human gut; feature: human-associated habitat; material: faeces | place: Denmark | collected 2008/2010 | reverse complement strand
CAGTTTTACCTGAAAAAGGAATCTCCTGTTATTTATCATTATTATCTGTTATTATTCAGCATCTTCTGCTGCTTCAGTTGTTTCTGCATTTTCTTCTGCGGCATCATCTTTTGTTTCGTCTTTGCTGTCTGCTTCTTCTGCATCAACTTCTTCAGTGTCTGCGCTGTCATCGAAAGGAATTACTGCACCGTCATATTTCTCATTGATGAAATCTTTAATCTCATCAGATTTCAGTACGTCAACCAGAGCTTTGATCTTATCGCTGTTTTCGTTGCCCTCTTTGACTGCGATCACGTTTACATAAGTTTTCGCTGCTTCAGAGTCAGATTTCTCATATGCAAGTGCATCTTTCCCTACTGAGAATCCTGCTTCCAGAGCATAGTTTCCGTTTAATACCACATAAGCTGTCTCGCCTGTAACACGTGCTACCTGTGCTGCTTCCAGCTCTACGATCTCTACATTGTGAGGATTCTCTGCAATATCCTTAACAGTTGCATTTAATCCTGCACCATCTTTCAGTGTGATGATTCCGTTATCCTGGAGAAGAAGAAGTGCTCTTGCTTCGTTTGTGGTATCATTTGGTACTGCGATGGAATCTCCGTCTTCCAGATCATCCAGGCTGTCTTTTGTTCCGGGATAGATTCCGAATGGCTCATAGTGAATACCGCCTGCATTTACAAGGTGTGTGCCCTTCTCCTCATTAAACTGATCTAGATATGGGATATGCTGGAAGTAGTTTGCATCAAACTCTCCACTCTCAACTACCTCGTTTGGTCTTACATAATCATCAAATACAGTAACCTCAAGGTCATATCCTTCTTTCTCAAGAAGTGGTTTTGCCTCCTCAAGGATCTCTGCGTGAGGTGTTGCAGATGCTGCAACTGTGATGGTTTTGTCATCATCCTTTGCATAAACACCTGTGCTTAATGTTCCTGCTACCAGTACTCCTGTTAAAACTGCTGCCACTAATTTTTTCATAATAATTGTCCTCCTGAATTTTATATTTTAACTTTTTTCATAACCATTTTATAATCAACGATTTCTTAAAACTACTTTCTTCTGTCAATCTTATTTGCGATCATCATTCCCACTGACTGGAAAATCTGTACCAGCACCACCAGCAGGATAACTGTAACGATCATAATATCTGACTGATATCTGTAATATCCATAGCGGATGGCGATATCTCCAAGTCCGCCTCCTCCTACTGCACCGGACATGGCTGAATAACCAAGGATCGTTCCGATCGCAATCGTCGCTCCTGTGATCAGTGAAGTTCTGGCTTCTACCAGAAGAACCTTCACGATGATTCTCATATTACTTGCACCCATAGCTCTGGCTGCCTCGATCACACCTGCATCTACCTCTTTAATAGAAGATTCCACCATTCGTGCGATAAAAGGAATGGCAGCCACTACCAGAGGAACTACTGTTGCTGTTGATCCATAGCTCTTTCCCACCACTGCTCTGGTAAAAGGAATCAGCAGGATCAGTAAGATCAGAAACGGAATACTTCTCACAATATTTGCAATTGCATCCAGTATCTTATACAACACTGCATTTGGTTTCAGTCCCTCTTTATCAGACACTGCCAGCAGCACTCCCATAGGAAGTCCGAACAGGTATCCCAGAACTGTGGAAAGAACTGTCATGTAAAGTGTTTCTCCCACACCCTGGACAATCATCATTATTGTCTCATGATCCCACATATTCTGTCACCTCCCCGATTGCTAAACCTTTTTCTTTCAGATACTGCTTCATCATTTCTGTCCTGGTACTGCCTTCCATAAACTCCAGTATCATCTCTCCCTTGGCTACACCACCTACATTCTTGGTATCTGCCTTCAGGATATTTACCGGTTCTCCGAAGGTAAGGATCAGATTTGCGATCACAGGCTCAAAAGCTGAATTCTCAGAGAATACGATTCGTATCTTCTCACCGCTTTTGATCTCTGCCTGTCCTTTTTCCCTGCCTGCATCCAGTCTGCTGTCTGCGTCGATATCAGAGCCTGTATCCTTTCGGATCAGTTCTTTGGCAACCTCCGACTGAGGATTTGCAAAAATATCTGCAACCAGTCCTTTCTCAACCACTTCACCCTCATACATGATCGCCACATGTGTACAGATTTCACGCACAACCGACATCTGATGAGTAATGATCACTATAGTAATTCCAAACTGCTTATTAATCTTTTTCAGCAATTCCAGAATGGAAGAAGTAGTCTGCGGATCCAGTGCACTGGTAGCCTCATCACAAAGTAAGATCTTCGGATCCGATGCAAGTGCTCTTGCAATGGCAACCCTCTGCTTCTGACCACCGGAGAGCTGTGCAGGATAAGCATTCTGCCTGTCCCCCAGACCAACGATCTCCAAAAGCTCTGCTGCCCTCTTTCTGGCCTCTGCCTTCTTCTTTCCTTTTATATAAAGTGGAAAACAGACATTATCAATCACTGACTTCTGCATCAGCAGATTGAAATGCTGGAAAATCATACCAATCTCTTCCCTCTGTTTCCTCAATTCCTTCTCTGTCAAATCTCCAAGAGCCTTCCCATCTATCAGAACCTGTCCCTCTGTGGGAACCTCCAGAAAATTCATACATCGTACCAATGTACTCTTACCTGCCCCCGACATACCGATAATTCCATATATATCACCGGAATCGATATTCAGGTTCACATCCTTCAAAGCCTCGACCACGCCATCTTTCGTGTCAAAAGACTTCCGGACCTTCTCAATCACAATCCCAGACATCTCATTCTCCCTCTCTCTTATTCCCCGCTCCGTTGAGCATGAACATACTATACCACTACACTTCCAAATATGCCAATTCATAATATCTAGCACCAGTTATAGTTTAAAACTATATTTTTATCGCTTTACCACATCAAATTCTATATCTCCTGGATTTATTCAGAAAGAAAAACAGCAGGAGAAAGGTCATATTCCTTTCATCCTACTGCTTTGAAAACGTAATATTCATTAAATTCCATCATCCACATCCGGTTCTTTGGGATTTGCACTTTTGCATCCATTACAGGTCATCCTCTGCTATATTCATTTTGACTTGGATAATCCATCTGAGAATAATTTGTCGTTTTGTCCCATGTAACATGAACCTGAGTCAAGCGGATATTCGCAATCCGGATCCAGAATACGCACTTACCATTTTTACTCTTCCAGGTATTTTTTGCGCAGCATTTACAGTTACTGACATTACCATACAAAACAGTATCAAAAAACACCTGTCAAAATCGCTGAGAACTTTTTCTTCCTCTTAGCTCCTTATCTTTTAATTTTTTTCACAGATGAGAACGCACTGTAAACTTTCTTTCCTTTCACTGTCTGATATGCGCGGATTTTATACTGATAAGTAGTATTCTTTTTTAATCCCTTATCTGTAAAAGAAGTGGATCTTGTGTCACTGACTTTTTTCCATGTCTTTCCAGTCAGTTTGTATACTTCATAACCAGATGCACCTTTTGTCTTGGCCCAGGTTACTTTCCAGCTCTGTCAAGCCCCATCATATTTTTCCAGCCCCGGATAGGTTTCCAGGAAATATTCATATCTCTGTACCGGATTACAGGTAAGAATCATTTTTCTGTATTCATATTCCCTCATAGATGCCACACTCTGCATTCGATTACAGACCAGAGCAATTTCTATATTCTCCATAGCCAGCTTTCGAAGAACATCCGCTGATATCCTTACAATTTCACAATCCGTTATCAACTCCACTGTCAGGAAAGAGGTTATCTGCTTGTCCAAATTCATGATCCCTACCAAAGCTTTACCTTCTCGTTCTCTTTCATCAGCAAAGTTTTTGCTTTCAACTTACAGATTTCCGAGTTCTCCGCCAACACCTCCAGCACAGCTTCCGATTTTATTCCTATCACATTATGAAAAAAATCTTTCAGTTTTTCCTCTTCATTTTCCCTTTTTCTTTCATCACTCATACTTTTTCCTTTTTACACTCTCAAAATCACCAGACAAAACCATCTTGCTTAAAGTTACTGTTTATCCTGTTCTTTTGCAAACAAGATTTTCTCTAATTATATCTTATTGTCTGACAAATAGCAATTTCACCGCTTGATTCAAATCAAGTAATCAAAAATATTTTTCCCAAACATACCCTTCACAATTTTTACTGCTACACAAAAATAGCTATAAGACTCCATTTTTGAAATCTTATAGCTTTGCTATTGATAATATTACGTTGTATTTGTAATCATCAATTATTTTCCAGTAACCATTGGAACACGACTAATAAACCGAACAATACTTGTGTCTTTATTCTTTATCATATTCAAAAATAACCGAAATCCTACTCATTTCTAAAACATATTTCGATAAGTCAAAATTACAATTTTCACACTTTAATTGATATAATATTCAATAACTAAACAAGGAGGCCATTTAACCATGAATAATGTAAAAATTCTATGTATCGCAGGCAGTATCGTACTCGGTAGTATATTGCTATCCGGACAAGCTTTTGGCAAAGCCCCCTCAGATCTAATCACCCTTTCCGCCCCTAAGGAGCCTGAGGGGCAACATGTATCTTATGATATAGATGGTTCCGGCTCTTATTATGACAGTGAGTCAGATACAACTTACTATTTTGTCAAGGGGATTGTCACTTCTTATTCTAATCATACAAAAACCTTTTCACTGACTTCCGACGTCGGTGAAACTTATGAGTTACCGGCAGATACGGATATTAATATAACCGACTATCTCAACACAGAAGCACATATATGGTACTCAGAAGACTCTCAAAAAAACTTAAAATTACTTGTGTTCTCTCCTCAAATTTTTTGGGAACATATTAATGAGCTGGAATCAGATGAGCAAATTCCGGATGGTGCCACAGAAATTGATGGGACTCTTTCAAAATATATCTCTTTCTGGTTAACAGAAGATAAAATAGATGTTACTCTCTTATTTGTTGAGGACAACGATGGAAACACTCATATATATGCAGAGGATAACACATGCAATAATTGTAATAGTTCTGTTTTTGGCAAAACAATCGGCGACTATATCAAGTTATATGAAGATATGCATTTAAATTCTCAAGTATATGATGATTTTAATGTTGCATATCTTATATCAGAAGCATCGTCTTGACTTACCCAAATGTCTGGTTGAGAACCTGATGTTTTTTACATCAAACATATCATATATTTTAAATGCCGCAGCCAATATTTTCAAAGGCTGCGGCATTTTTGACTTAATTTTTCTTTCAAACATGTTGCTTCTTCTTTTGACTGCTGCAAATATGTTTATGTCACAAATTCAAAATATCTTTTGCTTTTTCTCTGTCTCTGATAATCATCCCATGGGCAGCTAACTTATCCAATTGCTCATCAAAAGTCAATGGCTTTTTCAAATCCATAAAATCACTCCTTAACGTAAAAAAGCTGAGCACAAGTCTCAGCTTGGTCCCCAATGCCAAAAAGGCTTCGGGCAACTCTGTTACATATAGTATATTCAAAAAGCCACGAAATTGCAATAGTTTTTATTATTTTCATCATCAAAAAAGGGCGCTGCCCAACCAGGCGAATACGCAAAGTTAATACACTCCTCCACACCACAATCCCGGCGCTGCCCTTAAAAGAAGCGCAAGGGTGGAGTCCAGAGGAGGGACAGCGCTTTCTGTCCTTCCTCTGGGAACCTTCCGTCCCGGAAAGAGTTTATTTAAAATATTCCACACCAGACTCGAATATTTTAATATCCTGCTCCCCATAGATATTAATAGCAACTCCGTCCCCGCGACGTTCGCTATGTGCCATCTTACCAAGGATACGTCCATCCGGGCTGGTAATACCTTCAATGTTCATATAAGAACCATTGACATTCCATTCCTCATCAACACTGAGCTGTCCATCCGGAGTTACATACTGAGTTGCAACCTGTCCGTTTGCAAACAGCTTCTGCAGCCATTCTTCATTTGCAACGAAACGTCCCTCACCATGTGAAGCCGGGTTACAGTATACACCGCCAAGCTGTGCCTTCTGCAGCCAAGGAGATTTATTACTAACAACCTTCGTATAAACCATCTTGGAAATATGGCGTCCGATAGTATTAAATGTCAATGTAGGAGAATCTGCTTTCTGTCCGCAGATTTCACCGTAAGGTACAAGACCAAGCTTGATCAGAGCCTGGAATCCGTTACAGATACCAAGTGCCAGACCGTCTCTTTCATTGATCAGCTTCATAACAGCTTCTTTGATCTTCGCATTCTGGAATGCAGTTGCAAAGAATTTCGCGGAACCATCCGGTTCGTCACCTGCGGAGAATCCGCCCGGGAACATGATGATCTGTGCCTGATCGATTGCTTTCTCAAAAAGCTCTACAGAGTCATGGATATCTTCAGCAGTCAGGTTCTTGAATACTTTTACATCCACCTCTGCACCTGCACGCTCGAATGCACGTGTGCTGTCATACTCGCAGTTTGTTCCAGGGAATACAGGAATAAATACACGAGGTTTTGCAACTTTGTTCTTGCATACATAGATGCTGTCTGCACGATAAAGCTTCTCATCTCTGTCAGCTGCCTCTTTATCATTCTCAGAAGAAACTGTCTTAAATACTTTTTCCAGAGTACCTTTCCATGCATTTTCAGCTTCGTCTACAGTGATCACTGTATTTCCATAGGAGAAGTTACCGTCAGCAGTTACTTCACCGATCACTGTATAAGTGATGGAAAGCTCTCCAACCTTACCATCCGGAACTTCCAGGATAATATCGCCAAATCCAGGTGCAAAGAAATCTCTCGGATCAAGGTTATGCTCAATCTTTACGCCCATGCCATTACCAAATGCCATCTTTGCAACTGCTGCTGCAATACCATGGCGGTCAAGTGCATAAGCAGAAACAACTTTGCCGTCCTGCATATCTTTATGAAGTTTTTCATACTGATCCATGATTCCTGCATAATCCGGCAGATCATACTGATCCTTCGGTGCACGAAGCCATACCAGTTTGTTTCCTGCTTTCTTTAATTCCGGTGTGATCACATCCTGGATCTTCGCAACGTCAACAGCGAAAGATACCAGTGTCGGAGGTACATCAATATCATTAAATGTACCGGACATACTGTCCTTACCACCGATAGATGGAAGTCCAAATCCCATCTGTGCTGCATAAGCACCGAGAAGTGCTGCGAAAGGCTGGCTCCATCTCTTAGGATCTTCTGTCATACGACGGAAGTATTCCTGGAATGTGAAACGGATTTTCTTATAGTCACCACCTGTAGCCACGATTCTTGCAACGGACTCTGTCACTGCATAAGCAGCTCCGTGATATGGGCTCCAGGAAGATAAATACGGATCAAAGCCATAGCTCATCATGGTTACAGTATCTGTTTTACCATTCTGTACCGGAACCTTTGCTACCATGGACTGAGTCTCTGTGAGCTGATATTTACCACCGTATGGCATAAATACACTGCCTGCTCCGATAGAACCATCGAACATTTCCACAAGTCCCTTCTGGGAGCATACATTTAAGTCTGCCAGAGTTTCCATCCATTTAGCTTTTACATCAGCTACATCCGGGCGCTCTTCAAAGAGGTTGCCTTCTTTGTTAGGGATTTCTACTTCTACAGTTGTCTCCTGATGTGCACCGTTAGTGTCAAGGAATGCACGGGAAATATTTACGATTTCTTTTCCTCTCCATACAAGTACCAGACGAGGATCCTCTGTTACAACTGCAACCGGAATTGCCTCCAGGTTCTCTTCATTTGCATAGCCAAGGAAAGTATCTACATCTTTCGGGTCAACTACTACAGCCATACGTTCCTGAGATTCGGAGATTGCGATCTCAGTTCCGTCAAGACCTGCATATTTCTTCGGAACCTTGTCAAGATCTACCCTCAGACCTGCTGCCAGCTCACCGATAGCAACGGAAACACCGCCTGCACCAAAGTCATTACATTTCTTGATAATATGGCTGACTTCTTCACGGCGGAACATACGCTGGATCTTACGCTCAGTAGGAGCATTACCTTTCTGTACCTCAGCGCCACATACTTCGATAGAAGCTTCTGTATGAACCTTGGAAGAACCGGTAGCACCACCGATACCGTCACGTCCTGTACGTCCTCCAAGTAAGATAATGATATCTCCCGGATCAGAATTCTCACGGATAACCGCACGTCTTGGAGCAGCACCCATAACAGCACCGATCTCCATACGTTTTGCCACATAATTTGGATGATAAACTTCTTTTACATAGCCTGTTGCAAGACCGATCTGGTTTCCATAGGAGCTGTAGCCATGAGCTGCGCTTCTTACCAGTTTCTTCTGCGGAAGTTTACCCTTGAGAGTTTCTTTTACAGAAACAGTAGGATCTGCTGCACCTGTTACACGCATTGCCTGATATACATAAGTACGTCCTGAAAGCGGGTCACGGATCGCACCGCCAAGGCAGGTAGCTGCACCACCGAATGGCTCGATCTCAGTAGGATGGTTATGTGTCTCATTCTTGAAGTTGATCAGCCATTCCTCTTCTTTACCGTCTACGTCTACAGGAACTACAATACTGCAGGCATTGATCTCATCAGATTCTTCCTGATCAGCAAGCTTTCCTTCTGCTTTCAGTTTCTTCATAGCCATCAGAGCCAGATCCATCAGGCAGACAAATTTGTCCTTACGGCCTTTGTAAAGTTCTTCTCTGTCAGCAAGATATTTGTTGTAGGTATCTACGATCGGTGCTTTGTAATCACCTTCGTCAAATTTTACATCTGTCAGTTCTGTGGAGAAGGTTGTGTGACGGCAATGATCAGACCAGTATGTATCAAGTACACGGATTTCTGTCATGGACGGGTCACGTTTCTCTTCTTCTTTGAAATAATGCTGGATATGCTGGAAATCCTTGAATGTCATTGCAAGATTTAAAGAATCATAAAGTTCCTTTAATTCTGCTTCCGGCATTTCCTTAAATCCGTCAAAAATCTTAACATCTTCCGGTTCCGGGAAAACAGTTACCAGTGTTTCCGGTTTCTGCAGACCTGTCTCACGGGAATCTACAGGGTTGATGCAGTGATGCTTGATAGCATCAAATTCTTCATCTGAAATAGTTCCTTCAATTACATAAGTAGTTGCGGAACGAATGATAGGCTGTGCGTTCTCATCCAGGAACTGTACACACTGAACAGCAGAATCTGCTCTCTGGTCAAACTGTCCCGGTAAAAATTCTACAGAGAAGATGCGGGAGCCTTCTGCTGCCTCAAAATTCTCCAGATATAAATCATCTACAGGTGGCTCTGCAAAAACAGTTTTGCATGCTTTATCAAAAACTTCATCAGAAATATTCTCTACATCATAGCGGATCAGCACACGTACTGCTGTTACGGATTTAATTCCCAGATAGCTGCTGACCTCATGTTTTAATTCCTTTGCCTGTACAGCGAAGGCCGGTTTCTTTTCTACATAGACACGTCTTACGTTACTCATAGAAACTCCTTTCTTATGTATGCATTGTTTTAAAAATGCTTTAAAAGCACCTTGCAGCCCGACTCCAGTGAACCTGCTGCTTGAACTATTGCTCTCTTTATAGTATCATAGGAAATATCATTAGTAAAATTAATATATCTTATATTTTTTATTAATGTAACTAATTAGTTACTGTTCACTGGTAATATCCCGCGAGGTGTTTTTTGTGAGCGAAGGTCACAGAAAACCCGAGATATACCGCGCGAATTTATGCGATTAGCATAAATTCTGTGCATCGCGAAGCGTGTTACTGAGAACGGAGTGAACAGTAACACTAATTAATCACTATCCGTGAAATGTTTTGGAATGAATATGCTAAAATCCAGAGACATACAAGCTCTAAAGTTCCATTGCTGCCGACAATTTGTATCATCACATTATTTTATGAAAGGATTTATTTCTATGGATATTAATCTTGAACTATACAAAGTATTCTACTATGTTGCCACCACCCTCAGCTTCTCAGAGGCCTCCCGCCAGCTTTTTATCTCCCAGTCAGCAGTCAGCCAGTCCATTAAAACTCTGGAAAAGAAGCTAAATCATCCTCTTTTTATCCGCAGTACCAAGAAAGTATTGTTAACTCCTGAAGGAGAACTTCTGCTCCAGCATGTAAAACCGGCTCTCCAGCTTCTGGACGAGGGAGAATCTCTCCTGTCAGGAGACAATCTGCTGAAAGGCCAGCTGCGTATTGCTGCCAGCGATACGATCTGCCGGTATTTTCTCATTGATTATCTTCAGAAATTCCATCAAACCTACCCGGATGTCCGTATCAAAGTCACAAACAGTACCTCCATCGGCTGTGCAGAGCTTCTGGAGAAAGGTCAGGCAGATCTGATTGTATGCAACTGTCCCAATTCCAGACTTGGCAGTCATTTTCAGACACGTGTGCTAAAAGAATTCCACGATGTATTCGTTGCCAATACGGATTACTTTCCTGTACACACTGTTCAGACCGAACTGCAGGAGCTTCTGAACTATCCAATCCTGATGCTTTCCCCCAAAAGTACCACCAGCGAATATTTGCGGGAAGCATTTACAGCCCATAATCTCAAGCTTCTTCCTGAAGTAGAGTTAAACAGTAATGACCTGCTTCTGGACCTGGCACGGATCGGACTGGGGATTGCCTGTGTTCCTGATTATATGTTAAAAGAAAATGATCAGCTGACACCGCTCATGTTAAAAGAGCCTCTTCCCGGACGTCAGCTTATACTTGCCCAGCATGACAGTCTTACTGTCTCTCAGGCTGCTGAACGCTTTATTGAAATGTTTACTTCCATACTATGAAATTTCTATGCTGCAGTTGCAAAGCCTTTGTACAATAAAAGAAGTCCTCTCTCAGTACTGAAACAACAATTTTTATAATCGCGTTTCTTACTGAATGAGAACTTCTTATTATTTTTCTATTCTGTTTTTCAATCTGAAGTCCAGCGGATATTCACAATCCACTTCACTATTTGGTCAACTTTCTTATTTCGGCATTACAGCCAGTGCATCAGTAATATACTGATTATCGATTGCTGCAAAGAATCCGCCGTCTGCCTTGGTTGCATAATCCATATCAATCGGCATTTTTCCAAGTACAGGAACCTTCAGCTCTGCTGCGATTTCATCAATATGGCTCTCACCAAAGACTTTGATCTCTTTTCCGCAGTCCGGACATTTCACATAGCTGTAGTTCTCTACGATTCCAAGTACCGGTATCTTCATCATCTCAGCCATATTAAAGGCTTTCTTAACGATCATCTTAACCAGATCCTGAGGTGATGTTACGATCACGATTCCTTCGATCGGCAGAGACTGGAATGCTGTAAGCGGAACATCACCTGTTCCAGGAGGCATATCCACAAACAGATAGTCTACGTCGCCCCAGATAACATCTGTCCAGAACTGTTTTACCATATTTGCAAGAACCGGACCTCTCCAGATTACAGGAGTATCCTCTGTAGGAAGCAGAAGGTTGATGGACATTACCTTGATCCCGTTTTTTGTGATCATCGGGTAGATACCTTCATCATTTGCCATTGCTGCACCCTTTAATCCATACATTTTCGGAATGGACGGTCCTGTGATATCCGCATCCAGGATACCGACTTTGTATCCCTGTGCTGCCATCATGTTTGCCAGAGAGCCTGTTACGAAGGATTTACCAACTCCACCCTTTCCGCTGACAACCCCGATCACATGTTTTACATTTGACTGAGCATTCATTTCTGCCTGAAAGCTCTGCTGTTTCTTGCTGCTTGAACAACCTTCGCAGCTTGCTTTGTCGCATGAAGTGTTGTTACATTCTTTTGCCATAATTAATCTTCTCCTTTATATTTACGCACTGCTGTACTGACAAAATATTGTTACTGTTCACTCCGTTCACAGTAACGTAGCCAAAATTCATTCC
>OGRN01003158.1_pt1 | contig 11894 bp, 10 predicted proteins | sample 1553401 | NCBI WGS metagenome assembly OGRN01 (sample SAMEA2580096, study PRJEB22360) | human gut metagenome | biome: human gut; feature: human-associated habitat; material: faeces | place: Denmark | collected 2008/2010 | reverse complement strand
CAGAGCCACACGCCCGCGGCGGCTGCCCCGGCTCGCCCGCCTGCCCCGGGTTTCGGAACCGATGGCGGCCGACCTGGGGGCACTCGAGCAATTCGTGGCCGGGATATAAACCGGCTGCCGGGCCGTGGGGGCGTTGCTGTCCGGGCGGGGTGCGCCTCGTGGCCTGCACGGAAAAAGGGGTTGCAACCTTTGCGGTTGCAACCCCTTTTTTGCGGATAGGAGCCCCCGGAGCGGGGCATGCCTAAATATGCGCGGCGATGAAGTCCCCGACCTCGGAGGTCGAGTAGCGGCGTTCGCCCTGTGCGGCGAGGTCTTCGGTGACGACGCCTTCGGTGAGCGCCTTGTCTACGGCAGGCCGCACGGCGCTGCCTTCCCTGTCGAGCCCCAGGTGTTCGAGCAGCATGGCGGCCGAGAGGATCGTGGCCATCGGGTTGGCGATGTTCTTCCCCGCAGCCTGCGGATAGGAGCCGTGGATCGGCTCGAAGAGCGCCACTTCCGACCCGACGCTCGCCGAGGGGAGCATGCCGAGCGAGCCGCTGATGACGCTGGCCTCGTCGGTGAGGATGTCGCCGAACATGTTCTCGGTGACGATCACGTCGAAATGGGTCGGCTGGCGTACGATCTGCATCGCGGCGTTGTCCACGAACATGAATTCCAGCTCCACTTCGGGGTGCCGGGGCGCCATATCCTGCGCGACTTCCCGCCACAGGCGCGAGGTTTCGAGCACGTTGGCCTTGTCCACGACCGTCAGGCGCCGCCGGCGGCTCATGGCGAGCCGGAATGCGACGTCCAGCACACGTTCGATCTCCGTGCGCGTGTAGGTGCAGGTGTCGAAAGCCTCCGTCCCGGCTTCGTTGCGCCCCTGCGGTCGGCCGAAATAGATGCCGCTCGTCAGTTCGCGCACGCAGATGAAATCGGTGCCGCGCACCACCTCTGCCTTGAGCGGCGAGCGGCCGGCCAGCGTGTCGAACAATGCGATGGGGCGCAGGTTGGCGAACAGTCCCAGCGATTTGCGCATGCGCAGCAGTCCCTGCTCGGGACGTACCGGGGCCTTGGGGTCGTTGTCGTACTTGGGGTCGCCGATGGCACCGAACAATACGGCGTCGGCAGCCTGGCAGATGGCGTGCGTCTCGTCGGGATAGGGGTCGCCCGTGGCGTCGATGGCGCAGGCGCCCACTAACGCCTCGCGGTAGTCGAATCGGTGTCCGAATTTCGCCGCCACGCGGTCGAGTACTTTCGTGGCCTCGGCAATGATCTCGGGGCCGATGCCGTCGCCGGCTAAAAGGGCTATGTTAACATCCATGGTCGTTGTATGTTGGTTCGATTATGTTCAGCATTTTGATCGTCGCCTTGATGGCGGCTTCGGTTTGGTCGGCATCCAGCCCGCGGGTCTTGAACTCCTTGCCGCCCGTCTCCCACGTGATGATCGTCTGCACGAAGGCATCGGTTCGTCCGCCGGGCGGGATCGAGACGGTGTAGTTGCGCAGCATCGGGAACTCGCGGCCGAGCTGGTGCTTGTAGATCTGCCTGAGCGCCCGCATGAAGGCGTCGTACTGGCCGTCGCCGACCGAGGTCTGCTCGTATTCGCAGCCGTTGATCTCGATCTTGAGCGTAGCGGCCGGGTGCAGCCCCTGTGCCAGCGACAGGCTGTAATTGAGTATCCGCACGGGGTTTTCGACCTGGTCGTAGCGCAGTACGTCGGCGATGATGTAGGGCAGGTCTTCGGCCGTCACCAGCTCCTTCTTGTCGCTCAGCTCGACCACCCGTTCGGTTACCTTGCGCATCGAGGCTTCGTCGAGCTCGATGCCCAGCGCTTCGAGGTTCTTCAGGATGTTGGCCTTGCCCGAGGTCTTGCCCAGGGCGTATTCGCGTACGCGTCCGAAGCGTTCGGGCAGCAGCTCGTTGAAATAGAGGTTGTTCTTGTTGTCGCCGTCGGCATGGATGCCGGCACACTGCGTAAAGACGTTCTCGCCGACGATCGGGCGGTTGCCCGGGATCCGGATGCCCGTGTAGGTCTCGACCATGCGGCTGACGTGGTTGATCTTCGTTTCGTCGATGCCCGTGAGGCAGTGCAGCCGGTCGTGCAGCACGGCCACCGTGCTCGACAGGGGTGCGTTTCCTGCGCGTTCGCCCAGCCCGTTTATGGTTACGTGAACCCCGTGGAACCCGGCTTTGACCGCAGCTGCGGTGTTGGCCACGGCCAGGTCGTAATCGTTATGGGCATGGAAGTCGAACCTAAGCTGCGGATAGCGTGTCACCATGTCGCGGCAAAACCGTTCGGTGGCATAGGGGTCGAGGATGCCCAGCGTGTCGGGGCACATGAAGCGCTGCACGGGGGCGTCGGCCAGCCCGTCGAGTATCGTGTAGACGTACCCGGGCGAATGCAGCATACCGTTCGACCAGTCTTCGAGGTAGACGTTCACCTTCATGCCCCGCGCGATGGCCCCGCCGATCGTGGCGCGGATGTCGCAGAGGTGCTCCTGCGGGGTGCGGCGCAACTGTTCGCGGCAGTGTTTGAGCGACCCCTTTGCCAGCAGGTTCACCACGCGACACCCGGCCTGGCCGAGCCAGTCGAGCGACACGCCGCCGTCGATGAATCCCAACGCCTCGATGCGGTCGGTATAACCCTTCGCGGCAGCCCATTCGGCGATGCGGCGCACGGCCTCCTGCTCGCCCTGCGAAACCCGCGCCGAGGCTATCTCGATGCGGCTCACACGCAGTTCTTCCAGCAACAGCCGGGCGATGGAGAGTTTTTCGCGGGCGTTGAACGAAACCCCCGACGTCTGCTCGCCGTCGCGCAGCGTGGTATCCATTATCTCTACGCGGGGATACATCGCGCTGCTATTTATGCGCCTGTTCGAACGCTTCGATCTGGGGCGCGATGCTGCGCAGGTAGTCCACGTCGTCGTAGCCGTTCTGCAGACAGCGCTTCTTGTATGCGTCGATCTCGAAGCGCTCGCTGCGGCCCGTGGCGCAGATCGTCAGCGTCTGGTTGTCCAGGTCTACGGTGAATTGCGTCGCAGGGTCGCCGTCGATCGCCGCGAAGACCGCCGCGAGGAACTCCCCGCTCACGGTGATCGGCAGCAGCCCGTTGTTGAGGGCATTGTTGCGGAAGATGTCGGCGAAGAAGCTCGACACCACGACGCGGAACCCGTAGTCGGCGATCGCCCACGCGGCGTGCTCGCGCGAACTGCCGCACCCGAAATTGCGGCCTGCGACGAGGATTTTGCCCCCATAACGGCTGTCGTTGAGCGGGAACGAGGCGATCCGTTGCCCCCGGGCGTCGTAGCGCCAGTCGCGGAAGAGGTTGTCGCCGAATCCTTTGCGCTGGGTGGCTTTCAGGAAACGTGCCGGGATGATCTGGTCGGTATCTATGTTCTCCGTGCTCACGGGCACGGCCCCCGAGGTGAAGGTTTCGAATTTGGGTATGGACATATTGGTTTTGTTTTTTCCGGCATTCGGCAGCGGCCATTTTGCTGCAAAGCGGCATGTAAGCCCCTGCCTGAGGCGGGGGGTTGGGGGTGGGCCGGAATTATAAACGACGCCGAAGGCGGCGGCAACGACCGGCCGATCCAAACCGAAGTTAAAAATTTTTACATTTCAAACACCTTGCGCGGATCCTCGATCCTGCCGCATACCGCGGCCGCGGCGGCTACCGCAATGCCTGCGAGCATGGTGCGCGCACCGGGCCCCTGGCGCCCTTCGAAGTTGCGGTTCGAGGTCGAAACGCTGTATTTGCCTGCCGGGATCTTGTCGGCGTTCATCGCCAGACACGCCGAGCAGCCCGGCTGCCGGAGCTCGAACCCGGCGGCGGCGAGCACTTTGTCGAGCCCTTCGGCCCGTGCGGCGGCTTCGACGCCTTTCGAACCGGGGACGATCCATGCCGTTACGCCCTGGGCCTTGCGCCGGCCTTCGACCAGCTTGGCGAAGCGCCGCAGGTCTTCGATGCGGCCGTTGGTGCAGCTGCCCACGAAGACATAGTCGACAGGTTTGCCGAGCAGCTTTTCCCCGGCTTTGAATCCCATGTACTCCAATGCCTTGGGGTCGGCCTCGGCCGGGATCTGCGCATCGACGGCCATGCCCATGCCGGGGTTGGTGCCGTAGGTAATCATCGGGGCGATGTCGGCGGCATCGAACCGGTACTCCTTGTCGAATACGGCGTCGGCATCGCTGTAAAGCGTTTCCCAGCGGGCGACGGCCTGGTCGAACGCCGCTCCCTGCGGCGCACGTTCGCGCCCGCGCAGGTAGTCGAACGTCGTCCGGTCGGGTGCGATCATGCCGCCCCGCGCCCCGCACTCGATGCTCATGTTGCAGACGGTCATGCGCCCTTCCATCGAGAGCGAACGGATCGCTTCGCCGGCGAACTCGATGAAATAGCCCGTGCCGCCCGAGGCGGTGAGTTGCGAGATGATGTAGAGCACGACATCCTTGGCTTCGACGCCCGGGCGCAGTGTCCCGTCGACCGTGATGCGCATGCTCCGCGGCTTGGACTGGATGATGCACTGGCTGGCGAAGACCATCTCGACCTCTGAGGTGCCGACGCCGAATGCCACGGCGCCCAGTGCCCCGTGCGTCGAGGTGTGGCTGTCGCCGCAGACGATCGTCATACCCGGCTGCGTAATGCCCAGCTCGGGGCCCACGATATGCACGACCCCGTGACGCGGACTGCCGAGTTTGAAATACTCGACTCCGTTCGCCTCGCAGTTGCGACCGAACGATTCGAGCTGCATCCGGCTCTGCTCTTCGGCAACCGGTTTGTCCTGATCGACGGTCGGCACGTTATGGTCGGGCGTACCGGTCGTCCGGTCGGGACGGGCTACCTTGATTCCCCGGTTACGCAAGCCCAGAAAGGCCACGGGCGAGGTCACCTCGTGGATATAGTGGCGGTCGATATACAGCACGCTCCGGCCCCCGTCCAGCTGACGGACCGTATGAGCGTCCCATACCTTGTCAAAAAGAGTCTTTCCCATCTGTTCGGTATTTAAGTGTTCTTATTCTGCCTTCTCCGTCGCATTGAGCAGATTCAGCGCATCGACGAACGCCTCGACGGCCGCCTTCACGACATCGGTATTGGCCGAAAAGCCGTGGACGAGCATCTGTCCGCAACGCACCTGCACGTGTACGCGTCCCACGTCGTCGCTGCCTTTGTTCATCGCCTGAATCAGGAACTCGGTGATCTGCACCGTCTCGTTGATCAGCGTCTTGATCGCCTTGACGGCCGCATCGACCGGTCCGTTCCCGGTGCAGGTCGCCGTGCGCTCATTGCCGCCGATCTTCAGAATAACCGTCGCGGTCGGAATCAGCGTACCGGTCAGTATCTGCAAGTATTTCAGCTTGATCCGCTTGGTTATCTTCTCGCCCGTCGTCGCGCCGACCAGATAGAGCAGGTCGTCGTCGCGGATATCCTTCTTCTTATCGGCCAGATCGAGAAACTTGGCGTACACCTCGTCCAGCTCGGCCTGCTCGAGCTTGAAACCGAGCAGATCGAGACGATGGCTCAGCGCCGCGCGACCGCTGCGGGCCGTAAGCGCGATGACCGACTCGTCGAGTCCCACATCGACCGGATCGATGATCTCGTAGCTCTCGCGGTTCTTGAGCACGCCGTCCTGATGAATGCCCGACGAATGGGCGAACGCATTGCGGCCGACGATCGCCTTGTTGGCCTGAACGGGCATGTTCATCATGCTGGCGACCATGCGGCTCGTCGAAGTCAGCAATTTCGAGTCGATGCCCGTATCGATGCCCAAGTGCTTGTGACAGCGCAACGCCATCACAACCTCCTCGAGCGCCGTGTTGCCGGCCCGCTCGCCGATGCCGTTGATCGTCACCTCGACCTGACGGGCTCCGCTGATCACGCCTTCGAGCGTGTTGGCCGTCGCCATGCCCAGATCGTTATGGCAATGGGTCGAAATGATCGCGCGGTGGATGTTGGGCACATGCTCGACAAGATACCTGATCTTGCGGGCGTACTCCTGCGGCAGGCAATAGCCCGTCGTATCGGGGATGTTGACGACCGTCGCCCCGGCCCCGATCACGGCCTCGATCACGCGCGCGAGGTACTCGTTGTCGGCACGCCCGGCGTCTTCGGCATAGAACTCGACGTCCTCGACATACTTCTTCGCATGCCTGACGGCCGCTACGGCCCGCTCGATGATCTGCTCCGGAGTGGAATTGAGCTTATAGTAGATGTGCGAGTGCGATACGCCGATGCCCGTATGTATCCGTTTGTGCTTGGCCAGAGCCAGCGCGTCGGCCGCCACGTCGATGTCGTTCTGCACGGCCCGCGTCAGCGCGCAGATCGTCGGCCGGGAAACGGCCTTCGATATTTCCCGGACCGAATTGAAATCGCCGGGACTCGACACGGGAAAGCCGGCCTCGATGATATCCACGCCCAGCGCTTCGAGCGCCCGGGCCACCTCCATTTTTTCGATCGTATTGAGCTGACAGCCGGGAACTTGTTCCCCGTCGCGCAGCGTCGTGTCGAAAATGTACAATTTCTCGCTCATGACTTCTCCTCCCTATTTAACAACGTTCCAAAATCGCATTGTTACAAAATTAGCCCGATTGTTAAATTTTATCTCGAATTGCAAATATATAAATACGACACCTAAAATCAAAATGAATCGCCGAACCGCTTCCCGGCCGCGCGGAAACCCCGGTTCGCCATCGGAAAAATCCGACCGCAAAAAGCGAAAAAAACGCACGGCCGATCCACCAGCATTGCAAAAAATCACCCGACGTCCCGACATTCCGTCACGCGATACGAGGAAATCCCGTCTCGGAAGCCGGGACGAAATACCGGAATGTCCGGACCTCCGTCAGCAGGCCCGGTCGCCGAGCAGCAGGCGGGCCTGCTCGCGCGCCGCCTCGGTCACGTCGGTCCCGCTGAGCATGCGGGCGATCTGCTCGACGCGCTCGGAAGGCGCCAGCTTCCTGATACGAGTCGCCGTGCCGGAGGCGGACTCCTCCTTATATACGAAAAAGTGGTCGCTCCCCTTGGCAGCCACCTGAGGCAAATGCGTGATATTGATTACCTGCAAGCCGGACGAAAGGCGAACGATGATCTCGCCCATGCGGTCGGCCACCGACCCGGAAACGCCCGTATCGATCTCGTCGAAGATCACCGTAGGAAGCTGCCCCGAACGGGCGACGAGCGACTTGAGACTCAGCATCAGCCGAGACATCTCTCCTCCGGAAGCTACCTTCTCGACCGGCTGGAGCGGCATCCGCCGGTTGGCCGTGAACAGGAAGCGTATCGTATCCGCGCCGTCGGGCCGCAACTCCGCGGCCGGCGCGATCTCGATCCGCAGAACGGCCGACTCCATGCCGAGCTCGGCGAGCATCCCCGCTATCTGCTCTTCGATCCGCGGAGCGGCCGCCGTACGAACCGCCGTCAGCTCGCCCGCGATCCGGACGGCCTCGGCACGCAGCCGCTCGACCTGCTGCCGCATTTGGGCAATCGCCTCGGCACCGCCTTCGATATCCGCCAGTTGCGCTTCGTATCGGGCCTGCAATGCGAGCAGTTCGGAAACGGAAGCGACGCGATGCTTCTGCTGGAGCGAATAGATGCGGTCCAGACGAGCAGTTACCTGTTCGAGTCGCCGGGGATCGGCATCGATCCGGTCGGCGCCGGAAGCGGCCTCGGAAGCCAGATCCTTCAGATCGAGCGCCGCCGCGTGCAGGCGGGCATAAAATTCCTCGGCCCGGGGATAGACTTCGGCTATGCGGCCGACCGACGTTTCGACGCTCTTGAGCCGGGAAAGCAGGCTATCCTCGGCCCCTTCCAGCTCGGAAGCGGCGAAAAGCAACGTATCGCGGATCTCCGAGGCATGCGACAGCTCGGACAGACCAGCCTCCAGCTCCTGCTGCTCGTTCTCCGACAATTTCGCCTCACGCAGCTCGTTCAACTGAAAGGAAACGTACTCCCGGTCGCGGCCGCTCTGCTCGGCCCGGGCCCGAAGTGTCTCCAACTCGCTCTCGCAACGGCGGAGCTCGCCGTATATCCGGCGATACTCCCCCGGCCTGTCGCCGGCCTCTCCCACGCTGTCGAGCAAACCGGTCCGGAAACGGCTGTCGCCCAACAGCAGCGTCTGGTGCTGCGAATGAATATCGATCAATCGGACGCCGATCTCGCGCAAGGCCGTCAGCTGGACGGGAAGATCGTTGACATAAGCGCGGCTCTTGCCGGCGGGCGTAATCACCCGCCGCACGACGGTCCGCTCGTCATAGCGACCCGAACAGCGGCTCCAAGCCGTAACCCCGGACGTCGAACTCGGCCTCGACGACGCAGTTGCGCCCCGAGTCCTTGATCGCGGCCGCGTCGGCGCGAGCTCCCAGCACCAGCCCCAGCGCGCCGAGCAGGATCGACTTGCCGGCTCCGGTCTCGCCGGTAATGATATTCAGCCCGGCGGCGAACTCGATGTCCAGCCGGTCAATCAGCGCATAATTCTCGACCGTCAAACGACACAGCATATCCCGTATGAATTAAACGGACCCTTCCTCGCCGGAAAAGTCCGAACTACAAAGCGAAAGTTACGAATTTTCGGTTATTCCTCCTTTTTCCAGAACGCCTCGATCTCGTCCGCGATATCCGAAGCGACCTCTCGCTTGTTCTTGAGCCCGAAAGCGTTCCGCCGCCCGTCGCGGTGCAGAATCGTAACGCGGTTCGTATCGACGCCGAAGCCCGCGCCCGGATCGTCCAGCGAGTTGAGCACGATCATATCCATATTCTTGCGCTCGAGCTTATCCTCGGCATGCTCGAGCCCGTGATCGGTCTCGAGCGCGAAGCCCACCAGCAGACGGGGCCCCTTGATCTCTCCGATCGCCGCGGCAATGTCCCGAGTAGGACGCAGCTCGATGCTCCGCACCTCGCTCTCCTTCTTGATCTTCCGGTCGGCGACCGAAACCGGAGCATAATCGGCCACCGCCGCACACATTACGGCTCCGTCGCAACGCTCGAAAGCATGCAGGGCGGCCGCGTACATCTCGTCGGCCGTCGTAACCTCCAGCGCCTGCATCCCGTCGGGAATCGGCAATGCCGTGCGTCCGGTCACCAGAATCACGTCGGCTCCCCGGTCGCGCAGTTCCTCGGCCAAGGCATAGCCCATCTTGCCGGACGAATGGTTCGATATGTAGCGAACGGGGTCGATCGGCTCGATCGTCGGGCCGGCCGTCACGAGCAGGGTCCGCCCCTGCAGCGAGCGCCGGCGGGCAAAATAGTCCGACACCGCACGCGCGATCGCGGCAGGCTCCTCCATCCGTCCTTTGCCCGAAAGGCCGCTGGCCAATTCTCCCGAAGCCGGTTCGATGATCCGGCATCCGTAGCTCTTGAGGCTATCGAGGTTATAGCGGGTCGTCGGATGAGCGTACATATCGAGGTCCATCGCCGGGGCGACGAACACGGGACAACGCGCCGACAGATAAGTGGTCAGCAGCAGGTTGTCGGCCACGCCGGTAGCCATCTTCGCAATCGTATTGGCCGTAGCCGGAGCGACGACCAGCGCGTCGGCCCACTCGCCGAGCGAGACATGGCTGTTCCACTGTCCGCTCTCCGGATCGAAAAACTCGACGAGAATCGGGTGGCGGCTCAACGTCGCGAGCGTCAGCGGCGTGATGAACTGCTTGGCCAACGGAGTCATCAGTACGCGCACTTCCGCGCCCTCGCGGATCAGTTCCCTGACGAGTATCGCAGCCTTGTAAGCTGCGATACTGCCTGTTACGCCGACGATTATTTTCTTGCCTCCGAGCATGTCTGCGACCGTTAAAAACTATTCGGCGATCGTCTCGGGCTGAGGCTCCGGTCTGTTCTCGCGGAAATAGACCTTTCCCTCCAGAAATTCCTCGGTCGCCACGAGCGTAGGCTTCGGCAGCCGCTCGTAGTATTTCGATATCTCGATCTGCTCCCGGTTTTCGAACGTCTCCTCGAGCGAATCGGTGACGCTCGAGAAATCGGCCAGCTTCCGGTTCAATTCCTGCTTGATCTCGCTGGCGATCTGATTCGCGCGGCGGGCGATCACGACCACGGACTCGTAAATGTTGCCCGTCGGCGCGTCGATGTCGGTGAGCGTCCGGGTGACTGTGTTCGTCGGAATGCTACTTTTCTTGATTTCCATCTTTCGTTTCGGAATTATCTGATTGATTCGTATTGTCGCTGTTCGAGCCGTTCTGCAGGTCGCCGTACTTGGCCAAGTGCTTCTTGGCCTCCTCGAGCATCTTGTCGACCTCCTTCTTGTACTTGCTGTCGGGATATTGGTCGACGAAATTGTAATAGGCGTTCTGCGTATCGAGATACCGCTGGCGCTGCAACGAAGCGACGCTGTTGCGCGCATAGAGACAGTGGGCGCTGACGATCAGATAGGCCAGCTCTTCGCGGTGACCGCTCTCGGGATACATATCGATGGCGTTCTGAAGCGCCGTAACGGCCGAATTGTAGTATCCTATATCGTAGTACACCTTGGCGTTCATGAAAGCCTTGTCGTAGAGTTTCTGCCTCAGCTCGATCATGTTCTCGATCAGCTGGTCCTTCTTCACGCTGTTCGGATAGCGGTCCAGATATTCCGTTATGGCCTGAAGAGCCTGATGCGTGGCCGTCTGGTCGTACTCGGGCTTAGGCGAGGAAAAGTAAAAACCCTTGGCATACATATACTCCGCGTCCTCCAGAAACGGGCTGCGCCCGAAACGGCGGCGGAAGCCGTCGAACAGCTCGGCGCTCGAAACGAAGTCCCCGCTTTTGTAGTAACAGAGTCCCGTATAATAAGCCAAAGTATCGGCGCGGGCCGACTGAGCGTACACGTGAGCGACATCCTGAAAAAGCGTCAGCGCCTTGTTGTATTTCCCCTTATCGGTGTATTCGATGGCCGTCTGATACTTCAGGTTGCTGTCGTTGCTCTTGAGGACCTTGCTGTATCCGCTGCACGAGGCGGCCGTCACGCCCGCCAGCACGACCAAAGCTTTGTTTACGTCGATTCTCATCTTCAATTCATTAAGGATTAGGCGCCTACACCGACTCCGAACCGTCCCGAGAACGGTTCGTCGCCTAATTTCGGCAAAGTTATGTATTTTTAACGAGTTGAAAAAATATATATTGCGTTTTCGGGCGGATATTATCCGCAGCCCCGGACGCCCCGGCATAGCCGGAGCCGCGCACCCGTTCCGCCGCCCGCCCGCAACGGACGGCCAATCCGCACGAAGGCTCTCCCCTCCGCAGAGACCATGATAAAAAAAGCCGTTTTTGTACGCGCATACGGAAAAAAATAGTTAGCTTTGTACGTTTGTTTCCGAAACGATTACTCAATTTAAATACAATTTAAAACGGATACGATTGTGGATATTTTCGAACGACTCAAACAGAATGCCGGGGGTCCGATCGGCCAATACCAGAAGCTGAGCCACGGCTACTACTCTTTCCCGAAGCTCGAGGGCGAAATCGGCCCGCACATGATCTTCCGCGGCCGCGAGGTGCTGAACTGGAGCCTGAACAACTACCTGGGCCTGGCCAACCATCCGGAGGTGCGCAAGGCCGACGCCGAGGCGGCCGCCGAGTTCGGCATGGCCTATCCGATGGGGGCCCGCATGATGAGCGGACAGACCAAGTGGCACGAGCAGCTCGAGCGCGAGCTGGCCGCTTTCGTGGGCAAGCCCGACGCCTTCCTGCTCAACTACGGCTATCAGGGAATGATCTCGATCATCGACTCGCTGCTCACGCGCCGCGACGTGGTGGTCTACGACTCGGAGGCGCATGCCTGCATCATCGACGGGCTGCGGCTGCACACGGGCAAGCGCTTCGTATATCCGCACAACGACATGGAAGCCTGCCGCAAGCAGCTCGCCCATGCGACGAAACTGGCCGAGGAGAACGGCGGGGGGGGGCCCGTCATCACCCGGGGCGAGCGCAT
>OGRN01003148.1_pt1 | contig 11923 bp, 5 predicted proteins | sample 1553401 | NCBI WGS metagenome assembly OGRN01 (sample SAMEA2580096, study PRJEB22360) | human gut metagenome | biome: human gut; feature: human-associated habitat; material: faeces | place: Denmark | collected 2008/2010 | reverse complement strand
GCTGCGCCTGCCGTAAACGGGCGCGCACTGGCGGGCAGGCCCTGTATCCTGGGGGTTGCTGGGTTTCCGGGGGATGGTTAATGTCGCCGGCCCCCTTTCCTGTTGTAGCGGAATGTGAATATCAACAGCCCTGCCACCGCCAGCGGCATGCCGATCAGCAGCCACAGGCTTGGCGCGTCTGCACCCGTGTGGGGCAGCTCAGGCGTTTTACGGTTCAGAACGGTAAGGGTCATGGTGTAGGTGTTGCCGAACTTCGTAAGCTCTTTGTCCGGAATTAACTGCTCATCAATATAACACTTGCCGCCTTGGGTAAATTCGATCACAATTGGCTGTGCCAACAGGTTGTACCCCGGATGTGCCTTGGTTTCCGTCAGGCGGTATGTACCGGGTTCCAGATTTGTGAACGGGTTCGGGGTTATTTTGCCGTTGTCGTTCGTTGTACCGGTATAGGTAGTATCTACCTGCGTTTTTCCTTCGGTTGTTTCGACCAGCTTTTCCAGCTTGAACTCAACACCACTCAAGGGCACGTCATTGCCTTTTTCGTCTTTTTCCGCGTCCTTCTTGATGATATCCAGTACAAACTTCGGGTTCTGCAGCTTGTTGGTCAGCTCAATCTTTCCGCTGCCTCCGGTGATGGTTCCATCGGTGGTTCCTGTGGCTGTATTGTCTGTTGAGCTGCCCGCGCTGTTCGTTTCGCTGTTCGTTTCGCTGTTTGCTGTTGCTTCAGCCGTTACAACATACGTATTGCCTTTAATCGTAATGGTTCCGTCTGCCGCGGTAAAGTTGCCAGCCTCATCCACCGTACCTTCCACAATGCGGTAAATATAGTTGTTTGCCGCACTGCCGCCAACCGGGTACTGATCCAGGTTGTTAAAGGGATACAGCCAGCCGTTATCTGTATGGTGAACCGTAACATATTTGCTGCCCGAGGTCGGGTAGTCAACAACATCCCACGGGGCATCCTCAGCACTGTTTGCCAGGCGGCGCTGGAGCTGGATGTAAATTTCATCTGGCTGATTCGTAGTGACAATGTCCTCATTATTTGCATCTTTCCAGTGCTTATCGAACTCAATGTTGATCAGTTTGCGCTGGGTGTTGGTAAAGATTGCGGTAACTTTCAGATCGTTCGGATTGCTCGGATTTTCGCTCGCCACAATCACGCCTTCCACCATGGTGTTGTTGATCACATGGGCTTCATTGCCATCCGGAACGGTTACGCTTTGCAGTCTGGAATCATCACTGGTTTTGACTTCCTCGATGGTATAGCGGGTGCCAACGGGGATGCCGGTGATGGTCTCGGTGTGGTCGCCGGCTTCGCTCATATTAATCGTAACGGTTCTTTCGATGGGCTTTTCTTCCAGACCCTCACCGCCAACATCATTAAAGGTAACTTTGAAGGTGTAGGTGCCATTAATGGTACCTTCCTCCCCCTCTGCGGCCTTCTTTTGGATTTTCAGCCCGCCGGTTTTGACGGTGTTGACGTATTTTACTTTTAGCTTTGTCAGCGTGGAGCTTGTTTCGTCCGGGTCCTTATAGGAACGGAAGACGATGGTGTTGGCTTCTTCGGGCTTTTTGCTCACCTTGTAGCCATCATTCTTTACACTATCGTCATAAACTTCCGTTCGGCCATCATCGGGGCCTTTGGGGGGATCATTCTGCTTTTCTAACGACCTCTTTTCCCCGAATGTTACGGTCGTTACATTTGATGTGTCATCCGGCTCCGTCGACTTAACCACCTGCCCGTTCTCGTACACCGTCCATGTGGTGTCGTACAGGCTTGGGTTCAGTTTCTCTTTGAGCGAAATGTAGCTGCCGCGGCGGAACTGGTCGCTGAAGGTAACGGTTTCTCCATCTTCCAGAACAAAGCGTCCGGCATCGTCCACCAACTGGGTGTCGCTGTCCTTGGTGGAGGTGTACTGTGCGTTTTCGGCTTTTTCCAGCTTACCGCTTTCGACGGAGCCGTAATCCGGGATGTCCTTCTGATCGGTTGTAAAGCCGGTCATCGTACTTGGCACCGCTTTGGGAATGAAGGTAAAGTTCCTGAAATAGATGTTGCGGCTATAGTTATCGCCCACGCGGATGGTTTGGACGTTGTCGTTAAAACCGCTCTGCTCTTTCATCTTGTGCAGGTCCAGCTTTACGGTGACCCATTTGTCTGTCTTCACTTCGACCGAGCCATACGTTGCGCCGTTAATGCCTGATGTGCCAAGGCTGCCTTTTTGGACGCCGTTTTCATCCAGCAGTTCCAAATACAGGTTGTTGAGGGAAAGGTTACCTCCACCACCATCATTTGAATCAACGTAAACCTGGAACGTAAGGAAGCGCATTTTTTCGATATTGATGGGTTCTTTCAGCGTCAGGATGCCACGACGTTTATCACGCGCTGCACTGACGGGTTCCGTATCCATATAGCGTGCGTACCAGTGAAGGACCTTTTTGGTATCTTGCACGGTATCTGGCCAGGGGTTTGGAACCAACTCGAAAATGTAGTCACCTTCGTTTGATTCGGTTGGTTTGGTTGCGGGTTCAATCTTGTTTTCTTTCGCAGTCAAATCCACCACTTTGGACGGAGTTCCGCTTTCATCCGGGCCAGCGGCATCTTTTGTTCCATAATGGGTTGCCTGGTTCTTGATGGTGAAGTTGAAGATTTTCTGGTTTTTAAAGCAGTTTTTGAAGTCATCATCAGTAACGTTGGTCAGATCGACCTCTTTTTGAACCTGCAGCTCGTTATTATCCGGGAAGTTGAACGCCACCGCCATGTTGGACTCCCACATACCGCGTTCCATGTAGTACATGGTAAGGGTGTGCTTGCCGGTGGAAAGATTAGGGATGGAGACACTTGCGTTTTTATAATACTTTTCGGTTGTTCCTAAGTAAGTAATGCTTGTCTCCGTTTCATGCTTGTTTTCATCACAATCTTCAGCGCCATAATTATCTGTCTTGCTGTTCTTGACCCGGCTGACATAGGAAGTTACGGTGTTTTTCTTATTATCGCGCTGGTCAAATTCCAACACACCAGAAACTCTGGCATGAGCACCGCCAATATCCAGGACAAGCTGATCGTCAATGAAAACCCACACATCATCATCACCAGAGAAGTAAAAACGAATTGGAATTTCATTATTGTAGTCGTCCTTAACTGTTCCGGTACTGGTTAGAGTAAACGGGATTTCAAGTTTTGCACCGTAACCGTAATTGTACCTGACTGCGCTCTTACTGGTTGTGGTTTCATTGAACGGGAAAAAGCCGTATGGCGTTGAAACTTTATTTGGATCACTTGCACTGTCCACGTTGTGGGACGCCTCGCTCAGATATTCAGCGGTTGTCTCTCCCGTGCTATCATTACCAAGGTACAACTGATCGCTATTTGTATCTTTGCGCAGATATAGAGAAGTTTTGCTACTGTCAAACCACCAGTATTTAACACCTTTGCCTTTTTGATCTGATTCTACAAAAACTTCTTTTTGGGTAAACGGAAACTCAACATTGTGGTAAACTTCGCCAAGTTTTGCATTTTTGCTGTTTTTGCTGGTCAGGAACTCTTCATTGAAATGCGGTTCTTTCAGGGTCGTTCCATTCATCACGATGTCGCCATCGCTGTCCCTTTTGTCTGCCACAATGCCCTGGAAAGCGTAGGAATTTTTCTCGTTTCCGCCTCCTATATCAAAGTTCGAGTTATTGGCTGCGATAAAGATATTGTAAGAACTCCATCCGTACAAATTCAATGTACTTGCAATATCCGCAAATTTTGGAGCCCAATCACTTGGCTGGAAATGGCCTGTATAAATGGGATATATAATGGACTTTCCGGTATTATTATTTACATAACTCTGATAGTAGTCGCTGATTGCCTGATCGAACTGGCGGAAGGGTACCCAGTGGCGCTGATTAACCGCATTATCATTATCGTAGCTATCACGGTTATTGCCGTTCAGTTCGTAATCTGTATAATAATCATACAGCGTACTGGTAACATACTTTGTATTTGGTTTTTCCGTAAATTCAGCGGCGGCAATATCTACTACTTTAGTGTCAGGATTTTTCCACGTTTCGGCATCACGCAGGGTACCTTTTGGAGCCCAGTAGCCTCCACGAGTGGTACCGTTATATACTGCATCGTCATTCGTATCCGCATAGAAGCAATTTTTGTCATCTGTGGGAATCTCCAGCCACTCTGTACTTACTCCATTTCCTTTTGTCGCATTGTCATCGTTAATTTCTTCACCGGAAAAGATGATTGAACGATATCCTTGGGGAATGTCAATATAATAAAGGTTTTCGTTTGTACCATCTTTTACCAGCGTACCACTTTCGGATTTTACGTCGTCTCCTTTTATTCGATAATAAATGGTCTCTTTATTATTATTGGCTTTGGGGATTGAAAAGTCGCCGGTATCTCCATTCAATGCCATCTTGGAAAAAGTAGCATCGTAATAGATGCGGGTGGCACCGGGACGCCCCCATGTTGCATCATTAATACCATTGTACATGTAGCAATAGCATTGACCTTCGGAATACTGGAAGCGTTTCTGGTTTTCTTCTTTTACTTCCTCATTATAAAAATTGTAGTATTCACTTATTTCTGTATTCTCATCGCCCTTGGTAAAGCGAACAAAAGAGCAAAAAGCGTCAGGAATCTTAAATTTTGCTGTGAAATTAGGTTGGATATCATTTAAGGATATTGGCTGCTCACCGACCTGGACAAGCACTCCTTTATCATCCGGTTCATAAAACCAGGCTTTGACGTTCGTTAGTGTTTCACTGGTTTTATTTTCAAAGGCCATCTCTTTGTTAGCGAAATGCTTATGGCCAACCGTATAGTCCTTCCACTTCGTTCGATCCCAGCTATTTCCCTGATTTCCGTTCCCATTATTTCCGTCATAGTAGTTGCCGCCGATATAATGATCCTTATCATCTGGATTGAACGTCATCCACGGTGGACTCTGTTGTCCTACTTCAGCAATTACTATTTTGTGTGCAGGATTTTCGTCATTAATTGAATCTCCCTTATATCCGCAAAATTCAAGTCCATTCAACCCTCCGTTTTTATAGTGATCGGCCTTTTTCAGAACCGCAGAATAAATTTTTCTTTGATCCTTCGTTTCGCTAACTTCCTGCATCTCAAGATAATAAAAGTGATCTCTTTTTGGATCTTGTCCATCAGCGGCATGTATTTTTACCACTGTACAATCGCTCCAACCACTTGGCACTGCAAAATAGAGCGTGTAAGTTTCCGTATTCCCCCCCTCACTAACTGCCTGCACGTTATCCACGCTTTTTGCGGCGTACATCTTCTGCGGCTGTTCGGTCGGTTCCGGGGTGGCGGTGGTGGGGGTCACGGTCGGCACAGGGGTGGCCGTTGCGGTGGCTGCCGGTTCCGGGGTCAGGGCGGGTTCTGCCGTGGGCTCCGGCGTTTCAGTCGGGGCGGGCTGCTCCGGCTCGGCGCTTTGTTCCGGTTCCGGGGTGGCGGCGTTCTGCTCCGGCGGAGCGGTATTCTCCCCGGAGGCCGTTCCCTGCTCATCCTCCAGCAGCTCTACTTCGTCAGGTGCGTCGGGCAGAAGATCCACCTCGGCGTATACAGGCAGGGCCATTGCCATAACCAGGCAAGCGGTGACAAGCAGCGCTGTCAGCCGGCGCGCCCAACCTGTTGTGTTTTTTCCTGTTCTATTCAATCTGCTCACTCGCCTTTCGCGCTGGTTTAATGAAAGCACATTGTTCCACAGGGGATCCCTGTGGAACAGTAAAAGAAGCCAGCTTCTTTTACTTGCGCAACCGTTGCCATGTTGTTTTCAAAAAAAAACCGCATCGAGTCTTCTCATTGCGCATTTACTTTTTATTTTCTTAATATAGCACCTTTACACCAGAAAGACAATACAATCCACGCAAATTCCTGTTTTCAGCACTTTTACTGATTGCGTTTTTCTCCAATTATACAATGTGTTCAAAGCCTTTGTATAATTTACTCCTGATGTTCTTTTTGGCAGCGGTCCCTTTTATATACTTTAACCGCGCGTTTATGATCCTCTGCGCACACAGAGCACAACTTTGCGGCAAAATTCGCCTTTTTTGTTGCATTTTCCTGTTTTTGCGCAATTATTTGTTTCGCATGCGCCTGTTTGCGGCGGGGCATGGCGGCTGGGTGGGCGCCTTGTGGGAGAGATGGCAGGTTTGCGGCGCACGGTTCCCGTTTTTTTGCGGCGCGATGGGTACACCGCGCCCCTGCAAACGGTTTGCGGTGTTTGCGGCGGCGGGTGCGGGTTTGGTGGATTGCACGCCCGCCAACGGGACGCCGTTCTCCCTTTACAACGGGGTGCGGGTTTGCTGCAGATATGCCATTCGCTTTCTTGTCCCCCCTGCCCCGCCCCTGATTCCCGGTTCCCCCTTGCCGATCTCTATCTGCGCCAGCTCCTGAGGTGCATCTGAGAGCAACGAAAATAGCGGATCTTTCGCAAGCACAAAATCCGGCTGCGTTTGCTGAAACAGACGAGCTTTTTCTTTGTTTTCAGATACACCTCCAGCTCCCAGCTTTCAATCTATCCTGTGTAAACTGCAACCCCTCACGCGCCATTCTGTGCGGCACTTACCTTATAATATAAGGGGTGCTGCCCTGTGTAAATTTGCAACTGATCTATTTGAAGCAGCTGTGCGCTGTTGCAATTTTGCACAGGGTGTTGCCCACATTCTGTGCCGAACATTCCCGAAACGTGTTGGAAAAACGCACAGGATTGCCTTGTTTCCCTATGCCGCTTACCGTTGGAAAAACGCACAGGTTACCCCCGGAACAGTTGCAATTTACACAGGGTATTCCCGCTCCCCTGCCCCGCCGTGACCCGCGTACCTGTTGGAAAACCACACAGGATAGGCCCGTTCCCCGTGTTGCAATTTACACAGGTTTGGCTATTTTTGGCTTATTTGCAACTTTACGCAGGTTGCTTTCCGCACAGGAAAATGGTGGTGGAATGCACAGGCTGCAGTTGGTTGAACACACAGGTTTACATTGTTAAATTACACAGGCTCTACCTATTACTAATATAGAACTAAACATCTAAGCCATAATAACAACCAGAGGTAAGCCGGGAGATGGGGGAGAACGGGAAAAAATTGGTGTTGCCATTCCATCAGGTTACAGAACTCTGAAACAGCAGGACAGAAAAGCACAATAAAACCCTGTGTAACCTGCACCCGGGCTGCAACCCCCACAGGATATATGGCAAACCACAACGCGGGTGTTGCATTTTGCACAGGGTAATGGCGGTAAAACCCTGTGTAAATTTGCAATTCTTGCGCTGGACAACAGGATGTGCTATAATGTTTAGCATGATGTGCGTGACCACCCGGGATACAGCAACCGATATAGGAGGCCCCTGCTTATGGCGGCAAGTAAACAGAAAAAAGATGATCCGTTTGTCGTTACGTTTGAAGAACGCGGGGACCAGACCATCGTTCGCAAATCCAATGACCTTGTACAGATGACGCGCAACAACCTGACGCTGAGCCAGCAGCGCCTGATGCTGCATATTTTTTCGATGATTAAGCCGGAGGATACGGACCTGCCCTCTTATGAGCTGAGCATTTATGATTTTATCAAGATGACCGGCATGGACCCGCACAGCGGGGCGCTGTACAAGCAGGTGCGCAAAAATATTGAGGAGCTGGCCAACGCGCCCATCCAGTGGATCAAGAATAATGGAACTTCCACGGTGGAAACATTCCGCTGGATCGATAAAGTGCGCATTGATGAGGGCCGCGCGCGCATGACCATCACGCTGGATCCGGTGCTGAAACCGCACCTGGTGCAGCTGAAAACCCTGTATACCACCATGGATGTGACCTACACCATGCTGATGCGGTCCACCTATTCCATCCGCATTTACGAGCTGTGCAAGAGCTACCAGAGCCTGTACCTGAAAAAGAAAGCGGCCGGGGAACCGCTGGTATGGAACCTGAGCATGCTGTATGAACAGCTTTCGTATACGGCCAACCGATGGTCGGATTTCCGCCGCCTGGCACTGGAAAAGGCAAAGGCGGAAATTAACGAAAAGACGGATATTATTTTTAATTACGATGTGTACGAAAAAAAAGGGCAGAAGGTTCTTTCGCTGGTGGTAACGATTGACCCGGTGGATGATGCCGCCGCACAGGCCAACCTGGACAGCATCAACAGCACAGTGCGCAAAAAGAGCAAAAAGAAGGGCCGCCCCACCGTGGCGATTGAGGATTCGCTGCTGGATGACCCCAGCGTGATCACCTTTGATTATGTTTCGGCACCGGAAACAACAATCCCCTATTCCTTTGGACGCCACCGCACCGAGCTGCGGGAGGAAATTGTTGTGAAAGCGCGCATGGATCAGCTGCGCGCGGAGATTACGCCCGAAGAGCTGCACGCGGTGGAAGTGATCATTGATGTGTTGGCAGATGCCTGCTGCACCATCCAGGCAGGCGATGGCGAGCAGGACGGCGGCAACAAAACGGTGTTTGGAAAGATGAATGCCATCATCCTGGATTGCGGCGGGCTGACCAGTTGGCTGGCCGGTGTGGCACCCCGCTATGCACAGGAGATCATTCCCCGGTCGCAGACGATGCGCAGCCCGGCGCGGTACCTGAACAAGGTGCTGCGCGAGGATATGGATAACTATCGCATTTATATTTTCCGCAAGGCAAAGCCGGCAGCAGAACCCAAAGAGGAGCTGTTGGAAGCGGAGTACCATGTGATGGACGAGCCGGTGCAGCAAGCGATGCCGGAGCCTGAGCCGCCCAAGGTAGAGCTGATTCCCGAAACGATTGTAAAACGGCAGGATATGCGAAAAGAGTTTGCAAAGTTTGTAGATGATGGATACCTGGAAAAGACGTTGACGAGCGGCCAGCGCGGCGCTTACCATGAAATTTACCGCCACCTGGCAGCGCGGTGCGTGCCATCGCCTTCCAGCCTGCGCAATGGGCTGAAAGACGAAATGCGGCTGCATTACCTGTCCTGCATGAATGAAGTGATTGAAAAGTATGGCAGCCTGACCCCGTTGATGGAAGCTATGGCGCATGAACTGGACTTTGATGTGTTCTGGGCAAAGGCCGCCAAGGACCCCAACGTGAATAACCCGATGGGGCTGTTCTACCACATTATTGAAGAACGCGCGCTGAACCCGATCGGCACCATAATGAACGACCAGGCACAACGGCAGAAGGTTGCCGCCAAGGAAAAAGGTGAAAAAGATAAGTGGCACAACGAAAGCTGGATGGATGCTTTTGAGGAAGATATCCCGGATGACAGCGAAGAGTAATTGAGATGAAGCGGAGCGGAACATCCGGGAACGCTATTATAATAAGGTAAGCAGCGGCTGGCAGATTGCTGGCCGCTGCTTTTTTGTTGGGGTGCAGCTGAGAAATGGAAATATCCGGCGTTTTTTGATTTCAGATAGACCTTGGGATAATAGGTGGGAATGAAAGTAGGTGAGCGGGAATGCCTGGATGAAGTGAAGAAGGATGGGAAGAAAAAGCGGCAGAGAAAATGCGTGAACAGCAACGAAGAGATGCCTGCATAATATTCGTCAAAATATCCGTTGACACACGCGAAGCATATGATATAATAGAAGCTATAACAGCAACGAAGAGATGCCGCACGGCATGGGGTGCCAGTTTTTTGCAACCCGCAGTATTGCCTTAGATTAAGATGCCGGCGTGCGGTACCGCCAAAAGAACCGAACAAAAGGCAAAGATTAACCGACAGCAACGAAGAGATGCCTACACAAAGGCGCTCGCAAGGAGGAAAACAATGGGATATTGTATCTCAGTCTGCATTGAAAAGGGCGGCGTGGGAAAAACCGTTACCGTCTGCAACCTGGCGGCGCTGATGGCGCAGGACGGCAAGCGGGTGCTTGTTGTGGATATGGATGCCCAGGGCAACTGTACCTATACCCTGACGGGCTCCCGTGTAACCGATAATACTTTTGACCGCGCTGGCGTGTATGATATGTTCCGTGCCTATGGCATCAGCGGCACGCAGAACTATATTTCCCGCACGCAGTTTGATAATATTGATATAATTCCGGCAAATGGCAACACCCCAATGGCGGCCAAGCAGCTGCAAATCCTGGAACAGTCCGAAAGCACCAGTATTAATATGTTTTTGGCCATGTGCCTGGCACAGGTTGCCGGCGAATACGACTATATTTTGATCGATACCCCGCCGTCCCGCGATGTAATGGTGACCAACGCCCTGATGGCCAGTGACTTTGTGCTGATCCCCTGCGTGTGCGATGACTACAGCCGTGACAGTGTGTACCGCACTGTGGCCATGTGCCAGCAGTTGGAGCACGATGAGGGCGAAAAAATTGATGTTTTGGGCATTATCCTGACTATGGTGGAAAAAACTGCCCTGACCGAAGTAATCCGCAATGAACTGCGGGAAAGCCAGCTGGGCAGCAAGCTGTTTGCTGCCGAAATTCGTAAGGGACAGGCTGTAAAGGATAGCACCCGCCTTGGTGCGCCGGTTGTGCTATGTGCACGCAGCAGCAACCCGGCAAAGGATTATGCAAAGGTGTATGCCGAGCTGAAAACGCGCGTTGAACAGGAGGCAGAGTGATGGCAAGCAAACTGGACCGACTGCAGAAGAAAGGCTTTAAAGTAAACGAAGCAGCGTTAAGTAAGATCGCGCGCGGCGACCAGGAGCCGGGCGGTGAATACAGCGAGATCAATATCAATGATATTGAAGAAAACCCGGATAATGCCCTTTACCGTGAGCTGGATACCGAGGAAGATATTGCGCTGCTGGCCGATGATATCCGCCGCGCGGGGCTGCTGCACAATCTGGTTGTGTTCCCTAAGACCGGTGTTGGCGGAAAATATGTGCTGCTTTCCGGCGAGCGCCGCCTGCGTGCGCTGCGCCTGTTGGTGGAGCAGGATAAACGCGAGCAGGAAGAAAAGCAGCTGCCCAACCGCATGAGTGAATGGCAGAAAGTGCAGTGCAAAGTGGTGCGCAACTTGACGGAAAACGAAAAAGTTGTGTATATTGACAGCGCAAACCTGCAAGTGCGCGGCGGCATCAGCAATGAACGTGTGATGCGCCAGGCGGCGGCGCGCTTTGTGGAAAACCTGCAGAAAGCACCGTATAACCTGAGCGCAGCGGAAGCAAAAAAAGCGCTGAAAGAGGTCAGCCCGCTGAATTCCCGCACGATTGATAAGGCGCTTTCGATTCAGAATGATCTCAACCCTGACCTGCGCCGCTTGCTGGATGAGGAATTCCTGAACCGAGCCGAGTGCGAAACCTATCTCCGCCTGACCCTGGAAGAACAGGCCCGTGCAGCCGCAGTGTTTTTGAAAATTGCAGCCCTTGACCCACGCAGCCATGAGCGCCGCGCCATTAAGGACGCATTGACCACCGCCATGTTGGATGTAGCAGTGGAACGCCGCAGCATGCAGGAGCGCGAGAGCGTATTTGCAGCAGCGTTGCAAAATGCACAGGATGCAATCGGTCAGGCCAAGACGCAGGAAAACAAGGCGGCGGCAGTAGATAAAGACCACAACTTTATTTCGGCCAAGCTGCCTACCACGGCCCGCAAACTGCGTAAAATTGCAGCGGCAAAAAATATTGAAGCTAAGATCCGCAGTTATACGGCAGAGGACCGCAAAGCAATGTCGGACCAGATGCAGGAGCTGATTGCGGCAGCGCAGGAGCTGAAAGCACTGATTGATGCTGTGGAATAATCCAGATCCACGAAAACAGCAAGCAACAAAAATCCATGTAAATAGGAATACAGGAATCCACGATATGAAACAGCGAATTGTCATCCGGCTGCACCTGGCTGTGCGGGCAGTGCTGCAAAGCGAAGCGGACTGGCGCGGCACGCGGCTGGGCACCCTGACATCGGAGCTGATCCATGAACAGGCTGCGAAAGCGCGCCTGTGCGGGGTGCAGAATTACGAGTTGAAC
>OGRN01003144.1_pt1 | contig 11927 bp, 4 predicted proteins | sample 1553401 | NCBI WGS metagenome assembly OGRN01 (sample SAMEA2580096, study PRJEB22360) | human gut metagenome | biome: human gut; feature: human-associated habitat; material: faeces | place: Denmark | collected 2008/2010 | reverse complement strand
CTGACCGGTGGCGATGATGGCCTCCATGCGCTCGGTGATGGCGGGGCGCGTGTCGTAGCTGCCGCGGTTCTCCTGCAGGTTGGAGCAGGCGATGCGGCTCAGGAGGTCAGCGCCGATGCGCTCGCACTCGTCAATGAGCGCCAGGTAGGCGCCCAGGAGCTGGACCACGGGACCCTCGGGGTCGGTGCCGGCCACGTGGGCCTCCACGATCTCCACGATGTCGTCGTAGCAGCGCAGGAGGATGTCGTCCTTGGAGGGAACGTAGTGGTAGAAGGTGGGCTTGGTGATGCCGCAGGCGGCGCAGATGTCCTGAACCTTCACCGCGTCAAAGCCCCTCTTGTGGAACAGCTCCAGGGCCGCGTTCTCGATGGTGGTGCGATCCATTCGTCCTCCCCCGAAGACGTAACAACGTTATGCCAGCTAGCCCGTATGGTACAAAATCGCGATACGAGTTGCCAAACGTCGGAACAGGCGGTGCCCCCCCGCCCCGCGAACGACCCCTCAAATTGGGGACGTGTTCGTTTTTGCGCAAACTGGGGACGGGTTTGGCGGAGGCGCGCGGGGGCCAAGCTGGTAGACTGAACCGTAACTTAATAGCATGAGGGCACGGTTCGAACAGCTGCTACGCCTAGTAGAGAAAAAAGGATTCCGGTTCGACTCCGGATCAGTTGAAAGACTGTGTTCAAGGCTCGCCTGCTTGCGGCGGCGCGCGTCCGCGCGTGGCGAGGGGCGAATGGCGGGGGCCCACCCTGCCGATCCTACCTGCCCTCCCGGACCCCGAAAGGGGAGGAGGCGGGGTATATGAAACCCAAAAAAACGCTGACGGAGCGCGTGCTCGCGCTGCTGCTCGCGCTTGTTACGGCGACGGCCCTCGTGCCGGCGCCCGCGCTCGCCGAGGCAGTCGATGAGCTCGCGGCGACGCCGCAGGCCGAGGCCGCTGCCGAGGAGCAGCCTGCCGAGGACGCGCCCGCGTCCGGCGACGTCGCAGCTGACACCGCGTCCGACGTGGAGCAGGAGCCTGCGGCCGACGAGGAGCCGGCAGAGAAGGTCGCGCCCGAAGCCGACGCTGCTGTCGAGCAGCCTGCGGTCGTCGCGCCCACTGCGGTTACCGCTACAGGAAAGGCCGATGCCCCCGCAGTCGCCTCTGCCGACACGCTGACCTCCGACGCCAAGGTCTATATCCAGGACTCCAAGGATAAAAACAGCTCCTATTCCACAAAGTATGGCGCGCTCAAGGCTGGCGAGACGCTTTGGGCAAACATGTACGAGGGCTACAGCTCCGTCGCCAACCCAGGCACCTGGACCTACACCTGGCTTGCCGGCACGGTTAAGGCAAGCAACGACGTCTCCGACTACACTGAGGTCGTAGGCCATGAGCAGTCCCTTACTGTCACCGACGCGATGGTGGGCAAGTACTTCATCTGTAAGGTGACGGTGGGTGGCAAGGACTATTGCGGCCCCTCCGTTTCTTACGGTTCGGGCATCAATGCCAATTACATTCCCGGTCCCGTGCTGGGCGCCGGGCAGGCAAACCTCTACTCCGTTAAGCTGAGTAGCTCGTCTCCCGCCGTTGGCGACACTCTGACCGCTACGCCGTACACTGCGTACAACACGCCCGCCGCGAGCGACACCAAGGTGACCTACACCTGGTACGAGTCGACCAACAAATACTCCGGCTGGGCCGAAATTGAAGGAGCGACGACCGCCTCCCTCACGCTAACCGACGCCCTTGAGGGCAAGTACGTCAAGGTCAAGGCAAACGCCGGCGTGAACGACGTTGAGGCCACGACGAGCGACGTCGTGCTCAAGGCTGGCGCGGTCAAGCTCGCAGGCGTCGAGCTCTCCGCTTCCTCCACGGAGATCAGTGCGACCCTTACGGCTAAGGCGTACACAGGCTCGAGCTACAGCCCCACCTACGTCGACAACTCCAAGGTCACTTACACCTGGAAGAAGTACAAGGGCACGTCAGCCCCCAACAGCTCCACGAAGTGGGAGACCATCGAGGGAGAGTCCGGTCCTACGCTTACGGTGGCCGACGACCTCGAGGGCTACTACGTTAGCGTCTCCGCCAATGCGGGCGCGAACGATGTCTCATTTGGCAGCTGGTCGACCGGCTACGGCGTGGGTCCCTTCAAGCAGGCCGCCGCCGTGGACATCTCCTCCGCCATCCTGGCCCCCGAAGGCTCCACCTCCGGTACCTATGTCTATACCGTTGACGACACCGTCCAAGCCCTTGCCAAAGAGAAGGGCGCTTCCGATTACATCGATGCGTCCAAGCTGAGCTACCAGTGGCAGATCGCGGATGCCAAGGGCGGTACCTACACCGACATCGAGGGCGCGACGTCGAACACCCTCGAGCTCATGGCTTATGAGGGCAAGTCGGTCCGCTGCCATATAACCGCAAGAATCGGCAGAAGCGATTACACCACCAAGGGTACGAGCCTCATCGGCGCTTCTGGCTCCGTCAACATTACGAAGGTCACCCTCGACCGCACCGTCGAGGCGAAGGTCGGCGAGAAGATTACCGCCACCGCGAAGTCGGGCTCCGACGACGTGACCTCGAGCCCCAAGGTTACCTGGTCCTGGTACTGCGGGGACTCCCCGAGCACCTGTAACACGAAGATTGAAGGGGCGGACACCAACTCCTTCACGCCCGACGCGGCGCTGGCGAACAAATACGTCCAAGCGCGCGCCAACGGTGGCTTTGGTGACGAGCAATCGAGCACGCTGCCTGTCGTGGAGGCTGGAGCGGTCGGTCTCTACGGCGTGACGGTCACGGGCGCTTTGGCATCCGGACAGGTCGCTGCAGGCAAGGTTCTGACCGCGAAGGCGACCAAGGGCAACTCCTACACTGACGTTTCCGCGACGGACACGGTCCACTATCAGTGGCAGTACTCCAACGAGAAGAGCTCCTACGACAGCCACTTCGTCAACATTCCCGATGCGACCGACTCCGCAACGTACACGCCCACGGCCGATATGGTGGGCAAGTACATTCGTGTGATCGCCACGAGCAAGAACTCGGTGAAGAGCACCGAGAAGAAGAGCACCTACGGCGGTACGCAGTCCGTCGACCCCGTTGGCCCCGTGACGCTTGCCGGGCAATACGAGCTCAAATCCGTTGCCCCCAACGAGGCGTCTTCGACGACCCTCTCCGTTGGCACGGTGCTTACCCCGCGCGTGAAGATTCCCGGCTCCTCGAGCTGGTCCGATTCCGATCTGCCCGAGGACGCTAAGCTCACGCTCGCTTGGTATGCCAAGGGCGAGGGTGATTCGGACTGGACGGAACTCACCGAAGGCATTGACGCCGAGACCGGCGCGCTGACGCTCAATGATTCTCTCGTCGGAAAGCGCATCAAGCTCACCGCAAGCGCTCTCGACAATACCGTTGAGTGGGTTTCCACCGACAGCGTTACGGCGGCGGGGGAGTACAACCTGCTGCGCGTGACTACCACCCCGCAGATCAACAGCGACTCGACCCACCTGGTTTCGGGCGACAGCGTCAAGGCGACGGTGCAGGCCAAGCGCGCTGACGGCTCGACCACCAACGGCATCGACGTCACTGCTCAGACGACCGTTGCCTGGTACGTCGCCGGCGATGCGAAGGCTCCCGCAAGCGACTGGACGCTGCTGCCCGACATGTCGGGTGCCACGGCAACGGTCTCGGCCTCTGCTGCGGGTAAGTACCTTAAGGCTGTCGCCACGAGCGGGAACTCGACGGCCGAGCTCGTCTCTGCCAATACCGTTATCGCCGCCGGTTCGCTCGAGGCTGCGGTTCAGAAACTCAACGACGCCAACAAACAAATCGCAGTTGATTACAGCGTCGATGGCGGCAACGTCAACGATGTCCTGAAAGCCCAACTCGCTGAGCTTGGTTTCGATGACGTTGACGTTAAGGTCTCCGAGGGCGGCGTGCTCTTTAAGGCCGAGGATGCCAAGGCGACGATCGGCATCTCCGACGCCCAGGACAAGACCAACGGCGATGTGACGTTCTTCTACATCGATCCCAACGATTACGCCGGCTACAACATCGACGGCCTGCGCAGCGCCGATGTGGTGTTCGAGCTGTCGCGCGGCGGCGAGACCGAGTATTACCAGCCCAACAAGACGGTGCAGATTGCCTGGAACGAAGCTCGGGTCCAGGAACTTCTCGACAATGCCGCCGAGCAAATCGCCGTCGGCTACGCTTCGGGCGATTCGGCCGAGTCCGTCACGTCGAATCTCACGCTTCCGTACCGCGCAGGCTCCAAGAGAAAGTTCGAGGTTGAATGGAAGAGCTCCGACGGCGATGCTATTTGGCCGTCCGGCTACGGTTGGAGCGACTATACCGGCAAGGTGACGCGCGCATCGAGCGATCGCGAGGTTACGCTGACCGCGACGGTCTCGTTTGTAAGCGGCGGCCCGTCCGGCATTGAGGGCGCGCACGACTTTACCGTGACCGTCAAGGGCGATCCCGAGAAGGTCGCTGCCGACAAGAAGGCGCTGCAGGAGAAGGTCGACGCGGCGTTTACTTACGACAACATCAAGTACTCCGGTACCGATACGGTTGCCAATAAGGACGGCCTGACCGATGACCTCCAGATGCCGCGCACGAGCACGCTCGGCGTCGACGGCAAATACTATAAGGTCGAGTACTCCGCGAGCACCGATGACGTGACCTTCAACGGCTATAAGGGCACGGTATACCGTCCCGAGGCCGGCAAAGACGCCGTCTCCACAAAGCTCACCTGCATGGTTACGGATAAGAACAACCCCGAGGTCACTGCCACAAAGACGCTCGATTTCACGATCGCGCCGCAGGATCAGGCAGACCTTGAAACCGAGCTTAAGCTCATGGAGGCCGCCAAGGCGGGCTACGCCGAGGCCATCCTCGACGGCCAGGACGCCGCGGGCGTGACCGCAAACATGCACGCCTTCCAGAAGGCGTATCTCGACGCCGACGGTAAGCTCGCGTGGAGCTACGACAAGGCGACTGCCGACGCCGCGGGCTCGGGCATCGTCCCGGTTGAGCTCGAGGGCGCGAGCGAGTCCGCCGGATACCGCCTCTTCAAGTCGAGTCGCCCCGACCTCCTCAAGCACGAGAACCTGGTCCTCGGCGAGACACCCGAGTACAACACCAAGGTCACCGTTACTTCTCGCCTTTCCAGTGAGAAGTACGCGCGTTACGCCGAGCGCTATCCGGACAACCCGACCTATGCCAAGCTTGCCAACCAGGACGTAAGCGCGACGGTTGCGATTAAGGGATCCACTGGTCTCGATGACCCCAACGAGGGCAAAGCTATCATCGTCACGGCGCAGGTCACGGGCCCTGACACAGAGGGCAACGACGCCGATTGGGTGCCGCAGACCGAGGTGACGATTCCGGCGGGCGAGACCATGACTGCCGCCGCTCTTACCAAACAGGTGCTCGAACAGCATGGTATGACCTGTGACGACGGCATGTATACGATTTCCGCCAAGGACGGCACCCTGCCTAATGGCCAGACGTCCCTCGGAAGCGCGCAGGACTCCCAAGGTAACTGGCGCTGGTGGGTTCTGTACATCAACGGAAAACAGAGCAACCTGCTCGCGGTCAACTACTACGTCAAGGCTGGCGACAAGATCGAGTGGGTCTTCGGCGACGGCTCCGTCAGTGCGTTGCCGCATACGGTTACGTTCAATACCGGGGAAGGCTCCGCGGTCGACTCCCAGTTCGTTGCTGATGGCGCGAAGGCGACAAAGCCCGCCGACCCCACGCGGGACGGCTACGTGTTCGCCGGTTGGTATGCGGACGCCGATCTGAAGAGTCCCTATGATTTCTCGGCATCTGTGACGAAGGACCTCACCCTCTATGCCAAGTGGGTTAAAGGCAGCTACGTTGTCGACGGTGTTATCGTCGACCCCAGCGCGGAGGGTCCCAACTGGGATAGCGACTGGTCCGGATTCACGAGTGCCGACAAGGTGACGGAGGCTCCCGTTCCCACCGAGGACGCCGAGGCCAAGTGGGTTGCGACGCTCAAGAACTCCTCCGAGTGGAATACGTCCGTGTCCGATCCTCTGCTCGTTGGCGACTACGTCTACATCGCCGTCGGCTCCAAGCTCTACAAGAAGAACGTCGACACGGGCGAGACCGCCGAGGGCGGCGAGGCGGCGCTCGTCTCGGCAATCGACTCGACTTCGCGCATGGTCTATACCGACGGCCTCATCCTCGTTCCCCTAAGCTCCGGCCGCCTCCAGGCTCTTACGGTCGACACGCTTACCACCAAGTGGGTGACCGATGCGTTGCCTGATGGAACCAAGGGCAGCCAGCAGTCCCTCTCGTCCGTCACGGTGCGTGACGGCTACGCCTACTTTGGGTCGGCAGACGCTGATTGGTCGAACAGTTACGGCGGTTACCTGCTGTGTGTTCGCCTGTCCGATGGCAAGGTCATGTGGAACAAGGCCAACCAGAACTCCGTCGGTTACTACTGGTCCGGCATGGCGTTCGCCGGCGGCTACGGCGTCATCGCCGATGATTCCGGCACGGTGAGTGTCGTCGACCCGGCGACGGGAGACGTCGTCTCGACCCTCAAGGTTGCCGACCGCGTGCGCACCACGGTTCTGGCGGACGGCTCCACGCTCTATGTAGCGAGCAACGACGGCGTTCTCCACAAGCTTTCCGTGGCCGCAGACGGTACCCTCTCGGAGGCCTCAAGCGTCAAGTTCGGCACGAGCTCCACGTCAACGCCGGTGCTCGCCAACGGAAAGATTATCGTGGGCGGCACGTCTGTGGACGGCTTTACGGGTGGCTGGCAAGGCAATACCGAGTATCACTACGGTCAGATCGCCGTTATCGACGCGGCGACCATGAAGGTCGAGAACGCCGTGTGCAAGGCTGACGGCAACTATATCCGCCAGTACGGTTACGATGCGGGCGGTGACGTCAAGTCCCAGCCCGTCGTCTCGGTCCAGGACGGACAGACCTACGTCTACTTCACTTCCAACAACAACCCCGGTGGCATCTATCGTTACCGCGTTGGCGACGAGGAGGCGGAGCTTCTCTACACGCCCGGCACCGCGAACCAGAACTACTGCATGTCGTCCATCTCGGTGGGATCTGACGGCTCCCTTTACTACACCAATGACTCCGGAAAGCTCTTTGCCATCAAGGGCAACGGCGAGCGTCTCAAGCGCTTCACGGTGACCTTCGACGCCAACGGCAAGGACGCTGAGCTTCCCGCGTCCCAGCGCGTCAAGCAGGGTCATCCTGCCATTGAGCCCTCGGCCAAGCCCAGGTGCGCCGGCTTCAACTTCGTCGGCTGGTACAGGGACGCCGCGTGCACGCAGGCCTGGGACTTCGCCAAGGATGTCGTGACTGCCGATATGACGCTCTACGCCAAGTGGAGCGCCGTGGGCGGCGCCTCTACCGGTGATGCCAACAAGGCCGACGACGCAAAGAAGGACAACGCCTCCGGCGGCCAGACCTCGCTGTCCGGCAACGGCGGCAAGAAGACCACGCTCGCCATCACCCTCAGGTCGAACGTCTCGGCCGAGTCCGGCGAGTCCGAGGAGAAGGCCTCCCTTCTTTCCGGCTTCACGTCCGGCGAGGCCACGGGCGCTGCCCCGACCACTGCCGCCGAGGGCGCGGCCGACCTCGGCGCCGATGCGGGCTTCGGCTCTTCCGAGTCCGGCGACCAGCTTCCCATCTGGCCCTTCATCGGCATGGCCGTGGCCGCCGCGGCGCTCATCGTCGCTCTTCTTGCCAAGCGCGGGAAGGGGGATGAGGAGTAATGGCCGAGCCTGACACCAACCTCCCCGGCGATGGGGGAAAGAAGGGCGCCCGCGCCTGGCGCCCTGTCGTCGCCGTTCTCGCGGCTGTAGCCATCGCCTTTTGCGCCTGGTCCGCATGGCAGTACGCGCAGGGCAACGACCCGCTCGCGTTCCTCTCCGGCGACGCGCTCCAGACCGTGAGCGAGCCCGCCTCCGCCGACGGTCAGGCCGCCGCGACGCCGCAGATCGCCATGACCGCGAACACGGTGACCGCCGACGACGTGGCCGCCGCCTGCGCGGGGCTCAGCTTCGACGGCTCCGGCGTCTCGGTCGCGGCCGACGACGTCAAGGCCGTCCTGACGGCCAACGGTGTTTGGGTCGAGCAGGCCACGGCCGACGACGCGCCCGCCATGGTGGATGCAACCGCCCGCCGTGCGGCCGCGCTCGCCAAGTGGGCCGCCGAGCAGAACGTGGACCTGTCCGACGTGACCTGGATCTCGGAGGACGCCAACGGCGCGGTGCGCCTCGTCGTGCGCTACGGCTGCGATGGCGCCCCGACCTCTGGTGACACCTCCGCCCTTCTTTCCGCGGCCGAGGGCTATGCCATCAGCGGCGACGCCTACGCGCAGCTGGGCGACGCTCCCGCCTTCGCCCAGCAGGGCGGCGAGGCTCCGACGCTTCCCGACGACTCCGCCATCGCCGTCGTCCAGAAAAAGACCGTCGACGGCGAGGCCCTGACCAAGACGAAGACCACCTACCGCGTGGTCGATCAGAACGGCAAGAACGTCTCATCAAAGAGTGACTCCGCGGACGGCTCGGTCCCGGGCGCTTCTTCCCAGCAGGGCGCGACCGTCACGGTGAGCATCACCGTCGACGGCTCGTCCGCCGGCGCGGGCAGCTCCTCGGCCACGCTCGTGCTTCCCGCGGGCGCGACCGTCTACGACGCCCTGGCGAGCTGCGGCGTCTCGTTCAATGCCAAGGCCACCGGCTACGGCATGTACGTAAGCTCGATCGCCGGCCTTGCCGAGAAAGAGCACGGCGGCATGAGCGGGTGGATGTATTCCGTCAACGGCTCTGTCGCCAACATCGCGTGCTCCAGCTACGTTCTCTCTGGTGGCGAGTCCATCTACTGGTGGTACGCCAACGTCGAGTACTAGATTGTTTGGCGTCATACGCCATTCGCGCGCGGGCGCCGGCAACCTCGTCGGCGCCCGCGCTTCTATACAATGCAACGGACCCATTGGAAACAAGCAAGAGGGGTAGAGGTGAGAAGAGCCAAGCACATAGCCTTCGACGCGTGCCGCGCGTGCGTGCCGGCGGCGCTCTTTGCGTCGATCCTGCTGCTCACGATGTTCTCCGTGCAGCCGGTGCTCGTGGCGATCTCGCTTACGGGCGCGCTCGCTTTCTCGGCGCTCGCCCGCGGGCCGCGCGCGACGCTTCTGGGTTTGCGCTGGCAGCTGCCCATGCTCGCGCTCGTGTGCCTCGCCAACCCGCTCTTCTCCGCGTCCGGCTCGACGCTGCTTGTGCGTTTCGGCCCTGTGTGCGTGTACGCCGAGAGCCTCGCGTACGGAGCCGTCATGGGCGCCCTCATGGTGTCCGTCGTCGTGTGGTTTGAGGACGCGGCGGCCGTGCTCACGCAGGATCGGCTGCTGTCGCTCGGGCGCGGGGGCTCGTCCTCGGTCGCGCTCGTGGTATCGATGGCCTCGCAGCTCACGCCTCAGCTGCTGCGCCGAAGCCGCGGCGTCGAGGCGTCGCTTTCCGCGTGCAGCGCCGCCGGCCCGCGGCCCGGCCTGCGTGAGCGCCTGACCCGGGAATCCGGCCAGCTGATGACCTGGGCACTCGAGGACTCGCTTGAGCGCGCGGACGCCATGCGCGCCCGCGGCTGGGAGTCGGGCGCGCGTCGCACGAGCTATCGGGCCGACATCCTGCGCGAATCCGATGCGGCGAAGACCTGCGGCGTCGTGGTCCTCGCGCTTCTTTGCGCGTTTCTCGCCGCCGTCGCGTGCGGGCAGTGGAGCTTCTACCCGGTGATGCCCGCGCTCGTGTGCTGGTGGGGCTATGCGCCCTACGCCGCGCTCATGCTGCTGCCGGCCGTTGCGGCTGTCGCCGAGCGCATCCGTTGGAGGGGACTGGAATGACGCTGCCTGGAAAGAAGCCCGCGCGGGGATCCGCCGCCGTGCCCGCGCTTGAGGTCCGCGACCTCACGTTCACCTACCCAGGAGGCGTGGTCCCAGTGCTCGACCATGCGTCGCTCGTCGTTTCGGACGGCGCGTTCGCGCTGCTCACAGGCCCCACAGGCTCGGGCAAATCGACCCTGCTGCGCCTTGCAAAGCCCGAGATCGCGCTGGCGGGCGAGCGCGCGGGCGAGGTCCTCGCCTTCGGCGCCGACGTCCGCTCCTTCTCGCCGGCGGAGTCTTCCGCTGCGGTGGGCTACGTGTTCCAAAGCCCCGACAACCAGATCGTGTGCGACGCCGTCTGGCACGAGATGGCCTTCGGCCTCGAGAACCTCGGCGTCCCCGCCGACGAGATGCGCCGCCGCGTGGCCGAGACCTGCAATTTCTTCGGCATGGGGCCGTGGTTCCGCGCGCAGACCTCCGAGCTTTCCGGCGGCCAGCGCCAGACGCTCGCCCTCGCGGCGACGCTCGCCATGCGCCCGCGGCTGCTTCTGCTTGATGAGCCGACGAGCATGCTTGACCCCATAGCCGAGAAGGCCTTCCTCGGGCTGCTCTTCCGTGCGAACCGCGAGCTCGGCATCACCGTCGTGGTGGCCACGCACGCGCCGCAGGCGATGCAGCGCGCCCGTTCCTGGTCAGCAATGAGAAAAAGATGAACCTGAACATCACGATTTCTACTTCGCCGCTGGGCCAGCAAGGCATGCGCGGCAGCGAGCCGTTTTATATTAAGGGCCAGGGCCGTGTAGATAATCTGGGTGATGACGAAGATTGATAAAAGGCTGAATTTGGTATCGAATGATATGCCATGGTGATGGCTGCGATAGACCTATTGGATGAACATCGCAATAAATAAGTAAATAAAATAAAAATAGGCAAATAAAAGAGCGAACGGAAAGAAGAATAAAACCAGGAGCTACTGGCATGCAGAGAACACACGAAATCTTGAATCTATCTACAAGCGGGTGCAGGATTTCGTGTGTTTTTGCATAACATGCAATTTCGCTAAAGACAAGTTTAGCGAAAAATGGAGGAGGGCTTTACTCACAATAATGAGCACATACATTGATGTGGCGCACCCAAACCGGCATGCGCCGTATACGGATATTCCGGATCTTGTTATGGATTATCTGCATTATCTGGATGTTGTCAAGCTGCGTTCGCCGCGCACCATTAACGGTTACTATCTGGACCTGCGCGGTTTCTTCCGCTATATGATGATGGTTTGGAACCTTGCGCAGCCAGATACACCGCCGGAAGAAATTGACTTGACCCATATTACCAAACGCCAGATCAGCACCATTACCAAACGGGATATTATCAATTACCTGGATTACGCCCGCAGTAATGATAACGGTGCCAAGGCCCGTGCCCGCAAGCTGAGCGCCCTGCGCGGCTTTTTTGGCTACCTTTGCCACCAGATCAATGAACTGAGCGAAAATCCAACGGATAATATCAACCTTGGCAGCCCAAAGAAATCCCTACCCAAATATCTGAGTGCCAGTGAAAGTATACAGTTGTTAAAAAATATACAAAGTGACTTTTATGAACGGGACTACTGTATTATTGTCTTTTTCCTGAATTGCGGTATGCGCTTGGCGGAACTGATCACAATCAATCTTGGCGATTTTAAGGACGATACCATTAAAATTACCGGCAAAGGAAACAAAGAACGCCTGGTGTACCTGAATACCGCGTGCCAGGCTGCGTTGGAGCATTACCTGCCCGCGCGGGCTGCGCTAAACAACCTGCGGGATAAAGAAGCACTTTTTGTATCCAAAAAGACTGGCAGACGCTTAACAGCGCGCCGTGTGGAGCAGATTGTTGCCAACTGCCTGAAATCAGCGGGCTTGGACAATATGGGCTATTCGCCACATAAACTGCGCCATACCGCCGCTACACTCATGTATCAGGGCGGTGTGGATATGCTGGCCATCAAGGAAATCCTGGGGCACGAGAATGTATCCACGACGCAGATTTATACCCATATCAACCAGCAGCAGTTGAAACAGGCGGTGGAAGCCTCTC
>OGRN01003143.1_pt1 | contig 11929 bp, 8 predicted proteins | sample 1553401 | NCBI WGS metagenome assembly OGRN01 (sample SAMEA2580096, study PRJEB22360) | human gut metagenome | biome: human gut; feature: human-associated habitat; material: faeces | place: Denmark | collected 2008/2010 | reverse complement strand
GGGGAGAAAGTCCCCCGGGTGCAGGGCGGAGCGCCTGCATACTGGGGAGTACAGAGGGGCAAAGCCCCTCGCATCCAGGAGAAAGTTGCTCGGGGGCGGAGGGGCGCAGCGCCCTCCACTTGAGGGACTGCGCCCCTCGCATAAAAACAAAAACAATCCTTGATTCCTCCGCCGGTCTGCGGTATACTGAAAAAAAAGAAAATAGGAGGAATCACCATGTCCGAAAAAAAACTGGGCCGCAACGATCCCTGCTGGTGCGGCAGCCAGAAAAAATATAAACATTGCCATATGGATTTCGATGAGAAGATCGACCACTTTCGCCGCGAGGGCCACACCGTGCCCAAACGCGCGATGATCAAAACCCCCGAGCAGATCGAGGGCATCCGCCAGAGCAGCAAGATCAACATCGCCGTTCTCGACCTGGTGGCACAGAAGATTCACCCCGGCATGAGCACCGGGGAGATCGACCGCATCGTCCACGACGAAACCGTTCGCCTCGGCGGCATTCCGGCCCCGTTAAACTATGAAGGCTTTCCCAAGAGCGTGTGCACCTCGGTCAATGAACAGGTCTGCCACGGCATTCCCTCGGACAAGATCATCCTCAAGGAGGGCGACATCGTCAACGTCGACGTCTCCACCATCTACAACGGCTACTACTCCGACTCCTCCCGTATGTTCTGCATCGGGCAGGTCAGCGAGGAAGCCGAAAAGCTGGTGCGGGTAGCCAAGGAGTGCGTCGAGCTCGGCCTCAAGGAGGTCAAACCCTGGGGCTTTTTGGGCGACATCGCGCAGGTAATCTCCGACCATGCCCATCAAAACGGCTACACCATCGTGCGGGAGATCGGCGGCCACGGCGTGGGGCTGCAGTTCCACGAGGACCCGTGGGTCGGCTACGTCGGCAAGCGGGGCACCGACATGCTGTTGGCGCCGGGGATGGTGTTCACCATCGAGCCGATGGTCAATCAGGGCAGCTACCACGTCAAGATGGATTCCAGCGCCGCCACCGAGGTGGAGCGTGACTGGATTGTACTGACCAGCGACGGCAAGCTCTCCGCCCAGTGGGAGATCACCGTCGCCGTCACCGAGGACGGTGCAGAGGTATTGACCTATTAGTTTTAAAAAGAGGGAGACCTTCTGGTCTCCCTCTTTTTGTTATCTCACCGGCATGGAGGAGCGGCGTTCCTGTCGGTCCGCTTAATATTCGCTATAAACCTCCACTTCCAATCCGGGCAGCTCATCGCAGGTGATGGTGTAGTCCTCCACATCGCGCGGAAAATCGACCTTCTTCTCGACATGAAGCAGGCGGTGTACCTTGGCGGAGGCGTACTGGCCGTTTCTGCAATTGTGTTTCCACCAGTACAGCTGCAGCACCTCCATGCTGCCGTCCGGGCGTGCCGACGAAGCGTCATTTTCAAACAGGGTGCGCAGAGCCTCCTTTAAGAGCGCGGCATCCTCCTCACTGAATCCGGTCTTTTCCGCCAGCTGGCAGTTGATGCTGCCGAAGGTGGTGTAGAGCGCAAATCCCACCCGGTGCTTGGAGCCCATGGTGTCGCTGGATTTTTTGCTTCCGGTTATGCTGTTGACGCTCTTGGTGATTTGCAGGCTGTCAATCGTGATTGGGTCCACGCTGAAGGCCGGGTGGATGGACACAGGTCCGCGGATCCCCACCGAGACCTCATCGTCCTTAAAAGCAAACACCTGTCCAAAACTGCGCACGTCCATCCATGTCTCGCAGGCCGCCTTGGCATACGCTTCCCGATTCTTTGCCTTGGTGGCCGCCGACAGAGCCGGGCAGGCATCGGCTCGCTCCTTGAGACTGTGGAACCCATCGTTTCGACGGTCATCCGACTGGACAAAGACGCTGGCGCCCAGGTCCATCAGGCGGTTGCGGATCTTCCGCTTGAGACAAACGTCCGAAATTTCGCCGTATCCTTCATAGGTCTCTCGCGGGCGATTGCCGTTGAGCGGGTCGCCGTTTGGGTTGGCGTGGTGCACCGCGATTACCAGGGCAAAATCAATTTTGTTCTGCAATATTTCCATCAGTAGCTCCTCCTTTATTCCTGCTCAACAGGGCTTGTCTCTGTCTCTGCTTTTTGGTCTCCCGATTTGGAAGCCGCATCTTTAAAAAAGGCCTGCCGCTGGCTGGCGTACCCCAGCAGATACAGCTCGGTCAAGGGCCGATCGTTAAACTCCTCCAGCGGAATCCGGTCAATCAATCGAAGCATCAAATCATTCTCATCGATCTTCCCCTTTGCCTTAATCAGCGATTCCAGGTAGGGCTCCAGCTGCTTGCGCAGCAAGGCAAGCGTCCTGGCCGGATGCTTTGTATAGGCCACCTCATAGCGCAGAGCGTTGGTGGGGCGGACATTTTTTTCTCCCTTCAGGTAGGCGGCATACTGCTCCAGCTGTTCCGCGCAGGCCAGAATGCGTCCGAACAGATAGCTGCGGTCACGACAGGTTTCGTCAAGGGCCATCGTATATTCCTCCTTCAAATTCCGGTGATAATATCCTCGTATCAGGGCGCAGGCGATGCTGCGGTTTTTGTTCGCCTCCCAGGGCTTCAGGGCAATGCCGTTGGAGGCCCGGTGCGCCGCCGCCAGCATAATATCCTTCGGAAACTTCCGCCGCTCGGTAATGCAGGGCAGCAGGCGCTCGATGGTGTGCTGCTTGAGCTTTTTGTCCACCTTGGCGCCGTAGGCAGCCGTCACAATGTCAGCCGGCGCGGGCGCGCCTTCAAAAGCCAGGGGAGTCCATTCTTCCTTTCCGTTTTTCCAGGTTCGCAGCTTGCGGTAACGCAGCTCCCATTGGAACGTCGTATGCCAATCGACGATGTTGTCCATCAGGCGGGAGCCCTGCAGCTCCCGATAGTAGCAAACAGACAACCGTCCCGGCGTTGCGGAGTCCAGGATGATCACACTGATTTTACTGTACGGTGTCAGGACAGCTCGGTATCCCTGCACAACCTTGTTAAACGCCGCGGCAAATTCCTCCCTCGTCCTGGGAATCCCCTCAACCACACTGTCAACACTCTCTTGGGAGTTTTCCTCTTGGTCCAGGTTGTCGGTATCTGCGTCCTCTGCATCCTGGCCGTTGTATCCTCTCTCCGTTTCCGCATTCCCCTGATCCGGCTCGCTGCGTGTGCGCCCCTCCTGGCTGTCGTAATCTTCCTCCATGCCATCCATACCCTTCAGGCTTTTGCGGCCGCAGGCAATGAAGTCGCAGGTATCGGTCTCAACCGGCGGGACAGGCTCGTTCTCGGTTCCCCAAACCAGGATGGCCTGGCTGCCGTTTTGCACTCCCTGTCGTCCTATCAGCCAGCGCAGCGCGCTGTGTGCCTTCTGCGTTGTCTCGTACCCGATGGAGAGCGCCTCCTGCGCGGTGCGAAACCGGCCGCGGAAGGTAAAATTGTTTTTGTCATTGCTGGAAATCAGTTTCGCCCGGTCGGCAGCATTTCGGATTTTGTAGGGACTCAGCAGAGAAACCGGCATCTCTTTGCCCTGCACATAACACACCCCGACATCCGCCAAGGTGGACAGATAATAGCCGGTATAGCTGTCCCAGACCGCCGGGTCCTCAGAAAGATCTTTGCCGCTCACCCGAAAGCGGACAAAGGTTTCAAACTGGTCGCCGTTTGTCAGAGAGTGGAAAATTTCGGGCGCCTCCTCCTTTTTGCCGATCCACTTTTTGAGCAGGTGGCCCTCCTCATCCGCAAAGAGGATCCCCTCGTCGACCAGATCCCGGATTAGGCATCCTTTTGTCAGGTAGGCAAGGACAGCCCGCACCGATTCTAAGCCGAACGGCGAATCGCACCAGGCCTGCAGCTGGGCGATGTACTCCTCCCACATCTGCTTTTTGCTGCCGCCCCATTCTGTGTAATCCCCTGCAATGTATTGCAGCTTGTCCACCAGCGGATGGGGAACCGCTTTGGAGGTGCGGGATAAAGACTCCTCGGTACAGGGAATCACGGTGGTCATCTCTTTGCCGCAAAGAACATTCGCTGTGAGAAATTCACCGGCCTGTGAAAGGATCAGCTCCACGTTGACCTTCTGGGTGGTATGGGCCACCGGCAGCAGCACCGGGGCATCCCACCCGTACCGTATGGAAGCGGAGGGCTTTCCCACGTGCGGCAAATTTTTTTCATACACCTGATAGCATCGCTCAAGCCATCCCATCCTATTTCACCTCCTGATACAGGACGTCGCAGCCCTGCATATTTTCCCCCAGCACAAACGATTTGGTTCGCTGTTTGTGGATGGGTCGGATCACCGGACAGTCTTCCGGCCGGATAAATTGAATCACGCCGTCCTGCATGACAGGGCGCCACAGCCGCTCGCTCATCTGGCCGCTGCCGTCCTCGTCCGCATAGGTAATGCCGTGGAGCATCAACCCAAAATCGATGGGCGGCGTGCCGTCGTAAGCCCCAGGGCCTTGTCCAAATTCACAGGGCTCCACATACCCCTGGCACTCCCGTGTCCCCAGAAAAATGTCTCGCCGGCCGCCGCGCTCCAGCATCCGCTTGGCAATAAAATAGTGCTTGTTCTCGTTGCGGTCATCGCTCAAATCCGCCCTGTGCAGATTCCACTCAAAGTGCGCCTTGATCTGGTAGGAGACGTCGACCAGATAGGTGTAGATCGAGAGATCGTTGCTGCCATCGTTATACCGGATAGGCCGGATGCCCTTGGATTCGGTCTCGATGGGATTCATGACACGGATTGCGTCCGGCACCCAGATGAATGTAGGTTTCCAATACACGCTTTCCAGAATTCCCTTCACCGCCTGGTAGGTCGGAACCGGATAGCTGTGCTTCTCTCCCCCTACGCGTGTCACGGGGTCACTGAACAAAGCGTACCGTCCCCAAAGACGCAGGGTAATCGTGTTGCTGTATTGCAAGAGAAAATTCCTCCTTCCTTAAAAATGCGATGATGCACTGACAAAATCAGTCCTGACAAACCGGCTCAAGGGAAAGGCCCTTGTTCGCATCATAATACTTTTTCGGCAAAACCAGCGCGGCGCCGTCCAGAACGGTATGCAGCACATTTCGCAGTTGTTTATATTCGGACTGGCTGATGGAAACTGCATAGGCCTGCAGCTCCCGCAGCAGGGCGGCATCCGCCAACCCAGACTGCAGCGCAAGCAGTTTTTCTTCTCCCTTTCCATAAGGCACAAGCACCGGAACGGTCTCGTCCGGGATGGCTGCAAAAGCTTTCTCCGCCGTGCCAAAGGCCTGGCAGAGATCCTTCTGATTCTCCATCACCTTACCGCTTCCCAGAAACGCAGAAAGGCCCTGCCGGTTGCTCGTCAACAGATCTACCATCGTGGTGGAGATATTGCCCTTCCCTGAAACCGGATATTTCATTTCCAATTTGTTGATTGTGAGATCATAATACCGTTTGTAATACTCCTGAATCATCTCGGGGGAGAGCAGGTCCTCCCCCTCCTTCAGCCCCGCCAGCAGCTCGCGGGTGATTCTTCGGCCCTTCTGAATCTCCGGCAGTCCGCTCAAATCTTCTCCCCTGCACTCAATCAGGTAAAGCGGGCTGCACGCTCCTTCTGCATTCCGGTTGTCGCGGCCGGCAGCCTGGACGATGCTGGGCAGGCCGGCTATGGCGCGAACCACGCTGGAAAAGCTGAGATCGACACCCGCTTCAAACAGCTGGGTGCTGACACAGATCAGGGGCAAACCGGCGTTGAGTCGCTCGGTGATCTGCTTCAGCACATCCTCCCGGTGGCGCGAGCAAAGGCGGGTGGTCACGCAGTAGAGGGCAGTTTCCTGCGGGACAAGCGGCTTGAGCGCATCGTAGAGCTTGTTGACCATCTTTTTGGTATTGAGAATGACGAGGATGCTGCGGTTTTCTTTTTGCAGGTCCATCAGAAAATTGGCAATTTCCGGGATGGTCATTCCTCCCTTCACCGCCGGCGGGATAATTCGGGTCCGCTTGAGCTCTCGGAAAAAGCGCTGATAATCCGGCACCAAATCGGCCTGAGGAGAAAAAATCAAGGGGTATTCCACCTGGGCAAGGGCAGGCTGTGTCGCTGTGCACAGAACAATCGTGCAGTCAAACAGGCGCGCGAGTGTGTTCAGCGCCAGATTGAGCAGACAGGTGTGCTGCAAGGGCAGTGCCTGCACCTCATCCAACAAAAGTACCGAACCGGCCAGTGCAGAAAAGCGGCGGACATCCTGCAAGGGCGCTGCGAACAGGGCGTTGAGCAGCTGAACCACGGTGGTGCAAATCACCGGTTTCCCTTTCCAGCGCTCACTGCAGGCAAGCCACTTTTCCTGCTTACCCTTTTCATCCTGCTCAAACAGGACATCGGAATGATGCTCCAGAACATGCTCCTCCCCAAGTGCCTCACGAATATGGTTTGCGTTCTGGTGAACGACGGACTTGTAGGGAGCAAAGTAAAACAGGCGCTGGACATTTAGCCGCTTAGCCATTTGGAGGCCAAACCTCAACGCAGAGTAGGTTTTTCCTCCTCCCGTTGGCACACACAGTCGGTAGACACCTGCCGGAAGGGTCTGTCCCGCCTGCAGACATTGATCGGAAATCTCCTGCCGCAGCAAGTCGATGGGGCGCTCCGCCTTCAGGGATTTGACAAACCTCTCCATCTGCTCTGCAAGCAGATCCCAGTTAGCCTGTCGCTGCTCATCCGAGGGAGGTGTCGGCAGCGGGATGCCATTCATAAAGCAGGCCGTATCGACGCAGTCGGCGTCCCGCATAGCACTCAGGAGAAACCGCTGGACCATCCCCAGGCCAAACAGCTTCGCATCTGTGCGTTGTTTCGTCCCCACTTCTTCCGGCAGGATGAGCTCTGCTCTTTCTTCAATGCAAGAGAGTTCCTCACTCGCCTCTCGGAGAAGCTTTTCTACTTCTTCCTCACTGCAGCATTCTGGAAAGAAGGCCGCGATGCTTTCTGGATAGAGAGAGTTTGCCTGCTTTGAGTACATCTGCTCCAGCCAAGGCTGCCTGCCGTCCAGCGACATATAGTCATTGCGGCCGCTGTGGTGACAGCCGATGGCAAGGGAGATGAGCTGACCGGTCAAACGGTCTCCCTTTTCACAATGCTCCCAGATGTAGCGCATGCCCGCGGAGGAGTGGTTGACTCTTTCCCTGGTTCCCTCCTCGAGGTGGGTTTGTCCCGGCACACTGGACTTGCCCCCATCATGCTGCAAGCCAGCTACTTTTCCCGCTTTGGATAGGTTGGCAACCCGACAGTTCTCGCTGCAAAATACTGCCACATTTCCGCTGTGCTCTTTCAGCGACTGGGTCGCAATGACTTCACCAGTACTGCGATCCCTCCTAACATGGGCAATCAATTCCTTTTCCATCAAGTCTTCCCCCATTTTTATTTTATTTATTTGTGTGATTAAATTAATTTTATAGTAGCAAAAAGGCAATCTCTTGTCAAGACAAATATTCTTCAACAGGCAAAAAAGGATTGCAAAAAAGCCCCAAAACATGTATACTAGCAATTGACATTTCCTATCATGCCAAGGAGATGTGGATAGAAAAATTTATTTGTGTGAATTAGGTGCTGTCCAATCGGGAAGAAGATGCAGCAAAATGTATCTTCTTCCCGCTCTTTCTGTAAAAGCAAAATTTTTCTCTCCCTCTCCTTTCGGTGCTACAGAAATATCCGTTCGACAAAACTCGGGACAAAAATAAAAAACCGACTTGTGCACACCTCTTAAAGTGCCTAATCGGCCTTGTTGTGGCTGAAGGTAGCCTGGGTGCAAACGTCAGCGAAGCACCAAATGGCATCTTTTCCTTAGATCACAAAGGCCCCCGGAGGGGAGAAAAAAAGGTGAAACTCTTCATCGAGTTTCACCTTTTTTCTTCTTTATCTTTTAAAAATTTGCCATATAGAAACACGCAACAAACAGCATTTAGAAGCGAAATAGTCAAGAGCGGCCACAGCCGACTTTCAATCCAAAAATAAGGTTCCAGAAAAGAAAGGATTTCCCCTTTTTCTCCCACTCGGAGTTCTGGCTTAAAAACAGTAATGAAATAGGCCAATAATAAAAAAATTACTGCGCAAAAAGCACAAATAATCGCTCCTTTCTCATATGAATTTATCAAGTATATTTCACAATTACATATTTCTTTTTCCTGCGATTTTGTACAGGAAATATCAAGTAGTTCATCTGCGGAAATATCTAAAATTTCACATATTTTTTTCAAATTATCTAAATCCGGTTGAGCAAGATCGGTTTCCCATTTAGAAACCGCTTGCCGAGATATCCCCAGTTCTTTTGCTACCGCTTCCTGAGAAAGTCCCTTCTTTCGCCGCAATTGCCGCAATTTTTCTCCCAGCAAAACCCCTCACGCCTTTCTGTGCTTGTAAAATCTATCTCCATTAAAACATTCATTTGGATTTTTGTAAAGAACCCAGCCGTTTCCTTCACGCAACCGTTTGTCGCATTTGGTTGCACTTTTAGAATATGCTGCTTCAAAGTGTTTTTCTGTCACACGCCATTTATCCTAACAGAAACTTCCCTCTAAAAAAGACGAGGGACCCCGTCAGGTCCCTCTCAAAATAATTTTTACAAAAACGATTATTCTTCCATCCGTTAACGGCAATCGGTCCTCCTTTTTTCCTAATTGAGCGCCCAAACCCCGGCGTTCAGGTAGGCTGCAAACAGCAGCCACACCAGATAGGGAATCTGCAAAGCCCCCGCCGCAGGCAGCACCCACCAAAAGGCGCGGACCATCCGCCAAACCAGCACGATCAGCAAAATCAGCCAGATCAGCGCGAACAGCCGCCAGCCAAACCGGAAGAAAAACACCGGCCAGAAAAAGTTGACGGCTAGCTGCGCAAAATAAAGCAGCATCGCTTCGGAGCACAGCGCCCCCTTGATGGAGTAGCTTTGGGCCAGCGCGCGCAGCACCATCCAGGCGCTGATTGCCATCAGCGCAAACAAAATGCTCCACACAATCGGGAACACGATGCCCGGTGGCGAGAGCGGGGGTTTTACGATCGTTTCATAGCTTTTCATACCCTCGCGGGCCAGCAGCGAGGAAAGCCCGCTGACCGCCCCCACCAGCAAAAAGCTTAGCAGCAGGGAGAGAATCGACTGCTTTTTGCTCATCCGTTTTCACCTCGCAAAAAGATTCATCTTCTTTTTCGATTCTTTGCTTTTTCTTCCCTTTTATTTATACTTTTCAAAAAGAAAATTATGACAGAGTGGATGGAAAATTGAAGGCAGAGGGCTGCTCGGGTCAGGGGCCTTAAAAAAGGGCATGACAAAAGGGGCCTGCAGGCCCCTTTTGTAAAAATGATTATTCTTCCATCTCGGTGACCGCAATCGCCAACTCGTCCAGGCTCTTTTTGTCCACCGGCGACGGGCACTGGCTCATCAGCTCGCTGGCGTTCTGTACCTTCGGGAAGGCGACGACGTCGCGCAGGTTGTCGCACTCGCACATGGTCATCACGATGCGGTCCAGACCCAACGCAGCGCCTCCGTGCGGCGGTGCACCGTACTTGTAGGCGTCTACCAGGAAGCCGAACTTGGCGTCGATCTCCTCCTCGGTCAGGCCCAGCGCCTCAAACATCTTCTGCTGCAGCTCGTAGTCGGTGATGCGGATGGAACCGCTCAGCAGCTCAACGCCGTTGACCACCATGTCGTACGCCTGGGCGCGCACCGAACCCGGATCGCTGTCGATGTAGGGCAGGCACTCCTCCAGCGGCATGGTGAATGGATGGTGCATGGCAAGCCAGCTCTGGCTCTCCTCGTCCCACTCGAAGAACGGGAACTCGGTGATCCACAGGAAGTTGTACTGTCCTTCCGGAATCAGCCCCAGCTGACGGCCCAGTGTCAGGCGCAGCTGACCCAGCACCGGCAGCACTACGCGGTCCTTGTCCGCCACAATCAGCACCACGTCGCCCTGTTCGCAACCGAGGAAGGACAGCAGGCCGGCAAGCTGCTGCTCATCCATAAACTTCGCAAACGAGCAGTTCGGCTTCTCCTCCGCCCAGCGGATGTAGGCCAGACCCTTGGCACCGATGCCCCTGGCCTGCTCGGTCAGCTTGTCGATGGCCTTGCGGGTGAGGGTGGCTGCGGCGTTCTTGGCGACGATGCAGCGCACCGAGCCTCCCACTTCAATCGCATTTGCAAAGACCGGGAAGCTGCTGTCCTTGACCTGCTCGGTCAGGTCAATCAGCTCCATGCCAAAGCGGGTGTCCGGCTTGTCCGAACCGAAGCGCTCCATCGCCTCGCGGTAGGTCAGCCTTGGCATCTTGGGGATATCGATGCCCTTGACCTCCTTGTACAGCCGCTTCATGTAGCCCTCCAGCATGTCCATGATGTCCTCCTGGGTGACAAAGGACATCTCCAGGTCGACCTGGGTGAATTCCGGCTGGCGGTCGGCGCGCAGGTCCTCGTCGCGGAAGCAGCGGGCCAGCTGGATATAGCGGTCAAAGCCGGACAGCATCAGCAGCTGCTTATAGATCTGCGGGGACTGCGGCAGGGCGTAAAACTTGCCGTGATGGATTCTGGACGGAACCAGATAGTCGCGCGCGCCCTCTGGGGTGGACTTGATGAGCATCGGGGTCTCGATCTCCAAAAAGTCGTTCTCATAGAAGTAGTCGCGGGTGACCTTGGCGATCTGGTGGCGCAGAATCATCTTTTCCTGCAGCGGCTTGCGGCGCAGGTCGAGATAGCGGTACTTTAAGCGCAGCTCCTCCTTGACCTTACTCTTGTCGGTGATCTCAAACGGCGGGGTCTGCGCCTTGGAGAGGATGCGCAGCTCCTCGACATGGATTTCGATCTCACCGGTGGAGATTTCGGTGTTGACCGCCTCGCGCTGGCGAACCAGGCCCCTGGCGATCAGGACATACTCGGAGTGGACCGAAGCCGCCTTCTCAAAGACCTCCCGATTGGTGTCGTCGTCGAACACCAGCTGCACCACGCCGGTGCGGTCGCGCAGGTCGATAAAGATCAGGTGGCCCTTGTCGCGCTGTTTCTGCACCCATCCGCAAACGATTTCTTCCTTGCCCACGTTGGCTTTGGAAAGCCTTCCGCAGTAGCTGGTCCTCTTCAGACCATTCATTGTCTCTGCCATAATCATTCTCCTTTTATTGCAAATTTTGTGTTTTGACTATTTTAAATTTTTTTGATAGGCGTCGTAAAGGGCTGCCTCCCCTGAGAGCAAGCCGTCAGGCTTGGATTCCCTTTGAGGAGAGCGGCAATATCGCAGAAACGCTACTCCCCATACCACTCCAAAAACTGATACGCCATCCGGTCGCCGGAATAGTGGACGTCCTGCTCCAGCACGCCGGCGTCGCGGTAGCCGAGTCGGTGATAGAGCCGCAGTCCCGGCTCATTGCCCACCCAGGTATCGATGCGCACACCGGCCAGATGCCGCTCGCTTGCCTGCGCAAAGCCAAAGCGCATCAGCTTTTCGCCCAGCCCCCTGCCGCGGCAGTCCGGATGCACCGCCAGCGTGTGGACGCACAGCGTCTGCTCGCTGGGGATTGGGCGGCTCCAGGCCACCCGCTCATAGCAGGGCTCGTGGTCGTTGTCGTAGGCCGCTGAGGCGATCATTTTTCTGCCGGTGGCGTCCAACACTACATGCAGCCCGCCGCGGTCGTACAGCTCCCGGGCCGTCCACTCCTCTGGGTATTCGCCCTTCTCCCAGCCGGAGAAGTTCTGCCCTGCCGCCTCCGCCTCGGTGATGTCGTCGTACAGCTGCGCGATTTTAGGGATGTCGCTCTCCAGCGCCGGCAGAATGCAGTCCTGCAAATCGACCTCGTACTGCAATAGCTCCCGATCCCCGTCGCGGTACATCTCGTGTGCCGCCGGGACAGTGACCTGTCCGCACAGCACAGCGCCCAGCCGCTCACAGGTTTTTCGGGAGGGGAGGTTATCGGGGCGGCAGGTAATCAGCACCCGCTGCATCCGGTGGCGCAAAGGCAGACCGCCCGATATTTT
>OGRN01003139.1_pt1 | contig 11935 bp, 8 predicted proteins | sample 1553401 | NCBI WGS metagenome assembly OGRN01 (sample SAMEA2580096, study PRJEB22360) | human gut metagenome | biome: human gut; feature: human-associated habitat; material: faeces | place: Denmark | collected 2008/2010 | reverse complement strand
TGATCCTTCTTCTCCGGCAAATGATGGGGAGACAGACGAGAAGAAAGACGCCAGTCCCGCGACAGATACGAATGCGGAGACAACCATGGAAAAAGCCAGCACGGAAGTAACCGAGCTGATTCAAAGCTATTATAAAGCTTTTGGGGAAAAAGACATTGCAACACTTAAGACAATTGAGGACGGATTTACACCGGCCGATGAGTCACAGATTAATTCAAGGGATTATATTGACGGGTATGAAGTACAGGATGTTTACGCAAAGAAGGGACTAACGGACGGTTCGTATGTCGTCTATGTGGTTTTTAACTATATCTGTACAGGAATTGAGACTCCGGTTCCGGCGCTGAGCCAGTTTTATGTGGAAACTGACAGTGACGGAAATCTGAAGATCAAGGGTGGAGCTGATGAAGACGCAGATATCAGTGCATATGTGAAGAAACTGGAGTCAGAGAAAGATGTTCAGGATCTTATTGCGAAAGTGAAGGCTGATTATGAAGCAGCACAGGCAGGAGATTCCTCTCTGGCAGAATTTCTTCAGGGCCTGGGTGATGATGCCAGTGCTTCTGCAGATGCAGGAACAATGCTTACAGTCACAGAAGATTGTAATGTTCGTGCTTCCGCAGATCCAGAGGGTGAAGTTATCGGTGGCTTTTCTGCAGGAACGGAAGTTGAAAAGAAGGGGCAGGAAGGTGACTGGATACAGGTCGATTATGATGGACAGACCGGATATGTACACAGCAGTCTGTTGGAGTAGAAATGTAATAAAAATGCAGGTTCTTTTGAAGAGCCTGCATTTTTTTTGCCATGCTGATCTTATTTTTTCAGAGAACCATTTGAAGCGAATGTGTACTTTTGACCGTCTATCGTAATGGTGCCGGTCTGCATGATTCCGTCTTCGTCCAGATAATAGCGCTTTTTGCCTGTCTCAAGCCAGCCGGTCTGCATGATCCCTTTTTTGTTGAAATAATATCTGTGGCCATCGGTATCTGTAAGCCAGCCTGTATAGGCCTTTCCATTTACCATAAATTTCCAGTTTGTTCCATCTGCTGTCCAGGTTCCACTTTCCGCTTCAGGAGAAACATTTTCTGCATCCTGTTCTTTGACAGGGGTTGGAGATGGAGTGGCAGAAGGTGAAACAGAGATGTCGGTACCAGATATATTCAGCTTAATGTTCTGGTCTTTGTCGGAAGAAAGAACAGCAATATCGCCTGTATTTTCTGCGATTACAGAAGTATGGCTGTTTCCGAACGGTCCAGCAGATGACTGGGTAAAAAGAAGTCCACAGATCAGACACAAAATAATAATAATAAAGATCAGCAGTCGGTTCAGATGAGGTGTACGGTCTGACATGATTTTCCTCCTGACTGTTACATTTTTGTTTATCATACAATACCTGTCAGAAAAATACAAGGAAAATAACCGGTTGCGAATACTAGGGAAAAAATATATAATAGAATAATGGACGAAAAAATCAGAATTAATAAATATTTAAGTGATGCAGGTGTCTGTTCAAGAAGAGAGGCAGACAGACTGACGGAGGCTGGACGGGTAACTGTTCGTGGAACAGTCGTTTCCACAGGAGAAAAGATTTTTCCGGATGAGGAGATCTGCATTGACGGGAAACCAATAAAGAAACAGGAAAAAAAGATTCTGCTTCTTTTTCATAAACCAAGAGGGATCGTCTGCAGTACCAAACAGCAGCGCAATGAAATGACAGTGACAGAATATCTGAACTATCCGGTGAGGATCTATCCTGTAGGACGTCTGGATAAAGAGTCAGAAGGCTTGCTTCTTCTGACCAATCAGGGAGATCTCGTGAACCGTATCATGAAAGCGGGAAATTATCACGAGAAAGAATATTGTGTAACAGTGAATAAACCGGTAACAGAAGCGTTTATACAGGGAATGAGCAGTGGAGTGCCGATCCTGGGCACAGTTACACGTCCCTGTAAAGTCATAAAAACCGGAAAGAACAGCTTCAGGATTATTCTTACGCAGGGACTGAACCGTCAGATCCGACGTATGTGTGAATATTTTGGATATAAAGTCACAACATTAAAAAGAGTTCGGATCATGAACCTGCATATTGACGGGCTGGAAGCGGGGAAATACCGTGAGATCAGGCCGGAAGAGAGAAAACAGCTGGAGGAAATGCTTTCCTCCGCAAAAACAGAAAGAAAGACGGAGGAAGGCCATGAACGAAACATCCATAAAAAGAATGAAAGAGCTGGGAAAAAAGCTCCGGGAAGCGTCCAGGGCGTACTATCAGGAAGACAGGGAGATCATGCCAAACGTGGAGTACGATGCTCTGTACGACGAACTGAGCGCACTGGAAGAAGAGACAGGAATCGTTCTGGCAGACAGTCCGACCGTTAATGTCGGCTATGAAGCGGTAGATCAGCTTCCCAAGGAAGAACATGAGAGACCGATGCTTTCTCTGGATAAAACAAAGGATCGGGAAGCACTGCGGGAGTTTGTCGGAGAACATCCAACGCTTCTTTCGTGGAAACTGGATGGACTTACGATAGTGCTCACCTACGAAAACGGAGAGCTGGTAAAGGCAGTTACCAGAGGAAATGGTATTGTGGGAGAGGTCATTACCAACAATGCAAGAGTTTTCAAAAATATTCCGCTTAAGATTTCGTTCAGAGGAAGATTGGTACTTCGTGGAGAAGCGATCATTACGTATTCCGATTTTGAGAAGATCAATGAAACGATCGGTGATGCAGATGCCAAATACAAAAATCCCAGAAATCTCTGCAGTGGTTCCGTGCGTCAGCTGAATAATGAGATTACGGCAAAGAGGAATGTACGGTTTTATGCATTCTCTCTGGTGAGTGCAGAGGGTGTGGATTTCCAGAATTCCAGAGAAGTGCAGTTTCAGTGGCTGAATGCCCAGGGATTTGATGTGGTAGAGTACCGTAAAGTTACAGCAGATACTCTGGATGAAGCTATGGATTATTTTGCGGAAGCAGTTACGAAGAATGATTTTCCATCAGATGGACTGGTGGCTCTGTATGACAATATTGCCTATGGAGAATCTCTTGGAACTACAGCTAAATTTCCCAGAAATGCCATGGCATTTAAATGGGCAGATGAGATGCGTGATACGAAACTTCTGGAAATTGAGTGGAGCCCGTCCAGAACAGGCCTGATCAATCCGGTAGCTGTTTTTGAACCGGTAGAACTGGAAGGCACGACGGTAAGCAGGGCCAGTGTGCATAATATCAGCATTATGAAAGAGCTGAAACTTGGAATCGGGGATACGATCCGTGTATACAAGGCGAATATGATCATTCCACAGATCGCGGAGAATCTGACAGGAAGTGGTAATGCACCGGTTCCGCATATCTGTCCGGCGTGTGGACAGGAAACTGTTGTGAAGAAAGAAAATGATGTGGAATGTCTTTTTTGCGTTAATCCGGGGTGCCCAGCCAAAAAAATCAAGTCTTTTGGCCTTTTTACCAGCAGAGATGCAATGAATATCGACGGACTTTCAGAAGCGACACTGGAGAAATTTATCGCCCGTGGTTTTATTCACGATTTTGGTGATATTTTTGAGATCAACCGATACCGGGATGAAATTGTAGAGATGGAAGGATTTGGACAGAAATCCTATGATAATCTTATAGAAAGCCTTGAACGGGCGAAAGAAACAACGCTTCCGAGAGTGATCTACAGTCTTGGAATCGCAAATATTGGACTTGCCAATGCAAAAGTGATCTGCCGCTATTTTAATAATGATCTTGAAAAGATCCGTCATGCCAGCCTGGAAGAGATCAGTGAAATTGATACGATCGGACCTGTGATCGCCGGAAATCTGGTTTCCTATTTCCAGGATGAAGAGAATAACCGTCGTCTGGATCATCTTATGAGCTTTTTGCATATTCAGGATGAAGGACCGAAGCAGGAACAGATTTTTGCGGGAATGAATTTTGTGATCACGGGAAGCCTGGTACATTTCGGAAATCGAAGTGAAGCCAAAGAACTCATCGAGTCTCTGGGTGGCAAAGTGACGGGGTCTGTGACCAAGAAGACAAATTATCTGATCAACAATGATATCCAGTCCAGTTCATCCAAGAACAAAAAAGCCAGGGAACTGGGAATCCCGATCCTTTCAGAAGAAGATTTTCTGAATCTTGTGGGAAAGCAGTGATTATGATAAAAACTGCGGGAAATGCGGATTAAAGATATCTACATTACGGTAAAAACAGCAGAGCGGTTTCTATATAAAAAATAAGAAAGACCGCTTTACATATATAAAGGAGGGCTAACAATGCCGATCAAAACACAGGGGGATCTGCCAGTAAAGGAGATCCTTGAGAGAGAAAATATATTTGTGATGGATGAAAAACGTGCCATGCATCAGGATATCCGTCCAATCCAGATTCTGATCCTGAATCTGATGCCTCTGAAAGAAGAAACAGAACTGCAGCTTCTGCGGTCTCTGTCAAACACACCATTACAGGTGGACGTGACTTTTATGGCAGTTGAGAGCCATCAGGCAAAAAATACGTCTGCCAATCATCTGAATAAATTTTATCAGACTTTTTCGGAACTCAAAGATATGAAGTTTGATGGAATGATCGTGACAGGAGCACCGGTAGAACAGATGGAGTTTGAAGAAGTGGATTACTGGAACGAGCTGACAGAGATCATGGACTGGACAGAAAGTCATGTGACATCTACGATTTTTCTGTGCTGGGCTGCACAGGCAAGTCTGTATCATTTTTACGGACTTCAGAAACGTCAGCTCGATCACAAAATGTTTGGTCTCTTCTGGCACAAAGTTCTGAATCGTAAGATCCCGCTGGTCAGAGGATTTGATGATGCTTTTCTTGCACCACATTCCAGACATACAGAGGTTCCAATCGAAGATATCCGTGCATGTAAAGATATCACGATTCTTGCAGAATCTGAGGAGGCGGGGCTTTTTCTTGCAATGGCGCAGGGGGGACGTAAGATTTTTGTCATGGGACATCCGGAATATGACCGTGTGACACTGGATGGAGAATATAAGAGAGATGTAGGAAAGGGACTTCAAATCGATCTTCCGAAGAATTATTACAAAGATAATGATCCGGAAAACAGACCGCTGCTTCTCTGGAGAGCTCATGCCAATAATCTGTATACAAACTGGCTGAATTATTACGTATACCAGAGTACTCCGTTCGACCTGATGGGAACACCGGATTTTGGCAGTATTTCGTTTGAGTAAAAAGGCCGAGTAGTTTGATGGATTAAAGAATATTATAAAGAAAGTGCGAAACCTGGAGAATATTTCCACCGGGCTTCTCACTTTTTTGGTGTACAGGACAAATATGGTAGTGTATAATAGATTTAAAGCATTGAAAATATAATATGCAGGGGGAAAATGAAATGGATGGTTCGATGTTTATCGGAACATGGTGGTCACTGGTACCGCCATTGCTGGCAATCGTGCTGGCATTAGTAACCAAGGAAGTGTACAGTTCGCTTTTTATCGGGGTGGCAGCAGGGGCACTGCTGTATACCGGCTTTCATCCGTGGAATGCATTTGTGGCATTCTTTGATATCATGAAGAACAGTATGAATCTGAATATTTTGATCTTTGATGTACTGCTTGGAATGATCATCGTCCTGATGTCAAAATCAGGCGGATCGGCAGCTTATGGCAAATGGGCGGGAAGTAAGATCAAGACTAAGAAAAGTGCAATGCTGGCAACGACAGGTCTTGGCGTACTGATCTTTGTGGATGATTATTTTAACTGCCTGACAGTTGGTTCTGTTATGAGACCTGTCACAGACCGTTACAAGGTATCCAGAGCCAAACTGGCATATATTATTGATGCAACAGCTGCACCGGTATGTATTATCGCACCGATTTCCAGCTGGGCGGCAGCTGTCAATTCTTATGTGCCGGATGATGCTGGTATTACAGGATTTCAGCTGTTCCTGTCAACGATTCCGTATAATCTGTATGCGATCCTGACACTTGTGATGGTAGTTTTCATCATCATGACCGGACTGGATTTTGGTCTGATGAAGGTACATGAACGCAATGCGGCCAGAGGAGATCTTTTTACTTCAGGTGGAGAGGAATTTGATCAGGTTAAAGACGAAGAAATCTCAGCAAATGGAAAAGTCATCGATCTTGTGCTGCCGGTACTGGTACTTATCGTATCTGCAATCGGGGCAATGATCTATACAGGATTCCTTGGTGGAGCAACAGATATCGTGACTGCTTTTTCTGGTTGCGATGCAGAGACCAGCTTGATCTTTGCTACGATGATCACGGTATTTTTTATGCTGATTCTTTATCTTCCACGCAAAGTGGTTACCTTTAAGGGATTTATGGACAGCTTTGTAGAGGGATTCAAGATGATGATTCCTGCAATTGCAATTCTGATCTTTGCATGGTCACTGAAAGGCATGGGCGATGCACTGGAAATCAGTACTTTTGTCAAAAATATCGTTGGAAGTAATACATCTGCAAGTGTGATCCTTCCGGCAATCTTGTTTGTAGTTGCTGTGTTCCTTTCTTTTTCAACAGGAACAAGCTGGGGAACTTTTGCAATCCTGGTTCCGATCGCGATCGCAATGTTCCCGGGTTCTGAAAATCTTCAGATGATGATCATTTCTGTATCAGCAGTTCTGGCAGGAGCAGTCTGTGGTGACCATGTTTCTCCGATTTCTGATACTACAGTTATGTCTTCAGCAGGGGCACAGTCAAATCATATCAATCACGTAACTACGCAGATGCAGTATGCAGCAGTAGTTGCAGTGATCTCCTTTATCGGGTATATCATTGCCGGGTTTGTACATATCTGGTGGGTGGTTCTTGGAATCAGCCTGATCCTGCTTCTGCTTACGCTTACAGTGATCAAAAAAATCACATCTTCCAAAGAAGAGGAGACAAAAGCAGGTGCGTAAGATTCAGGTACCATATATTGACCAGAGCATAAAATATCCAACCGGATGCGAGAGCGTTTCGGCAGTTATGTTATTGAAGTATCTTGGCTATGAGATTACGGTAGATGAGTTTATTCAGAACTGTCTTGAGTGCCGGGAGATGGAAATACGGGATGGTGTTCTGTACGGCCCGGATCCGAATAAATTTTTCTGTGGAAATCCTTATGATGAAGAATCTTATGGGATTTATGCGAGAGGACTTCAGAAAGCGCTTGCAAAAGCCGCAGGGGATCATTATGAATTTCTGGATGAGACGGGAACATCGACAGAGACACTTCTGAAAAAGTATATCGATCAGGATATGCCGGTGGTATTCTGGGCATGTATCAACATGCGTAAGGAAATTCCGGGACCGGAGTGGAAACTTCTGGATACAGGAGAACGATTTGGCTGGACCTCAAACGAACATTGTATGCTGCTGGTGGGATATGATGAAGAAAAGTATTATTTTAATGATCCGTATGATAACAATGGAGTAGTTGGATATCCAAGAACACTGGTTGAAAAAAGACATGCTGCGCAGCACAGTATGGCGCTTGGTGTCTTGAAAAGATGATTTTGTACCAAAAAGTGTCAGGATTTTATAAAAACTTTATTTGAATTAAAAAAGTAAATCTGCTATAGTAGATATGGTTACGGTAAACTGTTTTTTATCAGAGAAAGAAGTGTTTATTGTGCGTAAGAAATCACACATATTATTGGCAAGGTATCTGGCAGATCAGATGCCGGCTAATGAAAGTTTACAGTCACATAGAAAAGCATTTTGTCTTGGCAATATCCTGCCGGACATCCAGCCTTCATTTGTAACCAAGAGACATGAGTATTTCGGTACTTTTGATGAGGTTCAGGGTAAGATACGACGACTGGTTCAGTCAGGGGCCGGGTATAATGACAGGGTATTCTGGCGGAGATCCGGAGAGGTCATGCATTATATAGCAGATTATTTTACTTTTCCACATAATAAGACGTTTGATGGTACACTTTATCAGCACAACACCTATGAAAAGCATCTGAAGAACGAGCTGAAAGCATTTGTTCTGGAAGGTAAGGCTGATGTGTATACGGAGAAGGAAATCCATTTTGAGACGCTGAATCAGCTTCTACAGTACATTAAGGAACATCACAGGAGATATCTGAACTGTAAGAGAAATATAGATGATGATATTCATTATATCCTCACTGTGTGCTATCAGGTATTTCAGGGACTGTTTCAGTTATGCAGGAAGAATGGCATAGCAGATTATGCTTATGCAGTTATGTAAATATGAAAAGAATGTGAATTTTATCCAGAAACCGTCGGGGTATTTATCCCGGCGGTTGATTTTTATGGAAATTTATGCTAAACTAACCACAGTTATTGTGTAAGTGAGTTAGCAGTGAGAAACATACCTTTATAAGGGGAATAAAGATATGTTCTTGACAGAAGGGAGCAATTTTACCAGAATGAAGAACAAATATCTGACCAGAAGTTTATGTGTAACAATTTTATCTGCAATGGTTTTATCCAGTCCGATGTCAGTCATGGCTGCGGATGAGCATATAGAAACTGCAAGCGATTTGGGCGATGGAAGTGGTGAGGTAATCTCTGATGGAAGTGATACACCGGCACCGGAACCGAACACACCGGCACCGGAACCGAACACACCGGCACCAGAACCGGACACACCGGCACCGGAGCCAGATACGCCGACGCCAGAACCGGATACACCAACACCGGAACCAGATACGCCGACACCGGAGCCGACTGTGACGCCATCGGATCCAACTGCAACACCGGAACCGACTGTGACGCCATCGAATCCAACTGCAACACCGGAGCCGACTGTGACACCATCGGATCCAACTGCAACACCGAGTCCGGCACCGACAAATGTAACAGAATCTGAAGCTGCAAAGAATCTGGTAGCAAAGATCAATGCACTTGCGAAGGAGACACTTACAGTAAATCATGCGGCAAGGGTAAAAGAACTCAGAGCAGAATATGACAGCCTGCCGGAAGACCAGAAGAAGTTTGTTACAAATTACGATCTTCTTGTTGGTTTTGAAAGCAAGATTGCAGAATTGCAGAAGAATCAGAAGGATGCGGGGAATGCAACAGATATTTCTGATGGAAGTGGAAATGTTACAGGCAAGACAGGAACACCGGTTTATTATGTGTCGAACCTTCATGCAGGCAAAGAATTTTATCTGGACAGTCTGAAAAATAATTATCAGCTTTCTTTTTCTGATGATTTTTCTTCTGTGATGGATGAAATTGAAAAAGAATATAAAGAAAAAAACAAACTGACAGACGTTAGCGACAGCAGGGCTGACGGCCTGACGACTTCAGCAGATTCTCTGCTCGTGCGTAACTGGCAGGATATCCTGGCAATCTATGTTTATGAGCAGAGCCAGGAAGGAAACACGGAGTTCACTCTTGATTCATCAGCGAAGGATGAACTGGCAAAGATCTTTGCTGAGATGAATCCGGTTGTCCGTGATAAAGAAAGCATTACACATGTTTCTTATGGAAACTATCACATTAACCATTATATTAAACAGAATAATATTTCACAGGAAAACAGGACAGTACTTAAGAAATATGTAGAAACAGATTGCAAGCTGCTCTGTGCGATTGTTACAGATGCGAAAGGATTTGTACGTCAGAGTGTCGGGGATGATGTTTCTGAAGAACGTGTAAATGTCATTACTGCAGCATATTCACTGGTAGGTGAAGTTGGATATTTCTGGGGCGGCAAATCAACGCAGATAGGTAAAGACTCCAGTTGGGGTTCTGCCGAAAAAGTATCTGCAGCAGGCAGTGCCAGCAGTGGAACTGTCCGTGCATATGGTCTTGACTGCAGTGGATTTGTTACATGGTCAGTGATCAATGGATATCTGAATCAGGGTATGCAGAGCAGTGTGGGAGACGGTACTTCTGAACAGTGGGAGAATGCCAATGTTGTCAGTGAACAGGATGCGCAGCCGGGTGACCTTGTATTCCAGAATGGACCGGAAGCGGGTAGTAATAACCATGTAGGTATTATCTGTGGCAAGACAGATGCAGGCGACTGGATCGCAGTACACTGTTCTTCCAGTAAGAATGGAGTAACAGTTGGAGAAGCTTATGGTGCAAGTTTCCGTTATATCCGTCAGCCTTCCTTCTATCCTACACAGACGGAAGTTGCAGAGATGGAAAACCAGGGTGCAAGTGCAGACAATGCAGAAACAGATCTGATAACGGATAATATAACAACGTCAGCAACACTTGTGGCAGAAACAACAAACTCTCTCAGTGATGGATTGAATGTGAAGGATACAGCAACACATGATACAGCGGAAACAATTACAGCACCTGCTGATGCGGCTGAGGATGTTGAGATAACATTTGAGGATATGAGTGATGAATCCGAAAATCAGACGACTTCCAATTATGCGACGGGTAGTGTGGAAGTGACAGATACGCTGGATGAAATCCTGAATCAGAATGTTTCGGTTTCCGGAAGTTCTGCGGAAATTCTTCCGCAAAAACCGGATAACAGTGATATTCAGGTTACTTTTGAAGATTGATGATAAACAAGGCCGGACGATTCGAAAGAGTCGTTCGGTTTTTTACAGCAAGCTCTTTTATTGATGGCAGAAGTCTGATAATATAAGACTGTACAGGAGATAAGGGAGTGACAGATGAAGAAAAAAAGAAGATTTGGACGCAGAGTTTTCTGCGTTTTGATTGTCCTGTTTATGGGTGTCATCTGGCAGAGTGATCTTCTTTCTCAGGAACCTGCTGAAGTCAGGTCATTAAGAAAACAGGAGATCCTGCAGACCGATGACAATTACAGGGAATATTATTTTGGATTGCTGACAGAAGATGAGAAGAAAATATATCGTGAAATGCTGAGTGGAATACAGGAGAGACAAGATGAGTTTTATCTGACATCTTCGAATGAACAGCTGATCAGCAAAGTTTACCATGCATTGCTGAAGGATCATCCGGAACTTTTCTGGGTGCACAATCGTGAGGAAGTATATACGACTGCGTATAAAGGAACTGATTATTGCAGATTTTCACCTGGATATACGTATACAGATCAGGAAATTCAGGAAATTATGGCATTCATGGAACATGCGCTGGAAGAAGTGAAAGAGCAGATTACACAGGATATGTCTGCTTATGATAAGGTCAAAACAGTTTATACGTATCTGATAGATCATGCAGAGTATGAAGCATCGGGGGATGACCAGAATATTGCAGGCATTTTCTGGAAAAAGAAAGCTGTGTGTGCCGGATATGCGAGGGCGGTACAGTATCTTTTGGAACAGCTTGGAGTTCCGTGTATTTATGTAGAGGGAAATGCGAGGGACAGTGATGAAGGACATGCCTGGAATATCGTAGAAATTAACGGTGAGCAATATTATGTAGATGCTACAAACGGGGATCAGCCGGCATTTCTGGAAGGCGGTGCGGTTTCTCTGGAAGAACATAAGACAACAATTTATGATTATCTGTGTCCTTTTCCACAGGAATATGAGCAATTATATACAGCATCCGATGAATTTCCGGTTCCGGAGTGTACTGCGACGGATCTTAATTTTTATGTGCTGAATCAGGCATGTTTTGATACATATGATGAACAGCAGATTTATGATTTCTGCTGTATGCGTCTTGAGAACGGAGCTGCGGTAGTACGTTTCAAATTTACTTCGCAGGAAGCTTTTGACGAAGCATGTCAGCAGTGGATACAGGAAGGATATGTTCAGAAAGTTGCTGAATACTATCTGAAAATGTATGGGCTCAGTACAGTAGAGTATCATTATGGTATTCTGGATAATCTGAAAACGATATATTTTATGTTTTAGAGGAGATATTTTTATGAATGATATTTTGCAGCAGATTATGAATATGATTGAGAATACGCGGACAGTACCGTCTATATCCAGTTTTTCGATGATCGGTTTTACAGTACTGCTGATTTTTGGAGTGATCAACTGTATTCTGGGATATCGG
>OGRN01003136.1_pt1 | contig 11942 bp, 10 predicted proteins | sample 1553401 | NCBI WGS metagenome assembly OGRN01 (sample SAMEA2580096, study PRJEB22360) | human gut metagenome | biome: human gut; feature: human-associated habitat; material: faeces | place: Denmark | collected 2008/2010 | reverse complement strand
GTAAATCTTGTATTTGCGGATGCAACCAAGGTTGTAACACTTGGAGCAGATCTTTCCGATGCCCAGAAACAGACAATGATGAAATATTTTAATGTAAGTGCAGATCAGGTTCAGATTTTAACTGTTACCAACCAGGATGAGCACAATCATCTGGATAATATTGCACCACAGGAGCAGATCGGTTCCCATACATTAAGCTGTGCTTATGTAAAACCAACCCAGTCCGGCGGAATTAAAGTCCGTACTGCCAACCTTAACTGGGTAACCGGTAATATGATCGCCACTTCTCTTTCCACATCCGGTGTCAAGAACTGTGAAGTCATTGCCGCATGCCCGATGGAAGTATCCGGAACCGGTGCACTGACAGGTATTCAGATGGCCTATGAGAAAGCCAGTGGAGAGAAACTGGATGCGACCAAGACCAAACTTGCCAACCAGGAGATCGTGACAACCGGAGAGCTTGCGGATAAGGTTGGTAAAGACCAGGCGACAACAGTAGTGAACCAGTCCAAGATGGACGTGATCCAGAACGATGTGCAGAATGCGGATGAGATCCAGAATATTGTTATCAATGTGGCGAACCAGAATAATATTTCAGTAAGCCAGGATGACATTGATAAAATTGTTTCTCTGCTTCAGCAGATCGCTCAGCAGGGTTATAACTATGATGACGTGAAACAGACACTGGAACAGGTAGATGCCAATACAACAGGCGCAAGTACAACTTCTGCGGCAGAGACAGGGGATTCCATGGATGAAGAGAACCCGGATGATACCGTAGACGTGGATCAGAGTACCGAAGATGATGACGATATTATGAATAACGTAAATTCCGATGTGCTGGGAGATAATGTGATCGAAAGCTCCACAGAGGAGAACGATCAGGAAGAAGCGCCGGCGGAGGATTCTGCAGATAGCAGTGAGACAGAAATCCCGGATGCGACCGAGGACGGAACTTACACAGAGGAAGATTCCACAGAGGATACAGCAGAGGGAACTTCAGCAGATGAAACGGGAATCCCGGAGGCAACAGAGGAGAATACGGATTCTTCTGAGGAGTCCTCTGATCAGTCAGAGACTTCAGGTGCAGAAGCGGATGCTTCCCAGATTGACACTTCCGTACTCAGCGAAGAGAATAAGACATACTACGACAAGTTCGAACTCTTTGTAAAAGGAGAGTATGAAGGTGATGCGGATGCCCTTCTGGCAGCAACTGAGAATACGGAAGCTGTGGCAACAGTAACTCTGGACCAGCAGACAGCGAAGAGCGTTGCCGAGACTGTTGAGAAGCAGTATTATGATATCCTGAAAGACGGTACAGGATCTTATGTGGCAGACGGAACTGAGACATATCTCACACCGGAGCTGAACATGATGGATCAGAACCTCAAGAAACTTTTTGGAATTGAGATCACGGAAGAAAATTCAGATACTACAGATGAGGCTGCTGCTCTTCTTGCAGATGTAACAGAAGAAGATAAACAGACTCTTTATAAGGAGACGATGAAATATCTTGCAGGACTTTACGGTGAGAATACCGATACTTCTGAGGAAGAGTCAGCACAGTAAAGAGATTTTTGAACAGTTTCCATGATCAGGAAATAAAGCCTGCCGCCGCAGAGACTGGAATTTCAGTTTCTGCGGCGGCTTTTTGTGTGTTTTATATGAAGGATTTGGGGAAGCACTGGAAAAATATTTTCTTCTGTGCTAAAATTGACCATAAATCGGTTTTATGGAATTCATACACTGGAAACCGTTACAGGGAAATGAGAAAGGGAAAAGGTAGAATTTATGAGCCTGGCAGTAGTAACATTGAAAAAAGGCGAAGGCAGATTCCTGAAATCAGGAGGCCTCTGGGTATATGATAATGAGATCGCAACGATCATGGGAAGCTTCGTGAACGGAGATATTGTGCTGGTCCACGATTTTGACGGTTATCCGATGGGAAGAGGGTTTATCAACACCAATTCCAAGATTGCTGTGCGTATGCTCACCAGAGATGAGCACAGAGAGATCAATGAGGACTTTTTGAGGCAACGTGTCCGTGATGCCTGGGAATACCGCAAAAAAGTCGTAGACACCGGAAGCTGCCGCGTGATCTTCGGGGAGGCAGATTTTCTTCCTGGCCTTGTTGTGGATAAGTTTTCTGACGTGCTGGTAGTACAGTCTCTGGCACTTGGGATCGACCGCCTTAAGGGAACGATCATTGAGGCGCTGAAGGATATTCTTGCAGAGGACGGGATCCAGATCCGGGGTGTCTATGAGAGAAGTGATGCAAAGGTTCGCCGCCAGGAAGGAATGGAACTTACCAAGGGATTTATCGGAGAAGAATTTCCGACGATCGTTCAGATTGAAGAGAATGGTGTAAAATATGAAGTGGACATCAAGGACGGACAGAAGACCGGATTTTTCCTGGATCAGAAATACAACCGTCTGGCAATCCAGCGACTTTGCAAAAATGCGAAAGTGCTGGACTGCTTTACACATACCGGATCATTTGCACTGAATGCGGGAATTGCAGGAGCACAGAGTGTTCTGGGTGTGGATGCATCTGAAACTGCGGTAAATCAGGCAAGACGCAATGCAGAACTTAACGGACTGGACGGAACTGTGAAGTTTCTCTGTGAAGATGTATTTGAACTTCTCCCGGAACTTGAGGAGAAGGGAGAGAAATTTGATGTGGTGATCCTGGATCCTCCGGCATTTACGAAATCCAGAAGTTCCGTAAAAAATGCAGTAAAAGGTTATCGTGAGATCAACTTAAGAGCTATGCGTCTTGTAAAAGATGGCGGTTTTCTTGCAACCTGTTCCTGCTCTCACTTCATGACCTATGAGCTGTTTACACAGACGATCGGTCAGGCTGCGAAGAATGTACACAAGAGACTTCGCCAGGTAGAGTATCGTACACAGGCACCGGATCATCCGATCCTCTGGTCGGCAGATGAGTCCTATTATCTTAAATTCTACATTTTCCAGGTATGTAATGACCGGTAACAGCTTCGGCGCATTCTTTTTGAAGAGGCGGAAACAGTAATACCGGCAGTAAAAAGGAGATGCAGATTCTATGAGAGACAAATTTAACAAGTTTATGCAGGGACGCTACGGAGTGGATGAACTTTCCAGGTTTACCATGGGAGCCGCACTGGTGCTGATCATTCTGACTATGTTTATCACCATGTTCAACAGAAATCTGGGCAGTATTTTTGATTTTCTGGGAATTGCGGCGATCGTGTATGCGTATTTTCGTATTTTTTCCAGAAATATTCAGCAGCGTTATGCGGAGAACCAGAAATATCTTCAGATGACATCGAAGTTCTGGCTTCGTTTCAATAAAGAAAAAAATCTGATGAAACAAAGAAAAACGCACCATATTTACAGTTGCCCGGGCTGTGGACAGAAGGTCCGTATTCCCAGGGGGAAAGGCAAGATAGAGATCGAATGTCCGAAATGCCACACGAAATTCGTAAAGAGGAGCTGAAATGTTCGGATATGTGACAGTTAATAAACCGGAGATCAAATTTAAAGATTTTGATATGTACCGTTCTTTTTACTGCGGACTTTGCAGAGAACTGAGGGAAAGATATGGCATACCAGGACAGATCTCACTGACTTATGATATGACCTTTGTGGTCCTTCTGCTGAGTGGAGTATATGAACCACCTACACAGAAGGGAACTTCAAGGTGTGCGGTCCATCCTCTGAAACCACAGCCTGTGCGCCGGAATGCAATTACGGAATACTGTGCGGATATGAATGTGATCCTTTCATATTATAAATGCATGGATGACTGGCAGGATGAGCATAAACCTTTGCGTTACGCATACGCCAGACTTCTTAAGACCGGCGGAGAGAAACATATGGCTCATTATCCGGAGAAGATCCGCAGGATAAAGGAAGCTCTTATGGAACTTTCCAGTCTGGAAAAACAGGGAGAAACCGATGTGGACCGTGTTGCCGGGTGTTCCGGAAGGATCATGGAGGAGGTCTTTGCGTTCCGTAAGGATGTGTGGGAATCTTCACTGCGGCGGATGGGATTTTATCTCGGGAAGTTTATTTATATCCTGGATGCTTATGACGATGTGGAAAAAGATGCAGAAAACGGAAATTACAATCCGTTCCTTAAAAAATATAAGATGGAAGGGTTCGAGGAAGAGATACGCCGGATGCTTACAATGATGCTGGCAGAAAGCTGCAGGGAATTTGAAAGAATGCCCGTGATCCGATATGGTGATATCCTTCGAAATATTTTATATTCCGGCGTCTGGTGCCGCTTCACAGCCATCGGACAGAAACGCAGGGAAGAACGGGAGAAAGAAAAGAAATGTTAGATCCATACAGTGTGCTGGGAGTTCCCAGAAACGCATCTGATGATGAAATAAAGAAGGCATACCGGAAGCTCAGCCGAAAATATCATCCGGATGCCAATATCAATAATCCGAATAAAGATCAGGCAGAAGAGAAATTCAAGGAAGTACAGCAGGCGTACGAACAGATCATGAAAGAGCGGGAGTATGGCGGAAGTGCTTCGGGAAATGGGTATGGCAGCTATGGAAATTACGGCGGTTTTGGCGGCTATGGAAGTGCAGGTTCCAGTACCTATCAGGATGAAGAGAGCATGCGAAGACGTGCTGCTTCCAATTATGTGCAGAGCGGCCATTATCAGGAGGCTATGAATGTCCTGAATTCTCTTGGCCAGAAAAATGGCGAGTGGTATTATCTGGCTGCCATGGCCAATATGGGACTTGGCAATAATGTGACGGCTCTGGATCAGATCCGGGAAGCAGTCCGACAGGAGCCTGATAATGTGCAGTACCGCATGATCCTTCAGAGAATGGAGGGCGGCGGTGGCTGGTACCAGCAGCAACAGGATCCTTTTGGAGGAATGCCGACAGCAGGTGGAGATATGTGTGATGCCTGCTGCCGGACTATGGCCTGTGCCATGTGCTGGCCGGGTGGTATTTTCTGCTGCTGATGCGGAGGATAACTATCCGTTTTGAGTATGTTTGTAAGGCGGATCCTGCAGATCCGTTTTGCGATAGATAGGGCAGAACATGTTTGTAAGGCAAACCGCGAAGTGGCTGCGCTCATGAGCGTGCAGCGGAGCAGAATGTTTTGCATCAATGTATCTGCCGGGAAAAAGAGGAGGAAATCGTTATGAGTATAAGAATTGGTATCTTAGGTTATGGAAATCTTGGACGCGGTGTAGAGTGCGCGATCAAACACAATCCGGATACAGAGCTGGTTGCAGTATTTACCAGACGTGACCCGGAAACAGTAAAGATCCTTACAGAGACTGCTAAAGTTTATTCTGTAAACGACGCAGAGAAGCTGAAAGATGAGATCGATGTCCTGATCATCTGCGGAGGAAGTGCTACAGATCTTCCTGTTCAGACACCGGAATATGTGAAATACTTCAATGTTGTGGACAGCTTTGATACACATAAGAGAATTCCAGAGCATTTCGCAAATGTTGACAAGGCAGCAACGGAAACTGGTCATGTAGGAATCATCTCTGTAGGCTGGGATCCGGGAATGTTCTCACTGAACCGTATGTACGCAAATGCCATCCTTACAAACGGAAACGATTATACATTCTGGGGTAAAGGTGTCAGCCAGGGACACTCTGATGCAGTCCGCCGTATCAAAGGCGTAAAAGACGCAAAACAGTACACAATCCCTGTAGAGGCAGCACTTGAGGCAGTAAGAAACGGAGAAAATCCAGAGCTTACCACACGTCAGAAACATACAAGAGAGTGCTTCGTAGTTGCTGAGGAAGGTGCTGATCTTGCGCGTATCGAAGAAGAGATCAAGACTATGCCGAACTACTTTGATGAGTATGACACAACGGTACACTTTATTTCCCAGGAAGAACTTAACCGTGACCACAGCGGAATCCCACATGGTGGTTTTGTGATCCGCAGCGGAAAAACAGGATGGAATGATGAGAACAGCCATGTGATCGAGTACAGCCTGAAACTGGATTCCAATCCGGAGTTCACATCTTCCGTTATCGTTGCTTATGCAAGAGCTGCATATCGCATGAACCAGGAAGGACAGAAGGGATGCAAAACTGTATTTGATGTTGCACCGGCATATTTAAGTGCACTTGACGGAGCAGAACTTCGCAAAAAATTCCTGTAGGAAATTCTCTGTAACAGAGTTTTTACAGGAAGTAACATTTTTTATTAATATCAGATCCCCGGAATATTCAGCGCATATACCTGATGATCCGGGGATTTTTTATGCTGATGAAGGTGCCTGCACAGGAAGAAGAATCCTGGAATCGGGATTTTTCCTGTGCGGAAAAGGAGATTGGAGGGAAAAAACGGGAAAGAGTTGACGGGAGATAAAGAATGGTATATAATATGGACGTAAATTTGTAACAGAATTGTAATGAATTGCACGTTTTATTTACCGCTCACAGGATGGGCAGTGCAGACAACGATCAGCCGGACTTCATAAATAGTAAATATCAATTATCTATCAAAGGAAGGTATGTATGCGAAAATTAAGCAAAAAATGGAAACTTTGGGGACTTTTTTTGATCTTGATGTTTTTTGCAGCCGGAGCGACTGTACACACAACTGTAACGGATGTACAGGCGGCAACCAAGAATGGTTTTAAAACAGAAGGCGGGAAGTCCTATTACTACAAAAATGGAAAGAAAGTAAAAGGTTGGCTTACTCTGAACAGAAAGAAGTATTACTTCAATGCCTCTACAGGAGTTCAGGTAAAAGGCTGGGCAAAGGACAGCAAGGGTAAACGCTACTTCTATAATGCCAATGGAGCTAAGGGCTATATGGCAACAGGCTGGCTGACAGACAGCAAGAAGAATACCCGTTACTTTAATCCGTCTACCGGTTATATGACAACCAAGTGGGCAACCATCAGCAATAAGAAATATTATTTCTACAGCGGCAATGGTGTTGCAGCCAAGAGTACGTTTCTTACAGATTCCAAGAACGTGACCAGATATTTTACAAGCAAATGCTTTATGGCCACCGGCTGGGCAACAACATCGACAGCGAAGAAACGCTATTTTGACCCGAGCACAGGTGCTATGTATACAGGCTTCAGGAAGATTGGAAGCTATACATATTATTTCTATAAATCAAAGAAGTCCAAAGGCATTATGGCCACCGGATGGGTGTCCAATATTACCAGCGGAGTGAAATACTATTTTGACCCGTCTACCGGTGTTATGGCTACAGGAACCAAGACCATTGACGGAGTGCAGTACACATTCAGCAGTTCCGGAGTTCTTCAGTCCAGCGGCAGCAATCCGAATACAACAACTCCTTCAAGTTCCAGAACGATCAAAAATTTCCTGGCCAATGCCCTGAAACCGGTAGGACAGACGCTTTATGTATGGGGCGGTGGACATAACTGGTCAGATGCAACCAGAAAAGGTGTAAGCTCCAAGTGGAAACAGTGGTATGATAATAATTCAAGTTCTTATAACTACAGAAACTATATGGACCTCAGTGAATCTACAGAACAGAAGGGCCTTGACTGTTCCGGTTATGTAGGATGGTCTGTATACCAGATCATGCAGAGTAAATCAGGTGGAGTGAATTATACAACTGTTTCCGGAGATATCGGTTCCCTGTATTCTGGCAGGGGAATGGGAAGGATCATTTCCCAGTCAACGCTGTCAAGTTCAAACTGGAAACTTTATCCTGGAGATATCGGATATAACGATGGACATACATGGATGGTTCTTGGTCAGTGCGCAGATAAGAGTGTTGTGATTCTGCACTGTACGCCGAATGCAGGCGTTCAGATTTCCGGAACACCGACACCTAACGGAACTTACGGAAGCCAGGCGATCAAGCTTGCAGAAACCTATATGGCAAAATATCCGGGCGTATCCAAATATGATTACCATGAGTCCAGCGGTAATTACATCCGTAATGGAGCATATTTCAGATGGAACAGAAGCACACTTTCTGATCCGGATGGATACCTGAAGAAGACTGCAAATCAGATTCTTGCAGATCTGTTCAATTAAAAACAGGCTGCAACAGAAATATCAAAAAATTTTATTGAATCAACAAAAAGGGAGAACCGAAAATGCAAGGTTCTCTCTTTTTTAATGTCAAAATAATTAATAAATGTTACAAAGTTTTAAACTAATTGATAGAAAAACCTTGCAATCCAAATAACACTGTGTTAATATATAAAAAGATTGGAACAAGATATTGCAGAAATATTACATGAACTGCTGAGAATGAAATAACAGCAGAGACAAGTAAACAAACGACAGACACAGAGAACTGTCGGATAAATCAGAATTCAGAATCAGATTGCGAGGGTGAACAGTCATGAAGAAAAGAATATTATGTCTGACACTGGCGCTCATCATCAGCGGAGCACAGGTAGTCAGCGTAAGCGCAACAAGAGAAGATGAGGCAGCACTTCAGCAGGAAATGGATGCAACCAATGAACAGCTGAATGCGACTTATTCCAGATTGGATGATCTTTCCGCACAGAAATCACAGATTGAAGGCGAAATTTCCACTCTTGATGCCAATCTTGTAAACGTGATGGTTTCAATCCAGACACTGGAGGGAGACATCTCTAATAAAGAAGCTGATATTGCTTCTACCCAGACGAACCTTGAGAAGGCTAAGAATGCCAAGACCAAGCAGTATGAGGCAATGAAGAAGCGTATTCAGTATCTCTATGAGAAAGGTGGAGATGATGCATGGTTCCAGATGATGCTTAATGCAGAGAACCTGTCAGATCTTCTCACGAAAGCTGAGTACACACAGAAGACATATGAACAGGACAGAAAGAGCCTTGAGAAGTATTCCAATACCATTCAGCAGGTTGCCAACCTGGAAGCTCAGTATACACAGGAGAAGGCAGAACTTGAGGGAATGAAGCAGGAGTACGAGGCTGAGTCACAGAATCTGCAGGTACAGCTGGATGAGAAGCGTGCCACATCTGCGGATTATGACAATGAGATCGCTTATGCACAGCAGCAGGCTACAGACTATGCGAACCTTCTTGCAGAGCAGACAGCAGAGCTTCAGCGTCTGGAGGCAGAGCGTATCGCGGCAGAAGAGGAAGCGAGACGTCAGGCAGAAGCAGAAGCAGCTGCAAGAGCACAGGCAGAGGCAGAAGCACAGGCCCGTGCAGAAGCAGAAGCACAGGCGCAGCAGGATGAAGAAGCTGACAGCGAAGAAGATGTGCAGTATGATGAGAACGGTGATGAGATCGTAAATACAGACGAGGACGCTGCTGAAGATGATACTGAGTGTGTGGATGAAGATACAGACACAGCAGATGGAGAGAACGATGATACTCAGTATGATGAAGACGGTAATGCCATAACAGGCGATGAAACAGAAGATACCAACACAGACGATGCAGAAGCCAATACAGACGCGGATTATGATAACAGCGGAGATACTTCCGAAGATACTTCTTCTGACAGTGGAAGCTCTTCTTCCTACAGTGGCTCAGGTTCTTCTGTTGTAGATTATGCGACACAGTTTGTTGGAAATCCATACGTATGGGGCGGAACAAGCCTTACCAATGGTGCAGACTGCTCCGGTTTTGTACAGAGTGTATATGCCAACTTTGGCGTAAGCCTTCCGAGAACTTCCTATGAGCAGCAGAATGCAGGTACTGAGGTATCTTATGCAGATGCCCAGCCAGGAGATCTGATCTGCTATGGTGGACATGTGGCTATTTACATGGGCAATGGACAGATCGTACATGCATCCAATTCTCAGGATGGTATCAAGATCAGTAACGATGCGACATACAGAACGATTGTCTCTGTAAGACGTCTTGTATAATCACGAACCATATAAAATTTATTAAGATGAAGATATTGAACAGCCTGGCGGCATATTCCGCCAGGCTGTTTCTTATAAGGAAACAGTGAATTTATATCAGAAAAATCTGAAACAGTATTGACATATAATTAACAGGGTGTTATTATAATGTCAGTATAATTCCATATTGAACATAGCAAGTGCTGAGGGCATCTGACAGTCATGGATTATCAGAAGCCAGCAGAAAAGGGAATCAGGTGAGAAACCTGAGCGATCCGGTCACTGTAACGGAGGAGCGAATCTCAGAATCCATTGTACCTATGTATGAGAAGGAGAGACGAGCCATGATCCCGGAGCCAGGAAACCTGCTTGTTATGGCGAGGTTAAACTTCCGTGTAAAGTGTAACAACCATTTCAGGGACTCCGCACCCCTGGGACGTTGTCTACTTTTTTACGAGAGTAGGCATTTTTTTATGGAATGCGCCTGTTCATATGAATTATACATGATTAAATGGCAGGCGATACTACTCCGGATACATTCGTTCCCTCCGCGCACTCATGAACGGATTATATTTCTACCCCGGGGTGGGATCGCTACCTCTTTTTTTACGGAAAAATTAAGAGAGTGCATGATCCGGGAGGAGATAAGAACCATGGAGAAACCATATTGGGAGGGAAAAGAATATTCCTATTTCAGCCACAAAAAATGCGAGTATTTTCCATGCCATAAAGGAGCAGATCCGGAAAATTTTAACTGCCTGTTCTGTTATTGTCCGCTGTATGCACTGGGAGATAAATGCGGTGGTAATTTCCATTTTACGGAAAGCGGAATCAAGGACTGCACTGCGTGTAAACTTCCTCACAGAAGAGAGAATTATGGATATATCACAGGAAAATATCAGGAACTTGCGGATATGATAAGAAAGCAGAGAGAGAATTCTCAGGCAGATGAGAAATGATAATAAAGAAAATATAATATAACCCGAAATAATAAGCTAGCTCGGACACATGGTAAAATGTGTCCGAGCTGGCTTTTTTGGTTGTGAGTCAAACATGAATGTGTATTCGGATACATTTTATGTATATTCGATCTTACTGTTTTACCAGATCATCTGGTCTGCAGAAATACCTTCAATCTTGGAAGCTGATTGTTCAGAATCAGCTGTTCCGGGAACATGGCCTGATGAACAAATTCAGCAGCACAGGTAAAATCACCGATGTGTTCCGGACCGTGACTGTCACTGGAGAGCAGCAGCGGCAGATGATATTTGCGGCAGCAGCGGAGAATCTCATAACAGTTTTCTCTGGTATCACCACGGTAGCCATATGGAGCCAGGGAAGCTTCGTTAATTTCAAAGATTGTTCCGGTTTCTCTGGCAGTTCGGGCAAGAACATCATAATTTACCGGATAATGGGTGTTGTCGCTGTGACCGAGGATTTTGACACAGGGATTCTTCATGACATTGACAAAAGCTTCTGTGTTCTCGTCTCTGGTACCGGGACGGTAGTTCCAGGTATGCATGCTTGCGATGGCATAATCAAGTTTACATAATAATTCCTGATCCAGATCTACAGTTCCCTTCCGGTCCAGAATATTCAGTTCGATTCCGTAGAGCAGATCTACTCCGAAATGTTTTTTCGGAGAATAGGTAAGGCTCCGGAAATAGGAAGAAGTTCCGGCAGCCAGAGTTCCGGGACCGTGGTCTGTGATTCCGAGAAGCCGGAGGCCCTTTCCTGCGGCTGCCCGGGCCATATTGGTGATGGTGCATTTCGTGCCGTGGCCGCTGGCGATGGAATGTGTATGCATATCAGAAAGATACATAAATTTACACCTCTTTTACTGTTCATGAACATGTGACGGAATATCCGCTTGACTAAAGGAATTTCTATATAAATCCAAGTATGGCAGAACAGAAAAACAAAGTCAATAGAGAAAAATATAAAAACACGAAAAACAAATAGAACCAACGGGGTTCACCCAATAAAAACCACAAAAACAGCAAGAAACACATGTTGGATTTCGTTGACATCAAACAGGGGGTAAGGTATAATGAAATTACATGAGCACATAGCCGGACAGGAGCGGTTCTGGAAGCGTGGAGGCAGACAGATCACCAGAAACAACCGGTTATGAGAAAGGAGAATCATGGAGAA
>OGRN01003133.1_pt1 | contig 11958 bp, 8 predicted proteins | sample 1553401 | NCBI WGS metagenome assembly OGRN01 (sample SAMEA2580096, study PRJEB22360) | human gut metagenome | biome: human gut; feature: human-associated habitat; material: faeces | place: Denmark | collected 2008/2010 | reverse complement strand
TTCTTCTGTATCTTTCAGAGCCCGGTAGACTTTGCGGACAGTGTACTGAAGTGTTTCTGTGTTACGTTCTTCCTTAGAAATTACTTTTTCCCAGTCCCACTGGTCAACATACAGAGAATGGATGTTGTCTGTATCTTCATCACGACGTATCGCACTCATATCTGTGTAAAGCCCTTCGCCGGAATGGAAATTATAATTCTTCAATGCATATCTCTTCCATTTTGCAAGAGAATGAACGATCTCTGCAACAGAACCATCCTGTTCTTTGATGTCAAAGGAAACCGGACGTTCAACACCGTTTAAGTTATCATTCAGACCGGATTCCGGACGGACAAACAGTGGTGCTGACACTCGTGTCAGGTGGAGATTCTTTGCAAGAGCACGCTCGAAGTGGTCTTTCACTTCTTTGATGGCTACTTCTGTCTCACGAATTGTAAGAGGGGAATGATAGCCAGCAGGTATTCTTAACTGTTCCATAATAAACTCCTTTATGTTAGCATTTTATTGCTGTTCACAGTATTATGCGGTCAGCAATAGCATTTCTCTTCTATTTTAAGTGGAGAAGAATAAGAAGTCAATGGAAAGGTGAAATGAACACTTGTAATCAGTAAAAAAAATTGCTAAAATGAGCAGTAGTGAGTAATAAATAGTAAGGGACGAAGGTGTAAATAATGAATGTAAATGATATGATTGATACAATTCTGAATTTTGACCTGGATGTTGTTCTGGCTGGACTTAATGAAAGCAGTCATCATTTGAGTCAGATGGAATTTATTTCTCTGATCGTTATAATGGCCGGAGCGGTACTGTTATGTCTGACGGGGCTGAAACTGGTACGTTTCTGGTCTGTGATCGCAGGATTGTCAGCAGGATGCGCAGCCGGAATTGCGGTCGGAGCGATTGCAGGTCTGGATCAGACGATCGCATTGGCGGCAGGAGCAGGTGTGGGACTTGTATTGGCGGTGCTTGGTGCATGGAAGAAGCAGATTGGTGGATTTGTGACAGTAGCGGTACTCGTCTTTGTTGTCAGTGTACATTTGATGAAACCACAGGATTTTATTATCTATGGAATCTGTGCGGGTATCGGTCTTGTGTGTGCATTGCTTTCTATTAAGTTTCATAACTTTATGCTAATTGCTGCTTCTTCTGTGTTTGGAGCAATGGCAGCGGGCAGCAGTATCTTTTATCTGCAGCCATATAAAAACGGAATGATCCATGTGGCACTTTGTGCTGCAATTGGTGCACTTAGTATCTGGATCCAGCTTCTTTTGGAATCCGGAAAACGTAAGAAAAAGAATTTACTTAAAGCAGCAGAGATCCGTGAAGAACATTCTACAGAAAATGAAGTCGAGAAGGCAAGGGCACTGGTTGAGAATCTTGATGATTTTGATGAGCTGGATGAGATTATAGAGAGTCTTCCGGAAAATGTCCTGAAAGAAGACAAGGGCACAACAGTTGTCAGCATGGATGAATTTGATGATCTTGAAGATGATCTGGAAGAGGATGAAGTGGAGAACTTTAAAGAAGAGAAGTTTGATGTAGACGAGGAAGATTGGGAGGAAGACGTCGAAATTGAAGTAACTGCTGATGAGGCAGATGCGACAGAGGATTATGATTTTGATAAAGATCCGGATGACTTAGATGACTTGAATGATCTGGAAAATCTGGATGATTTAGATTATCTTGATGACGATGATGATATCGAGTTTCTGGATGAAGATGAGTAGATAAAAAAGCTATCGATTACAATAACTTAACACATATCTGTGTTGTTATCGTAGTCGATAGCTTTTGTATTATCTTACTGCTGTAAATACTCCGCGGAGATCATGGATTACATGTCTTGGACATTTTACAGAGCACATTCCACAGCTTAAGCAGATGTCTTCCTGGATTACTGCGCAATTATCTTCTACATGAATTGCACCTGCAGTACATGTTTTTTCACAAATACCGCATCCAATACAACTGACTTCACACTGTTTACGTGCAACAGCTCCTTTTTCTTTGTTAGAGCATTTTACTACAATGTAGTTTGCACATTCGTGAATCTTGATCAGGTTCTGTGGACAGACTTTTGCACACTGTCCACAGGCAATACATTTTTCTTCGTCTACTTCGGCAACGCCATATTCATTCATGGAAATTGCGCCAAATTTACATTTTTCTATACAGGCTCCACATCCGATGCAGCCATCTTTGCATCCACCGTCTTCAGAGCCGGCTGCGCGGCAGCCACCGTTACAGGCAACCAGAGCTGCCCGGTAAGGAAATCTCTTTTTAATTGCCATGATTATTTCTTCCTTTCGTATGGTGTGTTAGAAAGAGGAAGGCTGTAGCGTCTTTCTCCGTCAAATCTGCAATATGCATCCGCGATTGCAGGAGCAGTAGGGATGGATGTGATCTCTCCGATACCGATTGCTCCACAGGCAACATCCAGACCAGGTTTATCAATAACGATTGCTTCAATCTCAGGAACTTCGTGAGAACGGAAAAGTCCTAAGGAACCATATTTGTCAATTGGTTTACAATTTTCATCGATTGGATACTGCTCTCTGAGTGCGAATCCCATAGACATTACAACACCGCCTTCAATCTGACCTTCGCAGGAAAGTGGGTTGACAGCTTTACCAACATCGTGTGCGGCAATCATTTTCTCAATCTTACCTGTCTTAGGATCAAGGATGCAGACCTGAGTTGCATATCCATAAGCAACGTGAGATATCGGATTAGGCACATCTGCACCAAGTGGATGAGTCTTAGCGAGATACTCTCCGTAGAAAGTTTCTCCAATCATATCTTTCATGGACTTACCGCTGTTTTTCGCTTCCATGAATTTTTCACATGCTCTGCGGCACGCTTCACCAGTTACAAGTGTCTGACGAGAACCGGAAGTTGTACCGGAATCAGGTGAAATCCATGTGTTGCTTCGCTCATAGACGATATCATCATGGGAAAGATCTGTATTTGTAATGATCATCTGTACAAGTACAGTACCAAGTCCCTGACCGATACAGGAAGCACCAGTGAAGATGTGAAGTTTTTCATCTTCTTCAACAATTAATTTTACACGTCCTGTATCCGGGATACCAACACCGACACCGGCATTTTTCATAGCACAACCAAGGCCAACAGCCTTACCGGCCGCAAGTGCAGCATCATACTCTTCTTTGACAGCTTCCAGTGTTTCTACAAGACCTGTAGAGTTATCTACAATCTGTCCGTTCGGAAGTACTTCGCCTGGGCGGATCGCATTGCGGTAATGAATCTCCCAAGGCGTAATGCCTACCTTGTCAGCCATCATGTTCAGAAGTGTCTCTGTTGCGAAACAAGTCTGTGTAACACCAAATCCGCGGAATGCTCCGGCAGGTGGGTTATTTGTATAGTAAGCAGTTCCTTCAATTTCAAAGTTTTCGTAGTGATAAGGTCCTGCTGCATGTGTACATGCACGTTCAAGAACCGGGCCGCCAAGAGAAGCGAATGCACCTGTGTCAGATTTAACAATCGCTTTTACACCCTGGATCACTCCATTCTCATCGCATCCCATTGTCATATCCATGTAGAATGGGTGACGTTTCGGATGAACAAGCAAGGATTCCGCTCTGGATAATTTCATCTTGATCGGTTTCTTTGTTACGTAAGTAAGCAATGCGCTTAAATGCTGAACAGTCATGTCCTCTTTACCACCGAAACCACCGCCGACTAATGCGTTCTGAACTTTTACTTTATCTGTTCCAAGCATAAGTGTAACTTCGTGCAATGTCTGGTGAGCGGACTGGTCTGTTGAATATACGAAAATGTCACCGTCTTCATCATAGAAAGAAACAGCACATTCCGGTTCAAGGAAAGCATGCTCAGTCCAAGGTGTCTCAAAGTGATGTGAGATCACGTACTTGGAATTCTTGATTGCTTCTTCCGCGTTTCCGCGGCTGATGTGCTTATAAGCACATACGTTAGTCTCTTCTTCATCATAAACAAGAGGTGCATCCGGAGCAGCAGCTTCTTCCACTGTATGCACATGAGGAAGTACTTCATATTCAACTTTAATAAGTTTCTTTGCTTTTTCTACAGTTGCCATGTCAGTTGCAGCTACAAGGGCAATTGCATCTCCGAGATAATGTGTCAGTCCACCAACCGGAATCAGTGAATACTGATCATGTTTTAAGTGTCCGATCTTATTCTCCCCAGGAATATCATCGGCTGTTACAACCGCTTCTACGCCAGGCAGAGCCTCGGCAGCAGAGGTATCAATAGAAAGTACGCGAGCTCGTGGATATTTACTACGAAGAGCAGCGCCATAGAGCATTCCTTCTGGATAATAGTCATCCGGATATTTACCTGTTCCAAGCACTTTTTCTTCAACATCTATACGAGAAACACGGGAACCAAGAGTCCAGCTAGGATCTCCGTCATCTGGTAAAACTCCTTCTTTCAGAATCTTAGCTGCCAGACGTACCGCGTCCATGATCTTAACATATCCTGTACAGCGGCAATAGTTGTTGCGCAGCGCATAGCGAATCTCATCATCGGTTGGTTCCGGATTTACATCCAAAAGTGCTTTTGTGCACATAACCATACCAGGAATACAGAATCCGCACTGTACAGCGCCTGCCTTCCCGTAAGCATAAGTGTAAACTTTCTGTTCCCAATCAGAAAGCCCCTCGACTGTGATGACATTCTTTCCGGCCAATGAATCTGTGTCAGGTACGCAGGATTTGCAAGTCTGTCCATCAATGATAACAGTACAGGCTCCACAAGCGCCTTCGCTGCAACCATCCTTTGCAGAGGTAATGTGCAGTTCATCACGCAGGAACCGTAACAGTTTCTGATTCTTTGAAGGTGAGACTTCCTGACCATTTACTATAAATGATGCCATGTCAGTTACTCCTTTCTTTGTGACAAAATCCCCAAAGAAAAATCTTTGAGGAGTATATGTTTGTTGTGTATTTTTAATTATATAAAGATACCTATGGTTATATTTTATCACATATTCAACAAAAAGCAACAACTATTCTAAAAAAGTTTTTGACACCTAAAAAAAATTTAGATATATGATATGAAAAATGCATATCAGGACAAAAAAAGGGAAGTACCGCAAAATGATACTCCCTTGTAATTATCTTATATAAATTGTTCTTAGAAACCAAAAAGATTTACAACGCGATTTTAATTATCGTGTTCTTCTTCAAATGGATCGTCGTAATCATCTTCATCATCGTAATCATCTCCACCGCGGGAAGCAATTGCGAGAATCAGTGAAATAACAGCAAGTACACCACTTACACCGGCTAAAATCAGAAGCTCGAATTCATCTCCATGTTTCAGGAAAGCAAAAACAGCACTACCGATATAGATAATCATCGGGATAAGGAATGCAAAAAGTGTATCACGGTTATTCATGATGAAGTATAACAGTGCAGTGACAAGCATACAAAGAGCAACAATGACATAATTCATGCCAGGAGCAGAAGTTACGTCAGCTCCTGATGTGCTGAGTCCTGTTACGAAACCTTTATAAATACAGAAACCAAATGCAAGCAGGGAAATGATTCCAAGGATGATGCGTCCAGGTCTGAAACGTGGATATTCGTCTACATATTCATATTCATCATCATCTTCATCATCAGAGGATTTCTCATCATCATAGTCATCCATTTTTCTGGATTTTACATCTTCTTTTGCTTTCGCAGTTTCGGCTTCCTCTTTCTTTTTCTTCTTGGCAGCTTTACTGTCAGGGTCAGTTGCAAGCATATCTTCGTATCCCTTGCGAACTGCTTTTTCACGCTTATCACGGATTTCTTCCGCTGGAATGTTCCCATATTTCTGCTCTTCGGAATTATCAGTGGCAGTGGCATCAGTGGCAGCTTTCTGTGCAGCGGCTTTGCGGGCTCTGGCTCTCTCCTTAAGAATACGTTCAGCTTCTTCTTCTGAAATCCCTTTGTCAGCAGCAAGGCGGGCAATCGCTTCTTTGCGGGCGCGGGCTTTTGCTTCTCTGCGGGCAGCTCGTTTCTCCTCAGCGGCACGGGCAGCAGCTTCAGCTTTCGCTTTTTCTTCAGCAGCGCGGGCGGCAGCTTCAGCTTTTGCCTTCTCTTCAGCAGCGCGGGCCTCAGCCTCAGCTTTTGCCTTCTCTTCAGCGGCACGAGCCTCAGTCTCAGCTTTTGCTTTCTCTTCTGCGGCTTTCTTGGCAGCGATCTTCTTTGCACGTTGTTTATCAAGGTTCCATTGCTTTTTACAGCTATGGCAGATTGCGTATTCATTAAAGATTGGATCCCCGTTTTCGCTGGTGCCAATCTGCTTATTCTGCAAATCCAGGTCTTTTCCACATATTGGGCACTTCATATTAATCATGTACTCCTCTCTTTTGTATCAAAATATTTATAACAGATTTATTATAGCATCTTAAAAGAGGAAGAACAACGAAAAAAGTGTGTTTTACATAAAATGTTTTAGAAAAAAATCAAAATTGTGCAAGAATTTAGTTTAAATTCATAAGAAATGGTGGACTTTAAAAATTTAATGTGTTAAAATCAAAAAGTGGCCTGAGAAGGCAAAAGGTATTGTTATGGTTTATGGTATGCCGTAAGCCATCATATAATTAGCCGGTTGAGAAGGAGATTGTTTCGTATGAGTAAGAAGATCAGAACCGAGGCAGTAGATTATCTGTTTCAGGCAATCTTAAGCCTTGAGAATAAAGAAGAGTGTTATACATTTTTTGAAGACATCTGTACGATCAATGAGCTGCTTTCATTGTCACAGAGATTTGAAGTGGCAAGAATGCTCCGTGAACAGAAGACATATCTGGAGATCGCGGAGAAGACAGGAGCATCTACTGCGACAATCAGTCGTGTGAACCGTTCTCTTAATTACGGGAATGACGGATATGATATGGTTTTCAAACGTGTAGGGCTTGCTGAGGAAGAGAATGGAACAGAAGAATAACACTTAAGAATTAAGCTTACAATAAAATACCTTTTATCAATCAAAAGATACAGCTTGCGGAAGATCCTGATAAAGTCTTTCGCAGGCTGTATCTCGTTTTAAACAGAAATGTTTATTTCCCTTTCTTTTTCTCTTCGTTTTTTGAAGACTTGGAAGAGAGGTCATCAATGATCCGTTCAATGATCATTTTCTTGATATATACATCAAAACTCAAGCTGCATATAAATGCAAACTGCTGTAAGATCTCCTTATCTTCGCCATCAGCAAGATGAGTGAAAGTCTCAGCAGATTTCTCATAAGTAGCAGTTACATTCTCTTTGATGGAATCCAGCTGTTCTTTTTCAATCTTGCAGACTTCTTTGTAAATATCCGCTAATTCAAAAGAGCTTCCATCCGGAAAATATTTCTCTGTGAGCGGTGCAAGAACTGTCTCAATATCTTTGATTGAAAGGATATTTTTAAAATAATAAATGAAGACCAGAAGGAGCAGGTGCTCTCTGGAATACTTCTTCTTCACCGGGGGTGGAAGAAGATTGTTCTTCGTATAATTATTGATCATGGTCTTTGTCAGGATCTTATCATCAGGGTAACGTTTGGTCGAAGCCAGCTGTTCATCCATAAAAGTAGTTACTTGATCCATGTAAAGATCAATATTCGGAACATCGCCGGGATGCACATAACTTAAAGAAGAAAGTTCTTCTAAAATGCTGTTTAACAGATTACTTGTGTCTATATTCATGTTATCACCTCAATACATTTATTATATAGTATTTAAAACTAGATAGCAAGCAAAAGATAAGAAGGCCGGAAAATGTAGTTGACAAACAGGAACGTGTGTTTGATAATGGGAATACATTTACAGATATCTTTATAACTTTAAAGGAGTGGAAAGATGAGCATTTATGATAAATTAAATGAACCACAGAGAGAGGCTGTTTACCACACGGACGGCCCTCTTCTGATCCTTGCCGGAGCCGGTTCAGGAAAAACAAGAGTTCTGACGCACAGGATCGCATATCTGATCGGAGAACGTGGCGTGGACGCATGGAATATTCTTGCAATCACATTTACGAACAAAGCAGCGGAGGAGATGCGCCAGCGTGTGGATAACCTTGTCGGTTTTGGAGCAAAAAGTGTATGGGTGAGTACATTTCATTCTGCATGTGTGCGTATTTTGAGAAGATTTATTGACAGATTAGGGTATGAGAATCATTTTACTATATATGATACGGACGATCAGAAGACATTAATTAAGGAAGTCTGTCGGAAAGTAGATGTGGATACGAAAGTGTTTAAAGAAAGAAGTCTGCTTTCAGCAATTTCATCTGCCAAGAATGAGATGATCCTTCCAGATGAATTTGAACTGAATGCCGGAGGAGACTTTGCAAAGATGAAGATTGCTAAGGTTTACCGTGAGTATGAGGCGCAGATGAGAGCGAATAATGCACTGGATTTTGATGATCTGCTTGTAAAGACAGTACAGCTTTTGCAGACACAGCCGGATGTGCTTGAGAGTTATCAGGAAAGATTCCGCTATATTATGGTAGATGAATATCAGGATACAAATACAGTCCAGTTTCAGTTGGTAAGCCTTCTTGCAGGAAAATATAAGAACCTTTGTGTTGTTGGAGATGATGACCAGTCAATCTACAAGTTCCGTGGAGCGAATATCCGGAATATTCTTGACTTTGAGCATGAATTTCCGGATGCAAAGGTGATCAAACTGGAGCAGAACTACAGATCTACAGGGAATATTCTGAATGCAGCGAACAGTGTGATCGCGAATAACCGCGGAAGAAAGGAGAAATCACTTTGGACGGAGAACGGAGAAGGTGAACTGATCCGTCTGCGTCAGTTTGATACTGCATTTGATGAGGCGGATTTCATAGGCGAAGATATCAAAAGTGCTGTCAGACAGGGAGGTTCCTATAATGACAGTGCAGTTCTTTATCGTACGAATGCACAATCCCGTCTGCTGGAAGAGAAATTTATTGCCATGAATATTCCTTATAAGATTGTCGGTGGTGTAAATTTCTATGCGAGAAGAGAGATTAAGGATCTTCTTGCTTATCTCAAGACAATCGACAATGGACGTGATGATGTTGCGGTTAGAAGAATCATTAATGTCCCAAAGAGAGGAATCGGTCTTACAACAATTAACCGGATTCAGGAGTCTGCAACAGAACGTGGAATTGGGTTTTATGAGGCATTACTGGCACCGGGGCTGATCGCAGGAGTGGGAAGAAGTGCAACAAAACTGGACTCTTTTGCGGCATTGATCGAGTATTTTAAGACGTTGGCAGAAGAGATGAACATCACAGATCTTTTACAGGAAGTGATTGAGAAGACAGGATATATAGAAAGCCTTGAAAATGAAGATAAAGAAGAGGCGAAAACAAGAAAAGAGAATATAGACGAGCTGATCAGTAAAGCGGCAACTTATGAGGAAAGTTGTCAGGATAAAGATGAAAAGGCAACATTGAGCGGATTCCTTGAAGAAGTTGCTTTGGTTGCGGATATCGACAGTCTGGATGAAGACCAGGAATATGTTGTTCTGATGACTTTACATAGCGCAAAGGGACTTGAATTTCCACGTGTTTATCTTGCAGGGATGGAAGATGGACTTTTCCCGGGATATATGAGTATTAATGCAGGAGACAGAGAAGAACTGGAAGAAGAGCGGAGACTTTGTTATGTTGGAATCACAAGGGCAGAGCAGGAACTGACTTTGACAAGTGCGCGCAGAAGAATGGTGCACGGTGAGACACAGTACAATCCGATGTCAAGATTTGTGAAAGAGATCCCGAGGGAACTGCTTGATACAGGAAATAAGAAGTTTACCCAGGAGACGGAGATGCCAGCACAGCAGAATACATATGCACGTGCCAGAGAAGCATTTCGGGCACAGGCATTTGCAGGAGCACTTGGCGGAATGACACCTGCAAAGAATCAGGGGGTGGGGAAGCCGCTTACAGGAAGTCAGGCACTGGCATCCCTGCAGAAGGGAAGTCAGCTGGCAGCAGGTGGGAATGGTCCACTTGGTTATGAGGTCGGAGACCGGGTACGTCATGTGAAGTTTGGGGAAGGAACAGTAACGGATATCAAAGAAGGCGGAAGAGATCACGAGGTTACGATTGAATTTGACAGTGTCGGAACACGTAAGATGTTTGCCAAATTTGCCAAGCTTGTAAAGGTATGAGAAAGTTATAAAAAAATGATAAATCAGTAGTAATATGAATCGTCAGGTGTTATAATAAACACAGATTATCTGTCACCACAAAAGGTGAAGAAAGGACGTGTTAATATGAACAAGAGAATAGAAGACATCATTGCAGAAACAAGATTGAACGAGATTCTTCATAAGAATGAGGCTGAGAAGCAGAAGAACACAGTAATCTGGACACTGGCTATCATTGGAGCAGTAGCAGCAGTAGCTGCAATCGCTTATGCAGTATATCGTTTTGTATCACCGGATTATCTTGATGATTTTGAAGATGATTTTGATGACGATTTTGATGATTACTTCAGCGAGGATGATCAGGTATAATTCTTGAGTGAATTGCAAAAGTGCAGACAGGGTGTGAGAAGAAACCATCCTGTCTGTTTTTCTGTTAAAATAGATTAGAATTGATAGGAGATTAGGATGAAAAAAGGTCAGATCTACGAGGGGATTATTGAACGTGTAGATTTCCCAAACAAGGGGATTGTATTTGTTCCGGAGGAAGAACAGTATGTTACTGTGAAAAATGGGATTCCGGGACAGAAGATCCGTTTTATGATAAATAAATTTAAAAGAGGAAATGCAGAAGGAAGACTTCTTGAAGTGTTGGAGAAATCTCCATTAGAGACAAGAGAGCCGGTCTGTAGTATCTTTCCGGCCTGTGGTGGCTGTATGTATCAGACAATGCCATATGAAGAGCAGGTGAAGATGAAAGAAGGACAGATCCGCAGAATCATGGATCCGGTAGTAAAAGGTGAATATGTTTTTGAAGGTGTGAAGCACAGTCCGAAGGAATTCCATTATCGTAATAAAATGGAATTTTCTTTTGGAGATGAATTCAAAGACGGTCCGTTATCTCTCGGTCTTCATAAAAAAGGAAGTACTTATGATGTACTGACAGCAGGAGACTGTCAGCTTGTCCATGAAGATATGGATAAGATTCTTCTTTGTGTGCTTAATTATTTCAAAGAAAGAAATGTAAGTTATTATAAGAAAATGCAGCATGTCGGTTATCTTCGCCATCTTCTTTTAAGACGAGGCGATACAACAGGCGAGATTCTTGTGAATCTTGTAACGACAACGCAGGAAGAACATGACTTAACTCCATTAGTAGAAGAACTTCTGGCATTAGAATTAGAAGGAAAGATTGTTGGAATTCTTCATATATTGAATGATTCTCTGTCCGATGTCGTGAAGAGTGATGAGACAAGAATTCTTTATGGACAGGACTTCTTTTATGAGAAGCTTCTCGGACTGGAATTCAAGATTACACCATTTTCCTTCTTCCAGCCAAACTCAAAAGGTGCAGAAGTGCTGTACGAGACTGTAAGAGAATACATTGGAGATATTGATAATCAGGTTGTATTCGATCTGTTCAGCGGAACAGGAACAATCGGTCAGGTGCTTGCTCCGGTTGCGAAGAAAGTGATCGGTGTCGAGATTATTGAAGAAGCAGTCGAGGCAGCAAAAGAAAATGCTGTCCGAAACGGACTTTCCAACTGCAGATTTATTGCCGGAGATGTGTTTAAGGTACTTGATGAGATTGAAGAGAAGCCGGATGTGATCGTACTGGATCCGCCGAGAGACGGAATTCACCCGAAGGCACTCCCGAAGATCTTGAATTATGGGGTGGATAAGATTGTATATATTTCCTGTAAGATGACAAGCCTGGCAAGAGATTTGGAGATGATGCAGCTGGCAGGATATCGTGTGGAGAAGATGACGGCGGTGGATCAATTCTGCGAGACGGTTCATGTGGAGACGGTTGTTCTTTTGTCCCAACAAAAACCAGATGACAC
>OGRN01003130.1_pt1 | contig 11967 bp, 10 predicted proteins | sample 1553401 | NCBI WGS metagenome assembly OGRN01 (sample SAMEA2580096, study PRJEB22360) | human gut metagenome | biome: human gut; feature: human-associated habitat; material: faeces | place: Denmark | collected 2008/2010 | reverse complement strand
CATCAGAATGATACGTGCCAGCAGAGCCGGATTAACGAAGTTCTGACCAAGGCCACCAAACATCTGTTTAACCATAACGATGGCTACCAGACCACCGATGATCGGCACATAGATCGGTACACTTGAAGGCAGGTTGAATGCCAGAAGAATACCTGTTACGACTGCACTGAGATCGCCGATTGTCTGCTCGCGCTTCATGACTTTACGGCAGATATACTCAGCAATTACACAAGTTGCTACTGAAGCAATAACAACAACAGCAGCTCTCGGTCCGAAGAAATAAATTGATGCAATCAAAGAAGGGATTAATGCGATGATAACATCAAGCATAATATTCTTTGTTTTCACCGGACTCGAAATATGAGGGGATGAAGAAACAATTAATTTACCATCCATTATGTACACCTACTTTCCTGCATTACGAAGAATGGCTTTACCAATTCTCATAGACTGAACGAGTTTCCTGTTTGCTGGACATACGAATGCACAGCAGCCGCATTCCATACATGTCATGACACTATACTTCTTCAGGTCATCTACTCTCTTATAGATAGTAGCAGCCTCAAGCTTTGTAGGCATCAGATTCATAGGACATGCATTAACGCAACGACCGCAGCTGATACATGCTGTCGGTTCAAGAGATTTAGCTTCTGCTTCATCGAAAGCAAGGAAAGCATTGTTCTGTTTCAGAACAGGGAAATCATCGGTCATCAATGCAGTACCCATCATAGGACCACCACTGATCAGTTTGGCCGGTGTACCTTTGTATCCGCCGCAGAATGCAATAATATCTTTAATCGGAGCACCGATCGGAACTCTGACGTTCTTAGCTTCTGTAATTGCAGAACCATCAACCGTGACACGCTTTGTTGTCAACGGAATACCATTCTTCAGATAACCGCCGAGGAAACCTGCAGATGCAACGTTCATAACGATACATCCCACATCAGAAGGCAGTTTGCCAGGAGGCACCTGACGTCCTGTACACTGTTCAATGAGAACTTTCTCAGCACCCTGTGGGTAACGGGAAGGTAAGCTCACAACTTCAACATTGCTCATCTGTGCTGTCTTCTCCTGCATCAGCTTGATTGCTTCAGGCTTGTTGTCCTCAATACCGATCAAAGCCTTGTCGATACCAACGTATTTCATAACCTGGCTGATACCGTAAAGAACGTTCTCATGGTTCTCCATGATCTCTCTGACATCGGCTGTGATATAAGGTTCACATTCTGCCGCATTGATGCAGAGATATTCAATCTTGTCCTTAGGGTTCAACTTGATGTGTGCTGGGAAACCGGCACCACCAAGACCTACAAGACCTGACTGTTTAACAGCTTCAATAAATTCCTCTTTTGAATTCACTACTGGTGGCTGAATAGCCGGGTCAACAGTCTGTTCACCATCTGTATCGATGACGATTGCCTGTGCCTTTGTACCATTCGGCATTAAAACTGTGTCAATTTTTTTGACTGTACCTGACACGCTGGAATGTATTGGCGCTGACATAAATGCAGTGCTTTCACCTACAAGCGTACCTACAAACACCTGATCCTTTGCTTTAACGCATGGTGTACAAGGTGCACCAATATGCTGTGACAATGGAAAAACCAGTTCTCCTTTGGGTAGAACTTCTTTGATTGGCGCATCCTTGGCAAGTTCTTTGCCTTCATAGGGATGTACGCCGCCTATAAATGTTTTCAAACCCATCCTTGTGCCCTCTTTCCTTATTTTTTTGTCTAAACCATATAGTTTATAACATAATTCACATTAAATTATAGCACTTTTTAACCATGTATGTAGTAAAATTTTTAATTTTTTCTGAATATTTTGTATTCTTTTTAATACAAAGAAACATGACGAAAAATGAGATTTATGGTATAATCCAGACACACAGACAAAATCCAAACGTTATATAAAGGAGAATTTATGAAAACGTTTCATGAAGAAATCCCCGATCTCTGTCAGGACGCTCTCACCGACCAGCTTTTTGATGAACACTCTATATTTTTTGACATAGAAACTACCGGGTTTTCACCTGCAAATTCCACACTCTATATGATTGGATGTGCCAGACGCAAAAGCAACCGGATCTGTATTGAACAGTTTTTTGCTGAAAAACCGGAAGAAGAAGCTGAAATCCTCGCCACATTTTTTCAGACGCTGTCACCATATACCACCATCATTACGTTTAACGGTGTGGGATTCGACATTCCTTACCTGAAGGCAAAAGCAGACCATTATAAGATTCCGGAACATTTTCGGGATTTTGAATACCTGGATATATTTAAATCGGTTTCTTCGATCAAATTTTTATTGAAACTGGAAAACTATAAGCAAAAAACCATAGAATCCTTTCTGGGTCTTAAAAGAGAAGACGAAAAGACGGGAGGGGATCTGATCCATGTATATTTCACGCATGTGAAACATCCGACAGAAGAAACGATGCATCTTCTTCGTATTCATAATTACGAAGATGTTCTGCACATGATGGATCTGCTCTCTGTTTTATCTTATCTGGAAGTATTAAACGGTCAGTACACCATCCTCTCCCACCGGATCGACCATTACCACGCATATGACGGAACCGAAGGGGAGGAATGGATCATCACCATGCAAAACAACTATCCCGTTCCGCGCCAGCTTTCCTGTAAACAGGATTGTTTTTATCTGATGATCGGAAAAAACCGCACTTCTCTTCGTATTCCGGTCTACGAAGGTGAACTGCATTATTTTTATTCCAATTACAGGGATTACTATTATCTGAAAAAAGAAGATATGGCAATACACAAAAGTGTTGCCTCATTTGTAGACAAAGAATACCGGGAAAATGCCAAAGCAAGTAACTGTTATACGCGCAAATCCGGCAAATTTCTTCCGCAATACAACAATGTTATGCAACCGGAGTTCCGTAAAGAGTATAAGGATAAAATCAGTTATTTTGAGATGACGGATGATTTTTGTACCTCTGATATCATGTTGCGCCGCTATATTGATCACATCTTAAAAAATATGATGGGAAAAAAATAATAATTTAAGACTGCAAAAATGCATGTTCTTATGTTTTAGGCATAAAAACATGCATTTTTATTGGTTTAAACATTCTTTTCAAAATAAAAACTGCTGAGTCTGTCAAATCCAAGTTCTTTATAATTGGTAATCTGTTCTGTACTTCCAATAAACAAAACACCATGACTCTTCAGCGACTGATGGAAGTTCTTATAAATCATGTCTTTTGCATCATCTGTAAAATAGATAACCACATTTCTACAGAGAATCATATCAAAATCCCTTGGATACGGATCTTTTAACAGATTGTGTTCTTTAAACGTCACGCAGCGCTTGATTTCATCCGAAATCTGAAATGATTTTCCGATCTGTTTAAAATACTTGCGTTTAAATTCCGGCGGCACATTTGCAATGCTCTTTTCATTGTACAGACCAACCTGCGCTTTCTGAAGAACCTGCTTGTCCAGATCGGTTGCCGTAATATGAATGTTGGAAAGCGGAATATGTTTGGATAATGCCATGACAAGAGAATACGGTTCATCTCCTGTCGAACAGGCTGCACTCCACACATGCAGATTTTTTCCATGCTGTTTGATAAGTTTCGGAATAACATTCTCATCCATCAGCTTCCACTGATCCGGATTACGGTAAAACTCAGAGACATTGATTGTAAGAAAATTGACAAATGCCTCAAATTTGTCCTTGTCTGTCTTCAGCACATGGATATACTCATCATAATTGCTGCAGCCATGCTTTGTCGCAATCGTATCAATTCGTCTGCGCATCTGTTTTTCTTTGTAATAATTCAGATCGATTTTTGTCAGAGCATAGACGTCTTTTTTGAATTTTTCATAATTGTCAAACATAGACTTTTACCCCCTATAAACAATAAGAAGCTGCCCGAAGGCAACTTCTTACCTATAAAAATTTACAGTGAATTATTCCTCTGTCTCAGCATCTTCAGCCGGAGCTGCAAGAGCCTTAATGCTCAAGCTGATCTTCTTTTCTTCTTCGTTGAAGTCTACGATCTTTGCTTCAACTTCCTGACCAATCTTTAATACATCAGAAGGCTTCTCTACGTGTTCCTGGGAGATCTGTGATACGTGAAGTAATGCATCAACACCAGGAGCAAGCTCTACGAATGCACCGAAATCTGTCATACGTGCAACTTTTCCTTTTACCACGTTGCCAACGGCATACTTCTCTGCAGCACCATTCCAAGGATTCTCATCCTCAAATTTCATGCTGAGTGCAATCTTGGTATCTGTAATATTCTTGATAAATACGCGAACTTTCTGTCCAACAGTAAATACTTTCTTAGGATTCTCAACTCTGCCCCATGACATCTCTGAGATATGAAGTAATCCGTCTACTCCGCCCAGGTCGATGAATGCACCGAAATCTGTAACATTCTTTACAGTTCCTTCGATTACATCGCCGACTTTGATCTTTGCAAACAGTTCTTTCTGAAGCTCTGCCTTCTTTGCAAGTAATAAGGTCTTGCGGTTACCAATGATTCTTCTCTTTCTAGGATCAAACTCTGTGATAACAAACTCGATTTCCTGATCCTTGAACTTGCTTAAGTCTTTCTCATATGTGTCAGATACAAGGCTTGCCGGGATAAATACTCTTGTCTCATCTACATTGACACATACACCACCGGTAAGTACCTGGCTGACTTTTGCCTTTAAAATTTCCTGATTTTCGAATGCTTCCTCTAATCTCTTGTTTCCCTTCTCTGCTGCGAGACGCTTGTAAGAAAGGAGAACCTGTCCCTCACCATCGTTTACTTTTACAACTTTGGCTTCTAAGGTATCGCCGGCTTTTACGACTGTAGTAAGGTCTACATTTGGCTCGTTTGTATATTCATTACGTGTAATGATTCCATCTGATTTGTAGCCGATATTCAGGATGATTTCATCTGGCTTAACATCAATAACGGTACCCTCTACCACTTCTCCATTTCTTATTGTTTTTAAAGATTCTTCCAACATTTGTTCAAAGCTCATTTCTGACATTCTTTGAAACCTCCTCGATGATATTGTTTGGGGTTGAAGCCCCTGCGGTAATACCTACGTTATTGATGGATTGTATCTGATGATAATCCATATCTTTACTCGTTTGTATATAGTAAGTATTTGCACATTCCTTTTTAGATATTTCATACAATTTTTGCGTATTGGAGCTATGCTTGTCACCAATGACAATCATGAGATCCGACTCCGCAGCAATTTTGCGTGCTTCCGTCTGTCTTTCCTCCGTTGCATTGCAGATTGTATCTAAAACACTTATATCATAACCTTTTTTCTTTATAATTTCAACTAATTCTTGAAATTTATTGTAGTTAAATGTCGTCTGTGCCACCAGACAGACTTTTTCTCCCTCTTTTAACGGTAATTTTTCAATATCTTCCTGACTTGTGACCGTATAGGCAGGCTGTCCTTCCACCCATCCGAGAATTCCTTCCACTTCCGGGTGATGTTCGTTTCCGGCAATCACAATCCGATACCCTTCTTTGCTGTACTTCTCCACAAGTCGGTGAATTTTCAGGACAAACGGACAGGTTGCATCCAGCACTTCAAATCCGCATGCCTTCATTGCTTCATGTTCTCTGCGGCTGATACCGTGTGAACGGATGATAATCTTTCCTTTTGGAAGATTCTCAAGTTCTTTGAGCTCCCTGACCACATGAACTCCACGCTGTTTAAGGTCTCTGACTACTTCTTCATTGTGAATGATCGGCCCATACGTGTATACCGGAACTTTTGCCTCTTCTGCTTCCTGATATACCATATTTACTGCCCGTTTCACGCCGAAGCAATACCCGGCACTTTTTGCAATCGTCAGCTTCATTTTTGTCTATTCCGCCTTCTTGATTATTTTTTTCATTTCTTCAACAACGCCGTCAATATCCAGATCCGATGAGTCTAAAAGGACAGCATCATCCGCCTGTTTTAACGGGGAAGTTTCCCGGTGCATATCCCGGTAATCGCGCTCAATAATATCTTTTTCTATCGCATCCATATCACAGGATACACCTTTTGCTGTCAGCTCATCAAAGCGGCGCTTTGCCCGCACTTTCGAGCTTGCAGTGAGATAAATTTTTACATTGGCATCCGGAAGGACAACCGTACCGATATCTCTTCCATCCATAATCACATTTTCCTTTGCGGCAAGCTGTCTCTGTAATTCTACCAGTTTTGTACGAACCACTGGATAAACACTGGTCGCGCTGGCCATGTTGCCGACTTCCTCTTTCCGGATAACGCCGTTTACGTTCTCTTTGTTTAAGATCACCTGCTGTTCTCCGCCCGTATACTGAATGGTCACGTCTACCTTCGGGCAGGCAGCCGCAATCGCCTGCTCATCGGAAGCATCGATATGATTCTGTAAAAAATAATATGCCATCGCGCGGTACATTGCACCGGTATCCACATACACATACCCCAGATCCGCCGCAAGTTTTTTGGCGATTGTACTTTTTCCGGCTCCTGCCGGTCCATCAATTGCAATATTAAATGCCATTTTCTATTCTCCTTTGAAATAAATTATTTATCTTTGAAATTACAAAACGGATATTCCCGCCAGGTGTCCGGTGGACCAGGCAATCTGAAGATTATAGCCACCGGTAAGTGCATCCAGATCCAGCACCTCGCCGCAGAAATACAGCCCCTGCACAAGTTTTGACTCCATCGTGGAAGGATTGATATCTTTCACGGAAACACCGCCCTTTGTTATAATTGCCTCTTTAAAATCGCGAAGCCCTGTAATTGTAAGCGGCATATTTTTAAACAGATGTAACAGATTCTGTCTCTGTTCCCTGGATATTTCATTCACCTTTGTATCCGGATCAATGCCTGATAACGCAATCATAACGGGTATCATTTTTGCCGGGAGCAAATGCCCCAGAGAATTTTTAAACTGCTTATTTTTCATTTCATCAAATTCCCTTAAGATCCGGTGATCAAGCTGTTCCACATCCAGTGCCGGTTTCAGATCAATCGTCATGGAAAGCTCCTGGTCAAATGCTTTTGCCGGGATACATCCGCTTGCCGACAAAACCAGCGGACCGCTGACGCCGAAATGCGTAAAAAGCATCTCTCCAAAATCCTCATACAGTTTTTTCTTTCCCCGGGTAACCGACATACGGACATTGCGCAGCGAAAGGCCCTGCAGATCCCTGACCCACGGTTCTTTCATTTCCATCGGAACCAGTGCCGGAGTCGGCGATACCATCTTATGTCCGCTCTCTTCTGCCATGCGGTAACCGTCCCCCGTTGCCCCTGTTGAAGGATAGGAAATTCCTCCGGTTGCAACAATCACTGCGTCCGCATGCATTTTTGTATGATCAGCCAGCTCAACACCGGTAACACGCTTTTCTTCATCCCTCTTTTCAAGCAGCAGACGCTTTACTTTTGTATGCAGTAAAACTTCCACATGCTGCCCCCGCAATGCGGTGGATAACGCCGCAATCACATCGGAAGAATGATCCGACACGGGAAATACACGGTTCCCACGCTCTGTTTTTGTAGGCATTCCATGACTCTCAAAAAAAGAAATCACCTGCTCATTGTCATAGGAGTAAAAAGCACTGTATAAAAATTTACGGTTGCTGACTACATTGGCAAACAGCTGTTCCATATCACTGGCATTCGTCAGATTGCAGCGCCCTTTTCCCGTAATAAACAGCTTTTTTCCGAGTTTTTCATTCTGTTCTAAAAGCGTCACTGCATGTCCGCTCTCCGCTGCCGCATACGCAGCCATCATTCCCGCCGGTCCTCCACCGATCACGATTACTTTACTCATTATCGATATCCCCTAATTTTGCATAATGTACCTTAATCGAATCATCAATATAATTGATCTCATCGTTTTCATATACCTGATACTCATCCCAGATGTCTTCTAACATCGTCAGTGTTCCCGCCACTTCTTTCTGTTTCTTCATGCACAGAGCCACTACCAGCGCATTGATAACGGAAAGCGGTGCGACAAGGGAATCCACAATGGATGCCATATCACTGTCCGCAATGAGATTGCAGGAAGAATACAGATTCATCGGTGAATGTATGCTGTCAGTAATTGTAATTACTTTTGCACTCCGGTTATTTGCAAATTCCAATGCCTTTAATGTCCGCATGGAATATCGTGGGAAACTGATTCCGATAATAACGTCATTTTCCCCGATTCTTACCATCTGTTCAAACAGTTCACTCGAACTGTTTGTCGTAAGCAGACGCACATTATCAAACATCAGATTCAGATAAAATCCGAGAAAACTTGCAAGCGGCGCACAGCTTCTGATCCCGACAATATAAATATTTTTTGCCTCAAGGATTGTCGAGACGGCCACCTCAAACGCACTGTGATCAATTTTTTCCAGTGTCGTTTTAATCTTGTCCGCGTCTGCCGATAAAACTGTCTCTAAAATCTTCGACTGACTGATTCTTCCGTAGGTTACCTCCATGCGCTGTACGGAGTTTAATTTATTGCGCACCAGTTCTTCTAAGGCACGCTGAAATTCCGGATATCCTTTATATCCAAGATATGTTGCGAAACGTACAACGGTCGACTCACTGACACCAACCGTTTCCCCCATTTTGGCGGCTGTTAAAAATACCGCTTTATCATAATTATCTGTAATGTAAGTTGCAAGCATTTTCTGTCCCTTGCTCATCGAACTGTAACAATTATTAATCCGGTTTAACAGATCATTGGTATTTGACATCATATTCTCCTCTTTATCCCATAAAAGCTGTGCCACAAACAGCACTTTTGATTGTATCACTTTAACCGGAAAATGCAAGATTTCATGCAAAAAGATTTTTTCCCATCAAAAAAGACGCACCAGATCTGATGCGTCTTTTTCGTAGAAACCGGATATGACTATACCGGATATGCTCCGTTCTTTGTATCAGCAGTCTTTGCGTCTACGCCAGTCTGCTGTGCCTCACGGTATTTGAAGAAATCAGTAGCAACCTGTGGGAATAATGCATAGGATAATACATCCTCATCCTGCTGCTTGTACTGTTTCATCTCAGCTTCAATCTTACCAAGCTCCGGCTCAAGAAGATCTGCCGGACGACAGGTGATTGCATTCTTTTTATCCTCTCCGAGAACCTTGTCAACAACTTCCGGATTGAATGGTTTAACGGTCTGGCCGTACTTACCAAGAAGAATATCCTTTGTCTCCTTTGTTGCGACTTTATAACGCTCTCCCATCAATACGTTAAATACAGCCTGTGTACCAACGATCTGGGAAGACGGAGTAACAAGCGGTGGCTCACCAAGGTCTTTACGTACACGCGGAACCTCTGCAAGCACTTCCTCGTACTTGTCCTCTTTTCCCTGCTCCTTGAGCTGGGAAATCAGGTTGGAAAGCATACCACCCGGTACCTGATAACGAAGGGTATTGATGTTTACGCCAAGTACCTTCGGGTTCATCAGACCGCTTGCAAGTGCCTCTTCACGTAACGGACGGAAGTAATCTGCGATCTCACTTAACAGATTCAGATCAAGACCGGTATCGTATGGTGTGTTCTTGAAAGCCTCTACCATAACCTCTGTTGCAGGCTGGCTGGTTCCAAGAGCAAATGGAGACATTGCAGTATCAATGATATCTACACCAGCCTCTACTGCCTTCATATATGTCATGGAAGCTACACCGGAAGTATAATGTGTATGAAGTTCTACCGGAAGAGAGGTAGAATCCTTCAGTGCCTGTACAAGTTCTGTAGCCTTAGCAGGAACTAAAAGACCTGCCATATCCTTGATACAGAGAGAATCAGCTCCCATATCCTCTACACGCTTTGCCATCTCCATCCAGTAATCCAGAGTATAAGCATCTCCAAGGGTGTAGGAAAGAGCTACCTGTGCATGGCCTTTTTCCTTGTTACATGCAGTAACTGCTGTCTGCAGGTTACGGATATCATTTAAGCAGTCAAAAATACGGATGATGTCAATTCCGTTTGCAATTGACTTCTGTACAAAATACTCTACCACATCATCTGCATACGGACGATATCCTAAGATATTCTGTCCACGGAACAGCATCTGCAGTTTTGTATTTTTAAATCCATCTCTTAATTTACGAAGACGATCCCATGGGTCCTCTTTTAAGAATCTCAGGCAGGCATCGAATGTCGCACCACCCCAGCACTCTACAGCATTGAATCCAACCTTATCCATCTTTGGGATAATCGGAAGCATCTGCTCTGTTGTCATACGTGTAGCGATCAGTGACTGATGGGCATCACGCAAAACAGTTTCTGTTATTTTTAATGGTTTTTTTACCACTTCTGACATGACTTTTCCTCCTTATTAAATTCCAAATATAGCCATGAAACATCCCGCAGCTACCGCAGTACCGATAACGCCGGCAACGTTTGGTCCCATTGCATGCATAAGAAGGAAGTTTGTAGGATCCTCCTCTGCACCAACCTTCTGGGATACACGGGCTGCCATAGGAACGGCAGATACACCGGCAGAACCAATCAGAGGGTTAATCTTGCCCTTGGTAATCCAGCATAATAACTTACCAAATAAAACTCCGGCAGCAGTACCAACCATAAATGCAACAAGACCTAATACAACGATCTTTAAGGTGCTTGCATTTAAGAAAGCTTCTGCACTGGTAGTTGCACCAACAGAGGTACCCAGTAAGATAACGACAATGTACATAAGTGCGTTACTTGCAGTCTCCTGCAGCTGACGAACAACGCCAGACTCACGGAAGAGGTTTCCAAGCATCAGCATACCAACAAGTGGTGCTGTGGTAGGAAGCAGTACGCAGACAACAACGGTAACAACGATTGGGAAGAGGATCTTCTCCAGTTTGCTGACCGGACGAAGGTTCTGCATCTTGATCGCACGTTCCTTCTTTGTTGTAAATAACTTCATGATAGGTGGCTGAATGATCGGCACAAGTGCCATATAGGAATATGCAGCCACGGCGATCGGTCCCATCAGACCGGTCTGTCCCAACTTACCAGCCAGGAAAATGGAAGTAGGTCCATCTGCTCCACCGATGATGGAAATTGCTGCTGCTGCTTTTCCGTTGAATCCAAGGAAGATTGCAAGGAAGTAAGCAACGTAGATACCAAGCTGTGCAGCTGCTCCGAGAAGGAAACTCTTCGGATTGGCAATCAGCGGACCGAAGTCTGTCATCGCACCAACACCCATGAAGATCAGGGATGGAAGAATACTCCACTCATCAAGCAGGTAGAAGTAATGCAGAAGACCACCAACACCGTTGGACATGTCTTCCGGATTTGCCATAATGTCCGGGTAGATGTTTACCAGAAGCATACCAAAAGCGATCGGAACCAGAAGAAGCGGTTCAAATCCTTTCTTGATAGCAAGGAATAAGAATACACACGCCACCGCGATCATCAGATAGTTTCCCCATGTAAGATTAAAGAATGCTGTCTGATGGATCAGGTTGGACAAGGTTTCTGTTACATAAGACATTTGATTACCTCCCGTCCTAGTTCATTGTAGCCAGAGTATCTCCGTTTTCTACGGATGCACCTTCGGATGTATCGATGCTGGCTACTGTACCATCCTGTGGAGCAACAACCGGGATTTCCATTTTCATGGATTCCAGAATGATGATATTGTCACCAGCTTTTACTGCCTGTCCGGCAGATGCTACGATTTTGAGAACTTTGCCCGGTACGGAAGCGGTAACTTTGACTGCGCCTGCACCTGCTGCCGGAGCTGTTGCGGTCGCAGTTCCAAAGGATATGCTGCTGCCTTCTACCGTATATGGCGTTTTGGTTTGATCCAGAGCAGCCAGCAGTGCATCGCTCTTGTATGCCCACAGCTCAAAGATAAAGGAATCGTTTTGCTTCCATTTCCTTCCGGTCAGCGTCTTAGTCGCATCCAGACGCAGTGATCCGGTCGGTTTGTACTGGTTGTTCCATACGATCTGTTCTGCATTCTGATCGCCCACCTTGAGGG